>ERZ1035001.478-NODE-478-length-21128-cov-6.347269_pt1 | contig 21128 bp, 45 predicted proteins | sample MGYA00520685_ERZ1035001 | MGnify/ENA primary metagenome ERZ1035001 (study PRJEB33766, sample SAMN09781749) | gut metagenome | biome: gut microbiome | host: Homo sapiens | place: Madagascar | study: EMG produced TPA metagenomics assembly of the PRJNA485056 data set... | reverse complement strand
CAAGTGCCAATAATCAATATGTGATACATAATTATACACAGGCGGTTGTATCTGAAGCAGAGCAGCAGCCATTTGTTGTGAATAAAAGCAATAATACTTCTGCGGAATGCAAATGCCATTTCTTTTTCAATCGTTCAAGGCAAAGGGAGGGCGCACTTTTTAAGCAAAGGGCGAGAAGTATGATCCAGTCCGTTCTATATCACTGAGAAGAGGGTATAATGGAATAAAAGAGAACAAATGTTCTTGTTTGCGTGATATTGGAGGGGCGGATATATGGATTACAAGAAAGAGATTATTGAAATGATAGAGAAAATGGAAAACATAAGGTTTTTGGCAATGATTTATAGTTTTGCACATACTCTTTTTGAGAAAGAAAAAAAGCAGGGAAATTAATCCCTGCTTTTTCTATTTGGTAAATCTTTCAATGAACTTCCAGAATAATTCTTTATCTTCTGCTGATAATTGATAATATTTCATAATAGCTTCTCTGGCCTTAATATCATCTGTTGCTATGTTAGCACATACAGAAGAAAAATCTTTATCTGCCTTAAGCTCTTTGGGTAGTTCTCCTTTGCGAATCCAATTTTCGTTAATCTCAAATGCGCGGCAAATATCTTTTATAACACTGTCACTAGGATTAGCATTGTTATCATTCAAAAGTTTCCATACATATTGTGGAGTTTTGGCGATTGCCTTTCCTATTTCCGTTTGGGATTTTTGACTTTCTAACAATACTTCTCGGATTCTAGCAAGAATATCTGTCATTTCCTCACCTCCTAATATGATAGTACACCTATAAGAAAAAAAAGTCAATAATAATTTAAACTGAGTTTAAAAACATGCTTGACAATTAAACCGAGTTGTAGTAAGATTAAACCAAGTTAAAACAAGGAGGTGAGAAATTGAAAAAAGTAGACTGGTCGATAGTAGCAATCGCACTCAGCATACTTTCCATTTTAATAAATCTTTGTTTTAGTGGACGAGATTTATTAAGAAATTTACGTTGGATATTATCTTGTCTAGGTTGGTAAGTATTGAAACAATGACAGATATTACAGAAATAATTGTTGCAACATTAGCTTTCTTCTTAGCTTTAATCGAATCAGCAACAGCAGAATTGGCTATTTGTTTTGCACTGTTAGCAATATCTTTTAATGTTTCATATTTTTCCTCATCTGCCATCTGCTTATATACGCTATATGGCAGTGGCGGATTGGTTGCCATTCTTGGCATTTTGAGATCCATTTTAATCACCTCCCATCTACTGGGAGTATACCATAAGAAAGGAGTGAGTGCATGCCTGTATTAGAAAGAACTGATATCGAAGATGGAAAACGTATTGTTAATATCTTTGCAACTTTATCAGAGGAAAACAAGAATATGGCAATCGTTTATCTTTCTGCATTGAGAGATAAGGAGATTGCGGATTCTTATAAGGTACGGAAAGAAAGTTCTTAACATGGAGGTGAAAACAGTTGAGTAAATCAGATATTCAGTATCTATTTGATTATGTAAGAGATTTGCAGAGACAAGTAAATCAATTGAAAGTGGCAGTACTTACCGGGAAAACAAATGGATTAGAGCTTCCAAATCCTATCCATTTAGAACCCGGCGAGAAAATACCACTTGGACATCTTGCAGACGATCTACTTGATGCAGAATTTCAAAATTGTGGAAACGATACTTGTGATAAGAGCAATGAATGAGATTGCAGTAGTCACTTTAAAACGGTAAGTATCTTCTCTATATATTTTCATTTCAACTTCACCGTCTTGAGTGACTACATAGCCTTCATATCCACGCACAGGTTGCTTGTGCAAGAATCCTTTAGATGCTAAGTATCTATACATTTCGTGATTCTCGGTATCTTGTGCAGTGGTTCCGTTATTTTTAAGAACGGACTTCATTAATCGATATTGCTTCCCAGTTATCATTTAATCACCTCCCATATACAGGGAGTATATCACAAGAAAGGAGTGAGCGCATGTCAGAAAAAGAAAAAAGAATCGTTGAAAAGCTGAAAGATGCAATTCCTAATATGTCAGAATTTGACAAGGGATACATTCTTGGTAAGACGGAAAGTTTTTCCGAGAATAAGCCAGATGATTCTGGTAAGGCACAGAAAGAAAGTTCATAAGTTTCTCGAGCCAAGGGTGCCAGAAGTTAAGTAGAAAGGAGTGTATAAAGATGGAAAGAAAATCAATCGGCGGACTTACCGACAGTGCTTTAGAGATGCTTGGATATAATAAAGAAAAGATTCTCAAGGCAGTAGAAAATTGCGTAATAGCAATGGGAGAATTGACAATCGTAGAAAGCAAAGTTGCCCGTAAGCATCTGGACTCTGTTATGGAAGAAATGTATAAGCGGAGTCCAGACACCTTAATAAATACTATTCAGCCTCGTTTATAATCTTATTTTCATGAACGACAAAATTATAAGCATAGTTATAGGCTTGTACATACTGGTTGGACAGTGACAGTACATCAGAAGAATCAACTTCATCTTCGCTGTTTAATTTAGTAACTTGTGCAGCTGCTTGGATATAAGCTAAAGCAATATTGTGTGCTGCCAGTTCTGGATTGATAGTACGGATTTCTGAAAGTTCATTGTAACTTAAACCAAAATTATCGGGCATAGTAAATTCCTCCTTTCCAAAGGAGAGTATAACACGAAAATTTGACAGATGAAATAATAAAAAAGTCAGCAATGACCGTCCACCGGAACCGTCCCACCGGTGCTGATGATGGCAGGGCAGATGGAGGTGAGAAATTGAAAAAAGTAGACTGGTCGATAGCAGCAATCGTACTCAGCATACTTTCCATTTTAATAAATCTTTGTTTTAGCGGACGAGATCTATTAAGAAATATACGTTGGATATTATCTTGTCTAGGTTGGTAAGTATTGAAAAGAAAGTTCTTAACATGGAGGTGAAAACAGTTGAGCAAATCAACCAGGAAAAAGATCCGTTCTCTTAAAAAGAGAATATCAGATATTGAGTCACAACTTCAATGTCCGCAAGCTACTTTTACATGTCAATTGGTTACTCCAAACGACATTTTAGCCCAGATTCTTCAAGAGAGCCAATATCAAGATTATAAATATGCGTTTCGAGCTAATCTGAATGGTAAGACATTATTTGAGAAGAACTTATGATCTTAACCAGAAGCAAAAAGAAGCAAACAACATATCTTAACATAGTGAATACATAAAAAGGAGGTTTACTGATGGCAGTAATCAAAACAATCAAAATGGGGTCTGGGGTAATCAGAATACATGATGATTACTGCAAAGACAACACAGCTGAAGACAATCAAAGGATTGTCGATGAATGTTCAAGAATTATCTTGGACTACTACAGAAGAAAAGAAGCAAATTTAGCATAAGTGCCCCGGGCGGAGGTGGATCTCCAACCCGGAGCTGTGAACCCACTAACCCAATCTTAGTGGATACAGGTAAATTATAATCCTCTATCCGCTAAAAAGTCAATATTAAGCGAGAGGAAAATAACATGGAAAACACAAAAAACACAAACAATGAAAAGATTACACGGAACGATTTGGAAACAATACTAGCTACCGAAATCGTAAGAAAAGCAAAGAGAGAGACTAAGAAGTGGTTCAGTGCATGGCTTTTGACTGCCGCGCTGTTAATCATTACTAATATCTTTTGGTATATTGCTTACAGTCTGTAATCTTTTTTCTTTTTGGAGGAAAAAGAATGAAATCACCCAGACAAAACAGAAAGGATGTCGTAGTCAGTGCGATTATCGGGATCCTGTTTACTTTTCTTCCGGTGTGGATGTGGGAGAAGAGCTTGCAGCAGATCCTGGCAGGTATTGTATTCGCACTGTTTACGTATTTAGCACTGCTTTAAGAAAGGAGAACAGAAATGTTTGAAAAAGAAATCAAAGAGCTTTTTGAATTAGCGTGGAGAGTTTCGAACGAAACAGATTATTTTGTTTCATTTAGACTTTCTTCACATGTGCACCTCTGTGGCATCAGCATTATAAACTCAAAATGGGATCCATACAAAATCAAGGATGGTGATTATGCAATCTATTTTGGCGATGAAATACTCAAAGAGGAATCAGCCGAGCAGTGCAGACTTGCAAAAGAACATCTGCTTAGATTGTTAGCAAACGGGAGGTGTTCGGAGTGATGTACGAAACATCAATGATAAGGCTCTTGCCAACACTGACATTAGCGCAAATAATCAATGATCTTCTCCGTGAGATGCAAAAGCGTGGAGATCATGTACTGGATTATGAGAATACGGATATGTATTTGGATAGAATCGAGTATCATTCCGCTGATGGTACGCATGGCATTGGAATGATTGATTCTGGAGCTGGAGACCGGTCGGACAACCTTTATTGCTTTTTTAAGGCGGTGTAAACATGGATGAACGCATTAATGAGATTGTCAGATTAATTGACACGCAGCTTGCTATTTTGCCGGATAATCCGATAGAGGAATCATACAAGGCAAGAACATTGGCGAGCTATGTACAGGCTCTAAACGGGCTTTTAACGGCTCAGAAATCATATAAGGAGGAAAGTATCAGTGAGTGAATTTGAAATCCGTATTCCGGCAAGAAAGAAGCAGCCGGCAACCGATAAGGATAACCCTGTCGTGAAAGTTTCGCCGGAAGCATACAACGCACTGGTTGAGATTTATAACGAATCAACCTTATCAATGAAAGATATTGCGAGTTTGCTGATTATTGAGGGTAGTAAACATGTGGTTTATGACAAGGAGGAATAACAATGGCAACGCCAGTATTAATTATTGGAAAATCTGGTTCTGGAAAGAGTACCAGTCTTAGAAACTGCCAGAATGAACACTGGAATCTTATTAGAGTATTGAATAAACCACTTCCATTTAAAGGAAAGATTGACGGATGGTTTACAGATGATTACCAGCAGGTAATGAAGTGCCTGATTGCATCAAAAGCGGAATCAATTGTGATTGATGATGCAGGATATCTTATCACGAATCATTTCATGAAGGGGCACGCTTCTGCCGGAAAAGGCAATGCAGTGTTCGCTCTGTACAATGATATTGGAGACTATTTCTGGCAGTTAATCCAGTTTATTGTCACGAAAGTACCACAGAATAAAATTGTTTACCTTATGATGCACGAAGAAAAGGATGATTCTGGTGAAGTAAAGCCTAAGACAATTGGTAAGCTTCTGGACGAAAAAGTTTGCATCGAGGGCATGTTTACCATCGTTCTTCGCTGCATCGAAGAGAGTGGAAAGCACTTATTTGTCACTCAGTCCAGTCAGGGAGCGGTAAGTAAATCCCCGATTGGAATGTTTGACAGTTTAACTATTGATAATGATCTCGCAGAAGTAGACAAGATCATTAGAGACTATTACGAATTAGGAAAAGGAGAAAACAATAATGCAGAAACCAAATAGCTATGACACAACACAGGCAGCAGGAGAATTTGAACCGATTACACTCGGCGGTCACAAAATGGTAATTAAGCAGGTATCAGAGAAAAAATCCCAGGGCGGGCTTGATATGCTTGTTATTCTGTTCGATTTCGCAGAAGGAGACGAACAGGCCGGTTATTTTATGAAACAGTTTGAGAATGATATCCGTCCAGATAAAAAATATCCGAATGCAGGTACAAACTACATGGTCATTGATGAAAGTGTGGATTATGGTGTTCGTAACCTTAAAACTTTTATTACTTGTGTGGAAAAATCTAATCCTGGATTTACTGTTAAGTGGGGCGATAACTTCGGGCAGCAGTTTAAGGGAAAACTGATTGGCGGCATCTTCCGTCTGGAGAGAGACTGGTACGACAATAAAGAAGTGAAACGTCACAAACTTGCATGGTTCCGCAGTGTGGAAGGAATTAAGGATGCAGACATCCCAGAAGAGCGCACCACAAAAGCCTATGACGATCATCTGAAGGAAGAAGCTATCATGGGGGCAAATCTGGCAGGTACGGACTTTATGAGCATTCCTGACAGCGTACAGGAAGAACTTCCGTTCAATTAATATAGAGGTGAGCTTGGTTATGGGAGATAACAGAAATAACAGAGGAGAATCAAAAACAACTCTTTACAGAAGATATATTGACATGAAAGCGAGATGTTTAAATCCACAAAGTTGTAATTATAAATATTACGGTGCCCGTGGTATCAAAATTTGCACTGAATGGCTTGGGAAAGATGGATTTAAAAATTTTAAAGAGTGGGCATTAAAAAATGGATTTAAGAAATCACTTTCTATAGATCGTATTGATAATAATGGAGATTATTGCCCCGAAAATTGTAGATGGGTAACTCAATCAATTCAAAACATGACAATGCGTCACAAAAATACAAGTGGATATGTTGGTATCTGTCGACATTCTTCTGCTGACAGATGGTATGGACGTGTAAAAGTTAATGGAAAGTGCTTTTATACCGGGATGTCAGAAAACATAACTGAGGCTGCAAAGATGAGAAACGAATATATTTTGTCACATCATTTACCGAATAAATTAAATGAGGTGATGTTATGATTGTGCAAATTGACTCACGAGAGAAAAAGAAAGAATTGGAACGTATAAAAAAACAGTTTGACTCTCAGCGTGTCAAATATTTTGTAAGCAAGTTATACTGCGGAGATTATCAGTCATTAGACAATGCAAAACTCTGTATTGACCGCAAAAAGGATTTACAAGAACTTTGTGGAAATGTCTGCCAGCAGCATGAAAGATTCAAAGCGGAGCTGATTAGGGCACGTGAAGCAGGTATTCAGTTGATTATCCTATGTGAGCATGGACCAGATATTAAATCAGTTGGTGATGTATATTTCTGGGAGAATCCCCGAAAGCATAGAGTTATCTGGAAGACGGTAAACGGCAAAAAGATAAAGACTGTGATATCTGACAAGGCTGTTGACGGCTGTCAGTTATATAAATCTCTCTGCACAATCAGAGATAGATATGGAGTTCGATTTGAATTCTGTACAAAAGAAGATACCGGACGGCGAATCGTGGAGTTGCTGACATGACGAAAGAAGAAATTAAACAGTCGGTGAAAATGTCGGAGATACTTTCCAGGTATGGACTAAAGCCGAACAGAGCAGGATTTATATGCTGCCCTTTTCACAAGGAAAAGTCAGCGTCATGCAAGATTTACGATGATTCCTTTTATTGTTTCGGTTGTGGAATCGGCGGTGATGTGTTTGATTTCGTGATGCAATATGAATCCGTTCCTTTTAGCACTGCATTTATTGAGCTGGGCGGTACTTATGTATCAAAAAAAGGTAAAAGCCGCAACCAGATTAGACATGAAGTGCGAGATATCAAATCAAAAAAATGTAATCCCGCTCAGGATCCTAATGAGCTTGAGCAGGTAGAAAAGAACATACTTATGTACGAAACAGCGCTAAAAACCTTCCCTCCTGGTTCAGAAGAGTGGTATATGTGCCAGTTCAACCTTGAAAAAGAAAGAAGCAGATATGAAATATTGTCAGCTAAGGCAGGAGGTGAGAAGCATTCTTGAAAATATTGAAAATTTGCAAGCAAATGATTTTATGCAGAAGCAACTGTATGAAGAACTTTTTTCAATAAAAAGTAAAATCGACCGTTCGGAAGTTAAATTTAAGTTAATGGACAGGGCGAAGAGTGTAAGAGCAAAAAGCATAGCCGAGGAATTCATAAAAGAATTCCAGAAAGCAGAACAGGACAAGGAAAAAGAAGAAAAAGTAAATCGTTCCATGCAGTTAGTTGAAAATATCACAAACTTTTATGAGGATGATATTGGAAAAGAATATCCCAACATGGCTTGTGGCGGCTGGATAGCTACAGAAAACGGAATATTTTCTTCTGAAACATCCAAGACGAGAGAACTTGTATGCCACCATCCAATCATGCCGATACGTCGACTGAAAAATATTGAGACAGGCGAAGAACAGATCACAGTGGCTTTTAAAAGAGATGGATACTGGACAGAAATAACTGTTCCAAAAATCGACATTGTGACTTCCAGGGCGATAACTAATCTTGCAAGGTTCGGTGTGCAGGTCAACTCGGAGAATGCAAGGCTTCTTGTGAAGTATCTGGCAGACGTTGAAATGTACAATGCCGATATGATCGACATACAGCACTCTACGAGCAAGTTAGGGTGGCATGGCAATGTATTTGTACCTTACGACCTTTCAATCGTCTTTGACGGCGAATACCGCTTTAAAACACTATTCCAGAGTATACAGGAAAGTGGAGACTACTTTAAGTGGGTGACTCTGGCCAAACAGTTACGGTCGTGCGGACGATTAGAACCACGAATAGCAATGGCAGCATCTTTTGCAAGTGTGCTTGTGCAACCACTTGACGCGCTACCATTCATTGTGGATTTCTACGGACAGACAGGCGGCGGCAAGACAGTAACGATCAACATAGCTGCATCTATCTGGGGAAACCCGTCGCCAGGATCCTACGTTGGGAATTTCCGGTCAACAGATACGTCATTGGAGACAAGGGCAGACATGCTTAATAACTTTCCGATGATCCTCGATGACTCTAAGAACGCTTCTCAATATATTCGGGACAACTACGAAACATTGATTTACAATCTCTGTTCCGGTAAAGGGAAAGGAAGATCAAATAAGGACCTCGGAGCAGCTAAGGAGAATACATGGAGTAATGTAACCATTTGCAACGGCGAGAATCCTATTTCAGAATTTGCGGATTCTGGTGGAGCAATCAACAGAATTATTGAAATTGAGTGCTGCGAAGATATTTATGAGAATCCAGCAGAAATTAATAGCACTGTAATGAAAAATTATGGCTTTGCTGGAAGAGTATTTGTTGGAAATCTAAAAAAATTTACACCAGATGAGCTGAAAGAAATGAAATCTGAGATTGAAAAGGGATTTGATGGATATAATTTTCCAGCAAAACAGGTAATGGCTATATCTACTCTTCTATTGGCGGATAAATTAGCTACAGATTTCATATTTAAGGATGGGCGTGAGCTGACAGTCGAGGATGTTGTGGACATACCTACACGCAAGAAAGATGTATCAGAGGGTCAACGATGCTATGAATTTATCATTGAAAGCCTTTCAGTATACGGACAGCACTTTGATGCGCAATTCAGCTGTGATCAGTGGGGGTTCAAAGAGACACCAGATGAGTATGGAGATGTATATGTGTATTTTTATCCAAAACCTCTTGAAAATCTTCTGAAAAACAATGGGTTTTCCAGAAAAGCTTTTTCAGCCTGGGCGATTAATCGAGAATTAATTAAGCATACAGGAAAAAGGGATACGGTAATAAAAAGAGATGGGGGAAGCGTAATGAGACTTGTTGCTGTAAAGATTATTGATATAAAAGATCTTGAAGACGAACAAGAAAATGAGCATGTTGAAGCTGATTTTATACCTGCCAACACTGGAACAAGTGTTCCGTTTTCGTGATTTGTAACCATGTAACCATGTAACCCGCGGAAAAGCATGTGTATAGGGAATAAAAAAATATATAAAAAAATCATATATACATTGCAATCTCCTATAGGAAAAACTTGGTTACATTGGTTACACGGTTACACAACTCTGAAACCCGCATAAAATAAGGGTTTTCGGTGTAACCAAGGTGATTGAAAAGTTGGTTACACATTGGTTACAGAAATAAAATAATTACACAAATTTAAATTGTATGAAAATTCAGATTGTTACAATTGGTTACTAAGGCATAAGGAGTGGTTACAAAAATGGAAAAAGAGAAGCTTAATAAAAAACAGCGGTACGCATTAGATACAATGTTATCTGGTAGTAATGTTTTCCTTACAGGAGATGCCGGAACAGGTAAGACAACAGTTATTCAGACATTTATCAATGAGGCGGAAAAAGCTGGTAAAAGTGTTCTGGTGTCTGCTACTACTGGAATAGCTGCGGATAATATCGGGTACGGAGCGACCACCGTGCATCGCGCGTTAAATATCTCGATTAAGTTTGAGGATTATAAGAAAAAAGTGAAATCCAGAGCTGAACTGTTGAAGGAAGCGGATATCCTTATTATTGACGAAATCAGTATGTGCCGGTTCGATCTATTCAATATGATTGCAAAGACGATCATCACGGAGAACGAAGAGAGAGCCGTTGACAGACTTCTAAGTGGAGAGGATAAAGAAGATGTTCAGCTGATCGTAATTGGGGATTTCTACCAGCTTCCCCCAGTTATCACAACAGATGACCGTAAAATTCTCTGCCGGATGTATGGATCTGATTACGGAAAGGGCGGAAAGTATGAACATGGATATGCTTTCATGTCTGAATATTGGAAAGAAATGGGGTTTGAATATATCAAACTTGATGAGGTATGCAGGCAGAATGATGAGGGATTTAAGTATGTGCTGAATGATATTAAATATGGCAACAATATTAGAAAATCCATTGCATATCTGGAGAATAACGAATCGGACAAGGTTATACCGGAAGCACCGTTCTTGGTTGGCACTAATGCAGAAGCTGACAGAATTAACAATACTTTCCTTGGTAAGTTGGATAAAAAGACTGAAAAAGTGTTTCATGCAGCAGTTGACGGAGATTTGACATCTGCCGATATCAAAAACATTGCATTTGCCAGAGAGGACTTAATTCTTAACATCGGTGCAAAAGTGATGATTACCGTAAATGATTTGTCCGGGAATTACGTCAACGGAACGATTGGTATTATCCAGAAAATTGTGGACAATGGAGAATTTGAAGAATCCTATCTGGTTATCAAGACTGATAAGGGTAAAACAGTTAACTTGTACAGATACAGTAAAGACATTGAGAAACAGGTTATTGAGGAATCTGAACAAGAAAAGGACGGTCAGAAGATCGTGAAAGAGAAAATTGTCCGCAAGAAAGTTGGATCATTCTCTCAGTTCCCGGTAAAACTTGCCTGGGCAATCAGTATTCATAAGTCACAGGGACAGACATTTGAGAAAATCAACATTGATCCTTGCTGTTGGGATCCAGGACAGTTCTACGTGGCTGTTTCCCGGGCTAAATCAGCTAACGGCATACATTTTATCAGACCGATAAAACAGAGCTATATAAAGGCGTTTAGCAAGGATAACGAGCGACTTCTTGAACAGAGTTTTGAGGTAGAAGAAGGTGTATAAGTATGAGAGTGACGCATGAGCAGATACCGAACACCATAAAGTTTTTACAAATCGACTTTCCGGCACTGGTTCTTCAGACCGCCGGAATCGAAGAAAGGGACGAATACTGGCAGCAGGTAGTTGAGCAGATCCACATTGTATCAGACAAATATAATAAAAACGGCTTTGTGGATCATATGCTTACAGCCTATGCGGATTATCTGGACAAGATGCATAAGAAAGCTAAAAATCTGAACAAGGAGAAAACCAATGAACAAAATGAAGGAGTATGAGCGAGGGAGAGAGGATGGTCTTGACCTGGCACTCAGAATTGTTAGAGATGGCGGTATAGAAGCACTAGAGAGGGAAATAAAATTTCGAGGAATTACAGGAATACATACATCTTTAGCCAGTAAGGACCTGGATAAGGCTGCACAGAAGATCAAAGAAATGACACTTGATACATTTACAATCCTTGGAATCGCCGTTTTGCATGATGACTTCGGATTTGGCCAGAAACGCTGCCAGAAGTTTATGGACGGCATGGACATGGGGGCTGATTATCTGATGGATGATATGGCAACCTGGGAGGATTACAGAAGATCAATCAAAGAGGAGCTGAATCTTGATTTGAGATTCCGTATTAACGGTTAGAGGTGAAATAAATAGGCATGGACAAAAGCGAATTTATCCGTTGTGCTGAATTGAGTAATTACGGAACAAGGAAGGAAGCAGAGGAATACGCAACAGCTAATCCAAAAGAAAATTATGATATCAATGATTTTATTGAATTATATCATAATAACCAGAAGGAGTATCGGAATGGGTATCATAAAGGGCTGCATGAAGCTTATGGAGTAAATGGGCGCACAACAGCTATGAGGAATGGAATAAAGGGCAATAGCAGTGGATCACAAGATTGGGGGTAATGACCATGGGAAAATACAATACAGAGCGTAAACACAAAGAGGGGCAGGAGATGTATAAAGCGGTATATCATTTTATTCTGAAATATTACCGCAAACACCACTATATGCCGTCCACAAGAAATATTGCAGATGGATTAGACATTTCAATGGCTACTGCCAGAAAACACTTTAATTTGCTTTTAGATAACGGATTGCTTGTTAGCGAGAATCCGACAGAGCAGAGGGCGTATAGATTGAGTTATTCAAAGGTAGAGACCGATGTGTAAAAAATTGGTCAGAAGATTTGGAGCGTAGTGTTATGAAAGTATGTTGGTTTAGTACAGGTATTTCAAGTTTTGTAGCGTGTTATCTGGCAAAGGATGTTGATGAGATTATTTATACTCATGTATCGAATCAACATCCAGACAGCCTTAGATTCTTGCATGATTGTGAGGAGTTACTGGGAAGAAAGATAACGATTATCCAGTCAGATAGATTTAATTCAGTAGATGACGTGATGGAGTTCACGCACACGATGAATACTCCGTTCGGCTCTCCATGTACGAGATACTTAAAAAAAGAAGTGAGAAAAAAATGGGAATCCGAGCATCCAGATCACCACACCTATGTATGGGGGTTCGATGTGAATGAAAAAAGTAGGGCAGAGAATACCTGCAAGGCATTAAGCGATTACGACCATGAATTTCCGCTAATTGAACATGGATTAACAAAACAGGAAGCACATGGAATAGCAGACAGGTTAGGATTAAAACGTCCAGTTATGTACGATTTAGGCTATCCGAACAATAATTGCATCGGATGTGTAAAAGGTGGCATGGGCTACTGGAATAAAATCAGATTAGACTTTCCAGAAGTATTTCAAAGGCGTGCGGAGCAAGAGCGTAGATTTGGAAGGAGTTGCATAAACGGCGTATTCCTTGATGAATTAGAGCCAGACAGAGGAAACATTAATACAGAAATCATGGAGGACTGCACAATAGCGTGTCAGTTACTGGTATGGGGAAAGTGAGGATGGAAAATGAGAAGTTACACAATAAAACTTCCAAGAGGATTGGAAGTAGATATTTTCAATCTACCAGAAAATTTTGACGAAGAAATCAATCGTGTATTTGGAGAATACACACAGCAAACATCGGAAGATTATAGAGATTGCGACAGATTAGGATTTATTGATTGCTGCGTGAGATGTATCAACGGAGATAAAGACAGATACGATGTGGTAGATGAAAAAGTAGAAGACTATATCACTTCCCAGTGGAGAGAATATGGGCAGCTTGACAATAAAGATGATGTGTATAGTGCTGATTTTATGGCAGATTGTTATGCGGAAGGCGTACAGAATGCAGTGTTATGTTCACATTTCGGGACTGACGATCACCATATTTACGACCAGATTCAGAAAGTTCTGGTTCTGGTGATTAGAATTGTAATGAATTATGAGGATAAGGAGGATTAGAAATGCTTATTCCAACAGTGCCAGTAAAGGAGTTTGAGATGTTTGGATTTAAGAAATGTGCAGGGGAATACGGAAAGGCAGGATGCTACTATTTGTGTGTGGCTCGTGGAACCAAGATGCTTTTTGTCAGCAATAAATGCTTTGCGGTAAACTCTTGGAGTGAATTCGACCCAAGAATTCACAAGAAGCCGAATTGTAGATACAGAGATTGTAGGGAAAGCGAGGATATTATTTATGAGTTGATCAAGGCTGGGATGCTGAAAAGTGAATTTGATAAGGAGGGCTAAAAATGCTGATCAGAAGCCAGAATAAAACATTTTTATTAAACTTTAGCAATTTGACTATAGCTTATATTGCAAAAGATGACGAGGATTTTGTTATTTCAAGCCTAGAGGGCGAAAACAGATATAGACTTGGCAAATACTCCTCAGAAGCAAAATCCATGAAAGTATTGGACATGATTCAGGAAGCCTATGAAGAATATAAAATTACTTGTACTTTTTTGACAGGATTTACAGGACATCGAGCAATTGTAGAATCAAACGATATTCACGTCAATGGTTTCAAAGAACTTGTAAAAAATTTTAAAAAGAATATGGTCTTTCAGATGCCAGCGGATTCGGAGGTATAAGTATGAGCCATATCAAAGACAGATTATCAGATTATCATGATTCCATAGAGAAACTTGCGGATGACCACCAGATGATTTTGGCAAGCGATGCTCTGGAAATGATTGAACAGCTTCAAGATGATCTGGAACAGGACGAGAAAGAAAATGGTTGGACTCCGGTAAAATATCATCAGATATCAGAAAAAGAACGTGCAGAAAAATCCATATCAAATGATATACGGTATATGCTTGACTGCAAAATGCCAGATGATAGACAAGAAATATTGGTTACTAATGGACAAACAACATGGCAAGATACAAGTTTTATTGATTGTGACGGATATTATCTTGATAGCAATTATGATTGGATTGAGATTACGGCATGGCGACCGCTTCCGGAACCATATAAGGAGGACTAAACATAGTGAAAATAACACAATGCCAAGGTGAGGGACAGGGAAGTTGCAAGAGATGTAATGACAAGGGCATCTGGAACAGACACTGGGCGTGCTTCTTATACAAGATAGAGGGACAGGAAGGTTGCTATTGCGAGAAATGCATAAAAGAAATTATGAGGAAAGAGGAGAAAGACTAAACATGGAAATGTCAATTTTCAAAAAAGACGGCAAAATATACACCAGATTCAAGGTCAGATTGAAAGAATTAAAGTCTTGGAAGGCTTGGCTTAAGTTAAAGTATTGTATTAATACTTCTGAGCCGGTCAAGAAAAACAGCAGATACATTTACTTCGAGAAAGAGGGAGACTGGATTAATGGGAAGATGTAAATTAGACTGCCCGGACGGCGAAACAGAGTGATGCATCTGCTGTACTAAACAGGATTCCTGTCAGAGCAGATGTGATGATATGGACAGCTATGAATATGCAGAGGAGTGTGAAGATTATGAGACTGATTGATGCAGATGCAATGAATGAAGAGTTATTTTACAAGCAAGTTGGAGGAAAAGACAGTTTAATTACGACAGAAAGTGCGTTTAAAATGATTGATGCGCAGCCGACCGCTTATGATGTGGAAGCAGTTGTGGAGCAGTTAGATACATACATAACAAAGCTGGTCGGAAGAAATTCCGCACTATATCAGACAGTTATGCAGATCGTGAAAGGCGGTGGAGTTGAATGAGAGAAATTCTTTTCAAGGCAAAGCGGAAAGATGACGGCAAATGGATTGAGGGATATTATCAGAAAAGATATGACCTTTTAGGCAATGAAGAACATTTAATCTTCCATGCTGATAGTTATAAAGTGTGGGAATATGCGGAAATTATTCCAGAAACCCTCTGCCAGTTCACAGGTCTGACTGGCAAAAACGGAAACAAGATTTGGGAAAATGATATTATCAAATATCATTTCGGAGAAATCTATGCTCCAATCAAATATGGATATTATCAAAATTGTTTTGATTCTCAGAAAACAGAACATGTCGGATTCTATGTAGATTGGATGGGCGGCAAATGCCTTAGAAAAGATTTAGGATATTGGATTGACATGGTATACGCTATGCCAGTTGGGAACATTTTTGATAATCCAGAATTATTACAGGAGAACCATGAAAGAGCAGATAGAACTCATTGACTATCTAAAAAGCATAGAACAGCCAAAAGCAAAATTTTCGTGTGAAGATTGCTATTGCAAAGAATGTCTGTACTGGTGGTCTTCCAGGTGCCCTTATGGGATATGTTGGGACGATCACCGGGAAGAAGTTAATCCATACAACAAGGCATTTCCAGATAATCCACCAAGAACAGCTTGGAGCAACTGGAACAAACGCGGCGAACAGGAACATTGGTGCAGAGGCGGAGTATTCTATCCAGAACGGAAATGCAAGCATTACGTCAAATACGAAGGTCAGACCATTGAAGAATGTGTGGATGCAAATATAGCAGTATTTCAAGATGGATATGTGCAATGCAGTTTAAAAGAAGCAATAGGCTGTGAAGCCTGTATTGCCAGGTCAGAGGGAAAGCGGGTAAATGATTATGCCTGTGAATTTATGACCGATACAGGCTGCGAGCGAATGTTCACAGCAAAGAGCATGATTCTGGATGCGATTCTGGCGGGCGAAGACATAGAACTTTGCACAGAACAGTGCTGTATCGGTTGTAATAGGACGTGTGGATATAGATGCGGTCAAGGAATAGCAAAGAGAAAATAACGATAAGGAGAGGTGAAGTAGATGGAGAGATTTCTAATTGATGATGGTATTAAACAGTCAAAGATAGTTGCAAATCGTTATAAATGGAGTATCGAGAATGCAGATATGGGTTCAGAAGATGCAAATGAGTTACACGCAGATATATGCAATCAATATGTAAGGGAGTATGAACAGATCGCAGAGTGGCTTGAAGAATTAAAGTCTTATAAAGATATTGGCACTTTAAAGGAATTAAAGAAACTCAAAGAAAACGGTACATTCACTGGATTAGAGCTTGCTAAATTAGCGATAATGCAGAAAGAATTGAAGGAATACAAAGACGCAGAAGAACATGGAATGCTTGTGAAATTGCCGTGTAAGGTTGGAGATACAGTATATGTTCCGACAAGAAATTTTATTTCGGAATTGAGAATCACGATGGTTTCAGTTGATATGCACGAAGCTTATTTTAGTTGGATGTTAAACAGCGGAATTTATCCTAATCTTGATGGATTTTCTAAAAGCAAGCTTGGTAAAACCGTATTTCTCACCCGTGAAGAAGCTGAAAAGAAGTTGGAGGAGATGAAGAATGATTGAAGTAATAAAAGAAATTCTTATGGCGTTGGGAATGTGTGTAGTTGCTGTTGCTATTCACGGATTATTCTTCGCAACAATCAATAAATTCAACAAGTGGCGAAAGAATGGCTGCAAAATCAAATGTCTTTGTAAACCGCATAAATACAAATTGGTTTGGTATCAGTTGGATACCGAGAAAGCTATTTTGGAATGCAAGAAATGTAAAAAAGAAAAACAAGTATTCATTGATTACGATTCCATTAAGAAGGAATTTAATTTGGAGGATTAATATGAAACCAGAGGAAGCATTAAAAGAATTAAGTTATGATAGCACGGCTTATGGTGGTAAATGTACATCCGAGGTAAGGAAAGTAGCTGTTAAGGCAATAAAAAAACAGATTCCGATAAAACCGAAAGATACTAAAATTATCAGAGATTTTTCTGGTAGATATTACAGTATCAGAGGAACATGTCCGATATGCGGAGAGGAAAATTTGTATAAATCGAATTATTATTGTGATAAGTGTGGACAGCGGCTTGACTGGAAAGGAAGTGATATAAATGATTGATAGTTTAATAGCATTTACATTTGGAATAATGTTCGGGACATTTGGTACTATTTTCTTGGCAGCGCATTTTGGCGGCAAGCGTAAATAGCAACGAAAAAGGAGTGATGATATGTTCGAGCTAAAAGTAACAGGGATAATTATTAATTTTTTAATTGCACTCTATGCAATGGTAAAAGCCCATAGAGCAGCTGTTGAGAATAATATATCATTCACGGTATTTTATTCTGCAATGTATGTCGTGTACTTGATCGGAATGTGGAACTGTACATAAAAAGGCGGTGATGATATGCGAACCAGGCAAAAGTCACTTGTTGATTTTGGCGTATACCCAGAAGACATTAACCGTTTAAAGGATATATGTCAAAAAGCTACACCAGAGCAGAGACACGATATTTTACACTGCTGCATAAGCTCTTGCCCTCCAGGGATTGAACTTCTAGTGTACGAATCTATTGTAACAAACAAATCCTATGACCGTATCATGAAGACAAAGTACATACCGGCAAAGCGAGACGATTTCTACGCATACAAGCGCAAGGCAATGGCTATGTTTTATGATACTCTAAGAAAACTAAGAGAAATATAATACTACAATTAATATTAAAATGTGGGGACAAATTTTTCTGCCACGTATGGTAATATAGTATATATCTATGACTATATGCCATATGTGGCAGTTTTTTGTGAGGTGATAATATGGCGAACTTAAAAGCAGTTACAAGAAAACTTCAAAAAGCTATATTATCTACCGGATTAATTATAAAAATTGGAACATCACAATTCTACAGCCATGAGCAGGAACGATTGATAACAGTAACAATTATATCAACACCTACACTTCACCTCACAAAAAGAGGCGAATGGAAAGATTGTGATTATGAAATATTACGAACTGCATCCCAGTATGATGTGGTAATGTGCCTAAAAGAAATATGGGAGGCGGTCAGAAAATGAGGATAGACAGAGGTGATTAGATGGACTTAACGCCAAAGCAGAAAGCGTTTGCAGATGAATATATAAAGAATGGCGGAAATGCATCCGATGCCGCTCTAAGAGCTGGTTACAAACAACCTGGAATACAAGGACATGAAAACCTAAAAAAACCTAATATTTCGGCATATATAGCTGAAAAACAGTCCCTCATCGAAAAGCAAAAAGGCACTGACATTATGTCTCTGGCAGAAATTCAGCAACGCCGTTCCATGATCGCAAGGGGTGAGCTAACCGATTCATTCGGATTCGCCCCAGATTTCTCCGATCAGCTGAAATCCATGAACGATCTGGAAAAAACACTTGCCATAAAAGAAGCCAGAGAAGAACAACGGAAAGCAGAAGAAAAAGCCAGATTGCAAGGTGAATACCATATTGATCTGAATATTGTCCCGGATGTATTTCATAAAATGGTTAGGGATATTCGAGCAAAGAAACATAGTGAATACATTCTCCCTGGTGGACGTGGATCCATGAAGTCCTCAACTATATCTCTGATTATACCAGAACTGCTGAAGAATAATCCGAACATGCACGCTCTGATTCTGCGAAAAGTCGGAAACACTATCAAAGATTCTGTTTATGCACAGATGAAATGGGCTATTGATAAATTAGATCTAAATGAGGAATTTACATGCAAGGTATCTCCTATGGAGATTACATATAAGCCCACTGGACAGAAGATTTACTTTCGTGGTGCTGACGATCCATTAAAGATTAAGTCTATCAAGCCAGAATTTGGATATATCGGTATTGTCTGGTTCGAGGAATTAGATCAGTTTTCTAACCCAGAAGAAATCCGAAACATTCAGCAGTCTGCTATTCGTGGCGGTAATGAAGCGTATAAATTCAAGTCATTCAACCCACCTAGGAGCAAGAATAACTGGGCGAATGAATATACAGTAGAAGCAGAAGAAAAAGATAAAAATGTAATGGTTGTGCATAGCACATACCTTGATTTAGGGATTGAACAAGAGTGGCTTGGTGATGTATTTCTTGCAGATGCTGAACATCTAAAAGAAGTAAATCCAGATGCTTACGAAAATGAGTATCTAGGACATGCTAACGGAAATGGTGGAAATATCTTTGAATACATCGAAGAAAGAACTATCACGGACGAAGAGATCAGCCATTTTGACAGAATTTATCAGGGGGTTGACTGGGGCTGGTATCCGGACAAATATGCTTTCTCCAGAATCTATTATGATTCAGCTAGAGAAACAATCTATTTCATTGACGAGATTTACGAGAACAAAAAATCAAATGAATGGACTGCAAATGAAATCAAGCGAAGACAGTATGACGATTACGAAATTACTTGCGATTCTGCCGAGCCTAAATCAATCAATGATTACAGAGATTCAGGACTCCCAGCAAGAGGAGCAATTAAAGGGCCTGGAAGCATTGAGTATTCCATGAAGTGGCTGCAAAGGAGAAAGCTTGTGTTTGATCCAAAAAGAACGCCAAATGCTTGCAAAGAGTTTAAGAAGTACGAATACGAACGCGACAAAGACGGGAATATTTGTAGCGGATATCCAGATAAGGATAATCATTTAATAGATTCCGTCCGGTATGGTTCAGAGTCATTGTGGAGAAGAAGGGGGAACAGTGCATAATGAATAGTAAAGAAATATTTAAATGCTTGGAAATTCTGGACAAATTTCAGTTCTTCCAAGGACAAAGAGCTGGAAGAGAATTGTGGAATGATAAACCAGTAGAGATACAGAACGAAGATATAAAGAATTTCAATAAAGACATAGAGTTTATCAGAAATGTGCTGAAATCAGCTAATTCAGGTGATTAAATGGGACTTATAACAACACTAAAAAGGTGGTTTAACATGATATTCAAAAAGCAAGCTGAAGAGGATTTTGACATCCAAGCAGCAGAATTTCCAGAAATGGAATCACTGATTAACCGGTGTGCGAACATCTACAGGGGCGTACCGGAATGGATAGATGATAAAAATAATATTAAGACAATCAATTTTGCGAAATCTGTCTGCTCAGAGACAGCTCGGCTCGCAACACTGGCGATCGGTATCCAGATTGACGGTTCCGCAAGGGCAGCATGGCTTCAGGAACAGATTGACAAAGTATATTTCCAAATCCGGCACTGGGTAGAATATGGCTGCGCCTATGGAACGGTATTCATTAAGCCAAACGGCGAGAGCCTTGACGTATTTACTCCGGCAGACGTAATGATTGTGGATTACGACAATCAGGAAATTAAAGGAATTATATTTAAAGACTCTTATACTGTCGGACGGAAATACTATACAAGGCTTGAATATCATAGGTTTGTTGAAACCACCGTGGATGGTATAACAACTTATCCGTACTACGTTTCCAACAGAGCCTATGTATCAAAATCACCTCAGAGTATCGGTGATAAAATTGACCTTAAACAGACCAAATGGGCTGACCTCATGGCAGATACGCCACCGATTCTCAAAGCGAATAATGAGAAGCTGGATGGGCCGTTGTATGGAGTCCTTCGAACACCACAGGCTAATAATGTAGATATCAGTACACCGCTTGGATTGCCGATATTTGCAGAAGCAATTGAAGAACTGAAAGACCTTGATATTGCATACAGCCGTAATGCAAAAGAAATCCTTGATTCTAAGCGAACTGTTTTGGCAGATGACAGACTACTGATGCCAAGTGGATCACCGGTCTCTGCCATGACACCACAGGCAATGGAACACAGATGCTCAGAAATGAGTTTGCCAGATTATGTAAAAAATG
>ERZ1035001.474-NODE-474-length-21159-cov-7.077047_pt1 | contig 21159 bp, 16 predicted proteins | sample MGYA00520685_ERZ1035001 | MGnify/ENA primary metagenome ERZ1035001 (study PRJEB33766, sample SAMN09781749) | gut metagenome | biome: gut microbiome | host: Homo sapiens | place: Madagascar | study: EMG produced TPA metagenomics assembly of the PRJNA485056 data set... | reverse complement strand
ACTCATGGAAAACCTCCCATTTCCCGATGTCCAAGAAATGGGAGGCAGTTCACAGACACCTTTGTGGTGGTTTTTGTTTAAGCGCCGGCGATGAGGAGATTTGGGCGGGCGTTGTCGACGATCTCGGCGATTGAGGTGGCGACGGCGTGATCGGGGTCACGGTCCATCACGATGGCGTTGACGTCGATTAGCTCGGCAAAGCGGTACATGCCGCGTCCGTTGACCTTGCTGGCGTCCATGAGGGCAACGCCTTGACGGGCGGCGGAGATCATGGCTGTTTTGGTCTCGGCCATCTGCGGAAAGTCGGTCGTAAAGCCGCAGCCGGGAACAAAAGCGCCGGGGCACATGACGGCAAGGTCGGCATGGACCATTTGGATTGCCTGCATGGTGAGCGGTCCGTACAGATAGCGATGACCTTTGCGCAGTGCCCCGCCCAGCATGACAACATCGACCGAGGGCATGCTCTCATCGATGTAATCGGCGATGGTGATGTCGGCCGTGATGACGGTGATGCCGTCGCGCTGGTCGAGCAGGTGGACAAATTCGAGCGCCGTGGTGCCCGAATCGACGAGCAGCGTGTCTCCGTCGCTGACGAGCTCAATAGCGCTTTGCGCGATGGCCTGTTTGGCGGCGACATTAACGTTGATGCGGCGATCCTGCGTGGAGACGGTTAGGCGCTTGTGGAGTGATACGGCGCCACCATGCGTGCGGCGCAGTTTGCCAGCCTCGGCGAGAGCGTCCAAGTCGGCGCGGGCCGTGACGGAGGACACGCCAAAAGTCTGGGCGATTTCTGCCACCTGTACCGAGGCATTGTGCTCGAGCATTTCCATGATGGCGGCACGGCGTTCGTCGGCAAAAGCTCGGGTTGCAGTTTGGGCCATGGTAGCTCCATTCTCAGCAATATTTGCAGGAATTGTGTTGACTCTATTTTCGTTCATTTTCTTTTTGAGTAAGAAAATACCTTTCGATTACTTATCTTTTCTATAAAAGAAAGCCACTCGACGCTCAAAACTCAATATCGAACACGTGCGCTCGGCACAAAACCCTTCTGTTTGCTTTTCAAAAACGACTGTATTGGCCTGCATGGGCTCAATATCTCGCACGTGCAAAGTCGCTGAATTTCATACAATGGGCGCAGCAAAACGCAAGGTAAAACGCCTTGCGGACACGTACGCCCGATGTCCAGATGCGGGCGAGGGAGAGGAGCAAACGCTCATGGCACTTGTTACCACCGAAAAGATGCTCAAGGACGCTCAGGCCGGCCACTACGCCGTTGGCGCGTTCAACGTTGAGAACCTCGAGTTTGTTATGGCTGTTCTGGCCGCTGCCGAGGAGACCAAGTCCCCCGTCATTATGCAGACCACCCCGGGCACCATTAAGACCGCTGGCCTGGATTACTTCTACGGCATGGTCAAGGCTGCCGCCGAGCGCGCTTCCGTGCCCGTCGCCCTGCACCTCGATCACGGCGATGGCTATGACCGCTGCATGCAGGCTTTCCGCACTGGCTACACCTCCGTTATGATCGACGGTTCGCACGAGTCCTTCGATGACAACATCGCCCTGACCAAGTCCGTCGCCGACGCTGGCCGCGCCATGGGCGTGCCCGTCGAGGCCGAGCTTGGCAAGGTTGGCGGCAAGGAGGACGACGGTCCCGCGGTTGAGGGCGAGAGCCCCTACACCGATCCTGCCGAGGCCAAGGAGTTTGTTGAGCGCACCGGCTGCACCTCGCTGGCTATTGGCGTTGGCACCAGCCACGGCGTGTACACGAGCGATCCGCACATCGAGCAGTCCGTGGTCAAGGCCATTCGCGACGCCGTCGACGTGCCGCTGGTTCTGCACGGCACCTCCGGTGTGCCCGATGAGCAGGTTGCCGAGGCTGTGAAGAACGGCATCTGCAAGGTTAACTACGCCACCGAGCTGCGTCAGGCCTACACCAAGGGCTTCATGGCCTACATGGCCGAGAACCCCGCCTGCTTCGACCCCAAGAAGCCGGCTAAGGAGGGTATGCGTGAGATCACCGAGCTGGTTAAGATCCGCATGACCAACCTCAACTCTGTGGGCAAAGCAGAGTAACAGCAAGGGTACTCTGATCCCACCGGACGGCTTGGGCGGGTCCCCGTACTTAGTTTCCAAAACGTCCTCGCGCATGAAGGCCCCCGTTGCCTCGCTTCTATGAAGCGTTGGCAACGGGGGCCTTCGCGCTGCGGAATGATTTTGGAAACTAAGTACGGGGACCCGCCCAAGCCGTCCTGCTCAATCGCCCTTGTGGCGTTGGGCGGAAAGAGGTGGGGCGTCAGGGCTTCTTTGTTGATGAGGGGCTAGTATGCCCTGGCTTGGTTGGGGAAGGTTTTGTCTAGGGATGCTTGGAGCTTTTCGAACGATGCTTGCAAGTTGAGATTCTGATTGGTTGAGCGTTTGGCTTTTGTGGTGGGGGAGTCGAGGAGGCTGTTTCTCTGTGTCGGGGGGAAGGAGAAAAGGTTTGCATGTTTTAGGGATGGCTGCTGTGCTGCGTCATTGGAAGAATGCATGCTTATGCGGCCTCCTCGATGTCCACCAAAAGGTTGCGCACGGGGTGTGTTGCTAGGTCCCGTGCGTTGGCAGTATTATGCCGCGGCTGCCGCAAAGAAGCGCTAAAGAAAGGCTTAACCTGGTTTGGTGTTACGATGAAACTGCAGGTCAGAGGTATTGAGTAACACTCTTGAAAGGTTTTGGGCTTAAGGGCTTTCTAAGGTTTGTGACGTGGATGTGGCGCGGACGTACGGAGCGTGTGAATGCGCGCTGTTAGCGCTGCAGCTCTGTGGCGCGCACCTGCTCGATGACCTTTTCCATCGTGGCGTCGATGCGGTCTTTTTTGAGCTCGCATTCCCAGATGGTTATGGGTGTCCAGCCCATTTGAGTGAGTGCTGCCACGGCAGCGCGGTCGCGCTCGACGTTGCGACGGAACTTTGCCTCCCAAAACTCAACGTTGCGCTTGGGCTGGCTAGGGTTGCACTTGGGGCAGCGGTGCCAAAAGCAGCCGTTGACGAAGATGGCGATCTTGCGCCCGGGAAAGGCGATGTCGGGCTTGCCGGGAACCTTCCATTCCAAGCGATAGCCCGTAAGGCCCGCTGCCCGCAGGCGCTGACGAACGAGCAGCTCGGGCTTGGTGTTGGCGCGCTTGTTGCCCTTCATGGACTTTTTGATGGCGGCACGACGGCGTACGAGCTCACGCTCGTCGGCGGAAAGGTCCGAGGTATCGATGCCGTCGAGCAGGCCGGGCTTGGGGCGCTTTTTGGAGCGGCGTTTGGTTTTGCGCTTGGGTTTGGTGGTGGGGTCGTCGGTTGTGTTGGGCACGGCGTCATCGGTGGCGCTTGCCTCAAGTCGGTCTTCCTTCAGCTCGATCAGGGCATCAATAAGCCCCTTGTCGGCGGGCATCCACTCTACCGTTGCCAGCGAGGTGCGTGGAATCCAGCGAATGTCGAGCTGGCGGTCGTGTTTCTGGGGTTCATCGGACTCATCGGCCAGCGAGCAGTAATAGCACTCCATGGAGAGATGAAAATCGGGGTAGTCGTACTCGACGGTATAGAAATCGCGCAGGTTGGTGACCTTCACCTGCAGCTCTTCCATGAGCTCGCGGCGCACGGCATCCTCGGGTGTCTCGCCGCGCATGAGCTTGCCGCCTGGGAACTCCCAAAGTCCCTGCATGTCGCCGTAGCCGCGCTGCACGGCAAGCAGCTCGTCAGATCCATCCTTGCGAATGATCCCAGCGGCAACATGAACAGTCTTCAACAGGAGTCCTTCCTCAACATCAACACGTGACTACCCAGCGCTACCTTACACAACGGTAAGGCAAGCGTAAGCCATATCGATGGTAGCGGACTCGTCTCCTTGCGACTATAGATGCCGTAGACTAATTGCAAGAAAGGACTCGGTATGCAAACCACGCACATGGCGACCCCGGTACTGGAGGTCGCGCATCTCGAAAAGGTATACGGAGCGCTAGGCAACGTGACCCGCGCGCTCAACGACGTCAGCTTTACCGTCAATCGCGGCGAATTCGTCGGCATCATGGGCGCTTCGGGCTCGGGCAAGTCGACGTTGCTCAACTGCGTGTCGACCATCGATAGCGCCACAAGTGGCACGATCCGCATCAACGGCCAGGATGTGACGCGCATGAAGCAGGCCAAGCTTTCGCAGTTCCGCCGCGAGGAGCTCGGCTTTATCTTCCAGGACTCCAACCTGCTCGATACGCTCACGGCGCGCGAGAACATCGCCCTGCCGCTCACCATCGCTCGCACAAACTCGGCAGAGATCTCGACCCGCGTGCAGGATGTGGCCGCGCGTCTGTCCATTAGCCAGGTGCTCGACAAGTATCCCTACCAGATGTCCGGCGGCCAGCAGCAGCGCGTTGCCGCGGCACGCGCACTCGTCACCGACCCCACTATGATCATGGCCGACGAACCCACCGGCGCCCTCGATTCCAAGAGCGCTCGTCTGCTGCTCGAGAGCCTGGAGGCCCTGAATCGCCGCCTGCGCGCCACGGTGCTCATGGTCACGCACGACAGCTTTGCCGCCAGCTACACGAGCCGTGTGCTGTTTATTCGTGACGGCAAGATCTTCACCGAGCTGCGCCGCGGCGACACCGACCGCCGAGAGTTCTTCGACCGCATTATGGAGGTCGTTGCCATGATGGGCGGTGAGGGCTCCGATGCTCTGTAAACTCGCTTGGGGCAACGTCCGCCGCGCCGGCCGCGACTACCTCGTTTACTTGTTGACGCTCACCCTGGGCGTCACGGTCTTCTATGCCTTTAACACCGTCTCGATGCAGGTCGACATCGCCGGCATCGATGAAGAGGGCTTGGCGCAGGTTATGGGCAGCATGCTCGGCTACCTGACGTACTTTTTGGCCGGCGTCATGGCCTTTTTGATGGTGTACGCCAATAACTTCATCATGAAACGCCGCAAAAAGGAGTTTGGCCTGTACCAGGTGCTCGGCATGGGGCGCGGGCGCGTCGCCACGATCATGGCGCTCGAGACCGTGATCGTTTCGGTCGGCGCCTTTGTCGCCGGCATTGTGCTGGGCCTGGGGCTCTCCCAGCTCATGACGTTCTTTACGGCCTCGCTCTTTAAGACGCAGATCGCCAATTTCCACTTCTTTTTCTCGGTGCATGCGTTCAACCTGACCCTTGCCTGCATGCTCGTAATGTTTGTGCTCACGCTACTGCTGAACCTTCGCGTCGTGCGTCGCACCAGGCTTATTGAGCTTATGGGTGCCGAGCGTCGCAACGAGAGCATCAAGACACGCAACCCCTGGATCGCGATTGCCATCTTTGCCGTGGGCGTGGTGCTGGTGGGCGTGGCCTATTACCGTCTGCTACGTGATGGGTTTCCGCTAACCGCGACGGACAGCAAGCTGCAAGAGGCCATGAGTCAGTTCGGCATTACGACCGCTATGGTTACAGTGGGCACCTTTGCCCTGTTCTGGGGACTCTCGGGCATGCTTATCAAGCTGTTGCAGAGCCTGCGCAGCGTGTATTGGCGCGGCCTCAATATGTTTACCGTGCGTCAGCTTTCGGCCAAGGTCAATACGGTGTGCTTTTCGATGGGCGTCATCGCGATGATTCTGTTTTTGGCCATTACCTCGGTGACCTGCGGTATGTCGATTGCCAACGTGATGAACGAGAATCTGGAGCGCTATAACCCTGTTGACGTGTCTCAGACGTATGTCTATTACACGCCCGAAACGCTCGACTACTACAAGGAGTATGTCAATCCGTCTGAGGCCGATCGCATGGTGCTGGCCGATGCAACGGTCGATTTGTACGCTGCATGGCATGGCGAGCGCAAGTCGGCGGACAACAACGACGAGACCGGCAAGAAGGTCAATATCGCCGATGTTGCCGGTGAGCATGTGCAGATCGATTCGTATCTGAGTTACCCGCTTGGCGGCTCGGGCCCCTCGGTGGTGGCGGGTGAGATGTGCAAGGCCATGGGCGAAAAACTTCCCAAGGCGCTCGAGGGAAGCAACGCCGATGCGATGGGTCTGTTTGTGACGCCGGCGAGCCAGTACAACAAGCTGCGCCAGATGATGGGCGAGGAGCCGGTGAGCATTGGCCGCGACCAGTACCTGCTTACGTGCGATATGGGCGGTGAGCTGGGCGACCTGTACACAAAGTATATGGCCGGCGGTCATACCCTTTCCTTGGGCGGGCATGAGCTCAAGCCCGCAACCGATAAGTCGGACGAGGACACGGCGGCCATCGCCAACTCGGCGATGGGCAGCAATCCCGGTACCGTGGTCGTAGCCGACGAGCTGTTGTCCCAACTTAATCTGCAGCCGTATTCCAGTAATCTGCTCGTTAACTACAAACAGGGGATGGATACGACCGAGGCAGACGAGAACATTAAATACACCTTGCTCGACAATCTGCTCGTTGACGGCAAGGAGCCGGGGTCGTGGGGAGTCTTCATCACGCGTTCCGAGATGTACACGCAAGCAGCGCAGATGAACGGCATGATTAGCTATCTGGCCATCTACATTGGCTTTGTACTGGTCGTTGCGTGCGCGGCAATCCTATCGATCCAGCAGCTCTCCAATGTGGCCGACGGCAGCCGCAGCTATCGTGTGCTGGCACAGATCGGCTGTGACGACCGCCAGATTCGCCATTCGGTGATGGCGCAGCAAGCGGTCTTCTTCCTGTTCCCGCTGGCAGTGGGCCTGGCGCACTCCTTTGTGGCGCTCAAGGTGATCATCGAGCTGGTGAGCGTATTCGGCGATATGAGCATCGCCGGCACCGTGGGCCTCACCTGCGCGATTTTCCTGGCGGCCTATGGTGGCTACTTCTTGGTAACGTACCTCATGAGCGCCGGCATGGTACAAGCTGCCATCGCCACCCGCTACAGCGAGTAACAAGCGGGCAAAACCGTCGCAAAATCAGAGCGAATAACCGCCGCGAAGGGAGTCCAGCTCCCTTCGCGGCGTTTTTTTGTCTGACTGATGAGTCTCAAGGCCAAGTGAGTAGACTTTTTTGGATCTGTCGAGCACATCGCGGGTGGCGCCCAATAAAACCGCAGGTCAGGGCTGTGGCGTTTTGGGGCGTGCTTGGCCTCCTGCAAAAAGCCTACTCACTTAGTTTTTTCTGTTAGAAGATCGCCGCGAGGAAAGCAGCTCTCCTACGGCTGTTGACGTTTGCCCAGATAAAACCTGCCAAAATAAACCCGTCCCTTTTTGGTCGGTGTGGGTTTTTGGACGCTTGCCCGACGAGAGTGGATAATCTCCCACTTTGAGCGCGAACATGGGCCAAAAACGGGAGATTATCCACTCTCGTGGTGAGCGAGCCCTTGTGTCGATTCATTCCCTTTTTAGTTGGCTGTGCTTGCACTTTAGTGTGCGACAGCGGATAATGCCGAGCACTCGACAATACGCTTATTGCTCTCTCTATAGATTGAGGAGGCCCCTATGGCCATGGATTTCAAACGCAGGCTGCCGATCCCCATGGAGATCCGCGAGGAAATGCCGCTTTCCGCCGAGCTTACCGCTAAGAAGCAGGCATTCGACGCCGAGGTCGCCAAGGTCTTTACCGGCGAGGACGCGCGCAAGGTGCTCATCATCGGTCCGTGCTCTGCCGACCGCGAGGATTCGGTCCTCGAGTACATGAACCGCCTGGCCAGGACTGCCGAGGAGGTCAAGGATAAGCTCATCATCATTCCGCGTGTCTACACCAACAAGCCGCGCACCAAGGGCACCGGCTACAAGGGCCTGCTGCACAACCCCGACCCCGAGGCCCCCGATGACCTGCTCGAGGGCGTCAAGGCCATCCGCCATATGCACCTGCGCGTCATCGAGGAGACGGGCTTCTTCACCGCCGACGAAATGCTCTACCCCTCCAACTACCAATACCTCGTTGACCTGCTGAGCTATGTTGCCGTGGGCGCACGCTCGGTCGAAAACCAGGAGCATCGCCTGGTGTCGAGCGGCATCTCGGTGCCCGTCGGAATGAAGAATCCCACTGCTGGCTCTACCACCGTTATGCTCAACTCCATTTACGCCGCGCAGGCGCACCAGAGCTTTATCTTCCGTAACTGGGAAGTCGAGTGCGATGGCAACCCGCTTGCACACGCTGTCATGCGCGGCTACATCGGCCTCGATGGGCGCACCTACCCCAACTACCACTACGAGCACCTGGAGCGCCTGGCCGAGCGCTATACCGAGCATGCCGGCTACGCCAACCCGGCGGCGGTCATCGACTGCAACCACGACAACTCGGGCAAGCGTCCTCTGGAGCAGTATCGCATTTGCAAGGAGGTGCTCGACAGCTGCCGCCGCAACGAGTCCATCTCCAAGCTGGTCAAGGGCTTTATGATCGAGTCCTACCTGGAGGACGGCAACCAGCCGGTCGACGGCGGCGTCTTTGGCAAGTCGATCACCGACCCGTGCCTGGGCTGGGAAAAAACCGATTACCTCATCCACGAGATCGCGGAACGTATTTAGTTACGCGGGTTTACCAACCCGCGTAACGGCGCTCGCTGTCCGCCCTCTACCTGCGGCGTTGTCTTGCTCCAGGGGCACTCATTGGGGACGTACTTAAATGAGTAGTCGTTGGGGACGTTCTTGTTTGACTAGTCGTTTAAGAACGTCCCCAATGACTACCTTTCAAACCTGGCAGTTAGGGACGTTCCTTATCTGCCGGCACTTGGGGACACTCCTTGCATCGGCTGACGCGGTTTGCTCGCTGGCATTGCTAGATTTTTTGGCGTTCTCTAAGTCCTGTGGACAAAAAATGGCAAATATGAGTACTGTTGCTAGCGTAGTATCATATCGATCTTACAAGATAATAGACACAACAGTAAATATGTTCATTAACGTTGGCACACAGAAGCATGCTACCGGGCATTTTGATCAATTTGAAGGCATATCTAGGCCGCAATGAGGTCGTTTGGGGCAGTTTTGGCTGTTACTAAAAAGGTGACAGTACTCATATTTGCCATTTTTTGTCCACGGGGCCTTGAGGGAGGGCGTCAATCAGGTCCCAGGGGAGGCGGTTCGAGGGCCGCAGAACAAAAAACGGGGGCGCAGGCTGTCCTGCGCCCCCGTTCTCGGGCGTTATTCGTTCCCTGCGGCAGAATTTACGCCGCTTCGTCGAACTGCGAGTTGTACAGGTCGGCGTAGAAGCCGCCCTGGGCGAGCAGCTCGTCGTGCGTGCCCTTCTCGACGATGTCGCCGTCGCGAATCACCAAGATCACGTCGGCGTTGCGGATCGTGGACAGGCGATGCGCGATGACAAAGCTCGTGCGGCCCTGCATCAGCGCATCCATGGCGCGCTGAATAAGCTCTTCGGTACGGGTATCGACGTTGGAAGTCGCCTCGTCCAAAATCAGCGCCGGACGGTCGGCCAAAATGGCGCGGGCGATGGTCACGAGTTGGCGCTGGCCCTGTGAGAGGTTGGTGCCCTCCTCATTGATCATAAAGTCGTAGCCGCCGGCGAGCGTATGGATAAAGTGGTCGCAGCGTGCGGCGCGTGCGGCGGCCTCGACCTCGGCGTCGGTCGCATCGGGGCGTCCGTAGCGGATGTTCTCGCGGATGGTGCCGTTAAACAGCCAGGTGTCCTGCAGCACCATGGCAAACTCGCCGCGCAGCGCCGCGCGGTCCCAGTCTCGCACGTCGACGCCCTCGACGCGCAGCGAACCGCCGTCCACGTCGTAGAAACGCTGCAGCAGCTTAATGAGCGTGGTCTTGCCGGCGCCGGTGGGGCCGACGATGGCGATGGTCTGACCGGGCTGCGCCTCGCAGCTAAAGTCGTGGATGATGGTCTTGTCGGTCGTGTAGCCAAACTTGACGTGGTCGAACTCAACGTGGCCGGGGCGCTTCTCGGGAATCTGGGCGTCGGCCTTCTGCACCTCCTCGGGCGCGGCGAGGAACTCAAAGACGCGCTCGGTGGCAGCGGCCATCGACTGCATCGTGTTGCTCACGTTGCCCAGCTGCTGCACCGGCTGCGTAAAGTTGCGAACGTACTGGATAAAGCTCTGGATGTCGCCGGGCGTGGCATTGCCGGTCAGCGCGAGCTGCGCGCCTACCACGACGACGCCCACGTAGCCCATGTTGCCCACCAGACTCATAAGCGGCATCATCAGGCCCGACAGGAACTGCGAGCGCCAGCCGCTAATAAAGAGACGGTTGTTTTGACGGTCGAACTCCTCGATTGAGGCCTCGGCGCGGTCGAACACCTGAATGACATTCTGGCCGGCAAAGTCCTCCTCGATAATGCCGTTGACGGCGCCCAGGACTTGCTGTTGCTCGCGGAAGTACGGCTGCGAGAAGTGAATCATCACGGTCAGGATAATCGCGGCTGCCGGCAGCGTGAGCACGGTGACGCCGGTGAGCGGCATACTGATCGACAGCATCATGACGAGCACGCCGATAATCTGCGTGACAGACGTGATGAGCTGCGTCACGCTCTGGTTGAGCGACTGGCCGAGCGTATCGACGTCGTTGGTGATGCGACTGAGCACGTCGCCCTTGCTGTGGCCGTTGAAGTAACTCATCGGAACGACGGCGATCTTGGCGGCGATCTCCTTGCGCATGCGATAACAAATCTTTTGCGTGACGCCGGTCATGAGCCAGCCTTGGATCAGGCTGCAGGCAGAGCTCGCCAGATACAGACAGAGCAAAAAGCCGAGCGTCTTGGCGATCCAGGCAAAGTCGACATCGCCGGTGCCGTTGACCTTGGCAACCAAGCCCTCGAACAGCTTAGTCGTAACCTGGCCGAGCACCTTGGGCCCCACAATGTTAAAGATGACCGAGCACACGGCAAAGGCGACGGCGGCAAACACGGCAATCTTGTGCTGGCCGATATAGCCGAGCAGCTGCCTCATGGTGCCCTTAAAGTCCTTGGCCTTTTCGCCACGGCGCATGCCACCCATGCGGCCCATGGGACCACGCTGGCGGGTGGGCTTGGGAATCTGAGTCTTGGTCTCGTCTGCCATTAGCGCTCGCCTCCTTCCATGACGGCTGCAATTTCTTCTTGGGTAAGCCCCAGCTCCTCGGCGGAAAGCTGCGACTGTGCAATCTCCAGGTACGCCGGGCAGCCGTGCAGCAGCTCCTCGTGCGTGCCGGTGCCCACCACGTGGCCGTCGTCGAGCACGATAATCTGGTCGGCGTGCATGATGGTCGCGATGCGCTGGGCCACGACCACGAGTGCGGCGTCGGTGACGTTTTTGGCCAGCTCCTCGCGCAGGCGCGCGTCGGTCTTGTAGTCGAGGGCGCTAAACGAGTCATCGAACACCACGACCTCGGGCTTTTTGGCCAACGCGCGGGCAATGGCCAGGCGCTGGCGCTGACCACCCGAAACATTGGAGCCGCCCTGGCTGATGGGGGAGTTGTAACCGCCCTCGCGCTCGGCGATAAAGTCCTCGGCCTGGGCGATGCGTGCCGCCTGGCGCATATCATCATCGCTCACCATGTCGCCGGCAAACTTGAGGTTGCTCGCGACGGTGCCCGAGAACAGGCGACCCTGCTGCGGGATGTAACCAATGCGGCGGCGCAGCTCGGAAAGGGTCATGTCGCGCACGTCGATGCCGTCGAGCGAAATGCTGCCGCCCGTGACGTCGTACAGGCGCGGAATCAGCTGCACGAGCGTGGACTTGCCCGAACCCGTTGAGCCAATGATGCCGAGCATCTGGCCGGCATGTGTGGTGAAGTTCACGCCGCTGATGACATCGGCGCGGGCATCGGGGTACTGGAAGCTCACGTCGCGGAAGGTGAGCTCACCGCGCGGCGCGCTGGCTGCGGGCAGTTTGGGCGAGGCAGGGTCGTTGATACTCGTGGGGCAGGTGATGACCTCTTCCACGCGCTCTGCTGCGACCTCGGCGCGGGGCAGGATAACCGAAACCATGGTGAGGATCATAAACGCCATGACGATCTGCATGGTGTAGGAGATGAACGCCATCATGTTGCCGACCTGCATCACGCCGTCGGACACGCCCTGCGCGCCAAACCAGACGATAAGCACGGTGATGCAGTTCATGACGAGCATCATGAGCGGCATCATAAAGCTCATGGCGCGGTTGGTGTAGAGCTGCGTGGTCATCAGGTCGAGGGACGCCTGGTCAAAGCGCTCGAGCTCATGCTCCTCGCGGTTAAACGAGCGGATGGGCATAAGGCCGTCGAGCAGCTCGCGGGCGGTAAGGTTCACGCGGTCCACAAAGCTCTGCATCTTTTTGAACTTGGGCATGGTGAGGCCCATAAGCACGCCGACGACGGCCGAGACCGCGATGATGGCCACGGCGATGGTCCACTCCAGGCCGGTGTGGTTGGCCAGGACGCGCATGACGGCGACGATGCCCATGACGGGGGCCATGAGGCACATGCGGATAAACAGGGTTGCGGCCATCTGAATCTGCTGAATGTCGTTGGTGCAGCGAGTGATGAGCGAGGCCTGGCTAAACTTGCCCACCTCGGCTGGCGAGAAGTGCATGACCTTGTTGAAGGTCTCGCGGCGCAGGTCGCGTGCGATGGAACAGGCGGTGCGCGAGGCCACGGCGCCGGTTAGGATGGTGGCGACCAGTGAGATCAGGCACAGACCAAACATCGTGGTCGCCATGCGGCCCAGGTAGGCGTTCTGCACGTCGGCGGGGTCGATACCCTGCGCCTTGTACTCGTCTTGCACATAGCTCACGGCGCGTTGGGTCACGATGGAGCCCGACATGGAGCCCATTTTGTCCGCCATTTCATTGGCGCCCTCGACGAGCTTGCTTTGGTCTACCAGACCGCCCTCGACACCTAGGCGCAGACTCTTCATGGTGATCTTGCCGCCGTCGGCATCAATCTGCTTTTGCATGTTTTGCGCCGCTGTGGCCTTCTGCTGCATCTCGGCGAGCTGCTCGGGCGTCATTGCCGCCATCTGCTCGGGGGTGGGCATGGCCTGGGCGCCGCCGCCATTGCTTGCCTCGGTGGATGCGCCGGTCATGTCGCCCATGGAGCTGGCGTCGATGCCCTGGTTGAGAGAAAGGACGACGGTCTCGGGCAGGCTCATAATGTCGGCAATCTTGCCGCCATCGGCACGCTCTTCCTCGGTGCCCTTGTACGTTCGAATGCCTTTTTTGTCAGCCTTGCTAAACACGGCCTCCACAGCTTTGGCGTCCTTGGTGCTCATAAAGAGCTCAAGGTCATCGAGTGATTCGGCACGAATGGTGTCGGGCACGGGCGAGGCGATGCCGCCTTGCTGTACGCCCACGTCGACGATGTCGCTCATGTAGGTAGGCAGTGCCAGATCGGCGTTGCAGCTGATTACGATAAGTACGATAGCTGTGAACAGTGCCAGGACATGCTTTTTAAAGAGCTTGAGAATCCTCACTCGGCATCTCTCCTTTCTTGATTGCGGTCGATAATTTCGTTGAAACGCCTTAGAAGGCGCACCATCTCTTGGGTATCTGTTTCGCCGAGCTGCTCGAGGAAGGCCGCGGTGCGCTCCTCGAATTCCCGACGTTTGATTTCGAGATTCTGGAATCCCTTATCGGTCATCGTGACGTGTACACGACGACGGTCGGTCTTTGAGTGCTCGCGCTCGACCCAGCCCTTGGCTTCGAGAGTGCGTAAGATATTGGCGATGCGGGCACTCGAGACCCAGGCGCGATTTGCGAGTTCGCTCGGCGTGAGCGAACCGCCAGCGAGCATGAGGGCGCGCATGACAGCCATCTCGCCGCCGAGAGCTTTGTCCGCAGAGCGTGAAATGCGATGATGCATGCTGCCAAACTCAGTTAAGAGCTGACGCCCAAGCTCATGGAAATCGGTATCTTCCACCGAAAACCCCTAACACTAGAAACTATTTTCGGTGAAAGATGATACCCGCATATTCGGGCCTCATGCAGTGGGCAATATAAAGAGCGCATAAAGAGTTAAAAAATTCAATTGCTGAAGCGTTTCAAAGAACTATTATGCCCGCGGTTAGGCGAGGGGTTGTCACCACCATGACGACTGGGACTCATTTATCGCCACGTGCGATGCTCCAACTTCCCGCAAGGAGACACCTTATATAAAGGGGGATGGAGTCATGGCATTTGACTTCACGGGCAAGACCGCGATTGTCACGGGTGGCACTCAGGGCATTGGCCTCGAGATCGCCAAGGGCATCGTCGCGGGCGGCGGACACGTCGCGCTCATCGCAAGGAACGCTGCTAAGGGCGAGGCCGCTGTGGCCGAGCTTGGCGAGGGCAACAAGTTCTATCAGCTCGATGTTGCCGATGCGCCCAAGGCGCGTGAGACCGTCGAGCAGATTTTTACGGACCTGCCGCAAACCAACATCCTGATCAACTGCGCTGGCGTCATCAGCACCAAGAAGTTCGACGAGATCGATGACACCGAGTGGCGTCGCACCATCGACATCAACCTCAACGGCACCTTTACCATGATGAACGCCGTGTACCCGCACTTTAAGGCGGCCCATGCCGGCACTATCGTCAACGTGAGCTCTGTTGCTGGCAAGATCGGCGGCGGCCTGCTCGGCACCGCTGCCTACGCCAGCTCCAAAGCCGGTGTTAACGGTCTAACCAAGGCAGTCGCCAAGGAAGGCGGCAAGTTTGGCGTCCGCTGCAACGCCGTGTGCCCGTCGCTCACCCTTACCGATATGACCTCGATTCTCTCTGACGAGAACTCTCAGCGCATCATCAACGGTATTCCTCTGGGCCGCGCCGCCCAGGCCAGCGAGCCTGCGCAGATGGTGCTCTTCTTCGCTTCCGACCTCGCTAGCTTCGTGAACGGCGAGATCGGTGACTGCGATGGTGGCATCGTTCTGGACGGGTAATACCCCGCGACGATTATTCGGCGACGGCTCCTGCGACTCGGGACCGTCGCCTTCTTTCTGACAAAGGCGCGTGCGGCTACGATTCGCATGCATCCAAAGGAGATATATATGAGTGAATCGACTGCGGTGGAGGCGCCGGCGGCAAAGGAGCCGTTCTTTAAGATGTCCTCCATCCCGGGTGCCAATATTTTGGTGCCGCTTTTGTTGGGCTGCCTGCTCAACACGCTGTTCCCCGACCTGTTCAAAACGCTCGGCAGCTTTACGCTCGGCATGACCCAGCAGGGCGCAGGCCCGCTTGTTGGCGCTTTTTTGCTCATCGTCGGTACGACGATTTCGTTTAAGAGCGCTCCTGCCGCCGCTGCCCGCGGCGCCATCATCATCGCCGTCAAGCAGATCGTGGTCGTTGCCGTGTCGCTGCTCATCCTTTATGTGTTCAACGACAACCTGTTTGGTATCTCGGCCATGGTGATGCTGGCCGCTTGCACGGGTGCGAACAACGCTATGTACGCTGGACTGATGGGCACCATGGGCAATGAGGCCGAACGTGGTGCCGTCGCAATCACCACGCTGGTTGTCGGCCCTCCGGTCACGATGATCGTGCTCGGCGCTGCCGGCCAGGCCCCGATCGGCTGGTCGCTCGTGGGTGCCATCCTGCCGATCGTCGTCGGCATTATTCTGGGCAACCTCTTCCCCAGCTTTAAGAAGATGATGGCACCGGCACTTTCCGCCGTCATCGTGCTCGTCTTCTTTGCCATGGGCTCGACCATGACTTTTGGCCAGCTCATTAATGGCGGTCTTCCCGGTATTCTGCTCGGCGTGATCTGCTCGGTGGTCTTTGCAATTCCCGTCATCGCGGTCGATAAGCTCACGGGCGGTACAGGTGTCGCAGGTGCGGCCATTTCGAGCTGCGCCGGAGCCAATGTGGCCACGCCTGCTGCCATGGCAAGCGTCAACGGGGCCATGTACGGCGGTGCGGTGCTCGCAACGGCCACGGCACAGGTCGCTGCCTGCGCAATCGTTACGGCTATTTTGACCCCGCTGGTCACCAGCTGGTGCTACAAGCATTTTGAGGGTCAGGGCCACAGCAAGGCAACGACCGACAAGGCCGCCGCAGCCGCCTAATGCCAAGCGGCAATCAAAGCTAAATAACTAACCATGCCACAGGGCGGTCCCGGGGGAAATCCCGTGGCCGCCCTGCAGTTTCTGCGGGGTCTCTGGGACACTTTACCCTGCTAAAACTGGCATAACAGCTAGAGTGAACGTCGTGCAAAGGCAAGGAAAAATACCAAACAAATCGGTGAACGGTAGTTGTTCGCGCTCGCATTTCCTGCGGATTTGTTAAAAACGCACTAATGGTATAAAAAAAGAAACATATAACAGCCCAGATGGAGAGGGTCGCTATGTTATCCTTCTCAAACGGGTGAAATCTTGGGTTTTTGGGTTGCAGTTCCAAGGTGGACATACGTTTTTCCCTGTACCAACGTGTGGTGAAGAACGGAAGAAGCCGGTAGTGCAAGCCGATAATTCAAGAATTCAATAAGCAGCGGTGTGAGAGAGCGCCGCATTACACGTAACTAGGAGCGTGGTTACACAATGCAGGAGGCATGGGAAGGCTTCAAGGAAGGCATCTGGACGGGAGAAGTTGACGTCCGAGACTTCATCCAGAAGAACTACACCCCCTACGAGGGCGACGAGTCGTTCCTCGCCGGCCCGACCGAGCGTACCAAGGAGCTGTGGGGCGAGGTTCTCGACCTGCTGCTCAAGGAGCGCGAGCAGGGCGGCGTCCTCGATATGGACACCAAGACCGTCACGGGTATCGTGAGCCACCCCGCTGGCTACATCGATAACGCCCATCGCGACAAGGAGACCATCGTCGGCCTCCAGACCGACAAGCCGCTCAAGCGCGCGCTGCACGTCAACGGCGGTATCCGCATCGCTTGCCAGGCTGCCAGCCAGCACGGCTACAAGATCGACGAGAACGTTGTCGAGCGCTACACCTTCGAGCGCAAGACTCACAACGCCGGCGTCTTCGATGTCTACACCCCCGAGATGCGCGCCTGCCGCTCGGCTCACATCATCACCGGTCTGCCCGATGGCTATGGCCGCGGCCGCATCATCGGCGACTACCGTCGTGTCGCCCTGTACGGTGTCGACTACCTGATCAAGGACAAGGAGGCCCAGAAGGCTTCCACCCCGACGGTCATGACCGCCGACAACATCCGTGATCGTGAGGAGCTGCAGGAGCAGATCCGCGCCCTCGGCGAGCTCAAGATGATGGCCGAGACCTATGGTTTCGACATTTCCAACCCTGCTACCAACACGCAGGAGGCCATCCAGTGGATGTACTTCGCCTACCTCGCTTCCGTCAAGGAGCAGAACGGCGCCGCTATGTCCATCGGCCGCACCTCCACGTTCATCGACATCTACGCTGAGCGCGACCTTGCCAACGGTACCTTCACCGAGGAGCAGATCCAGGAGTTCGTGGATCACTTCATCATGAAGCTCCGCATGGTCAAGTTTGCCCGTACCCCCGAGTACCAGGCCCTGTTTACCGGCGATCCGCAGTGGGTCACCGAGTCCATCGGCGGCATGGGTGTTGACGGCCGTACGCTCGTTACCAAGATGAGCTACCGCTACCTGCACACGCTCGAGAACATGGGCACCAGCCCCGAGCCCAACATGACCGTTCTGTGGTCGACCCGTCTGCCCGAGAACTTCAAGAAGTTCTGCGCCAAGACTTCTGTCGCCAGCTCCTCGATTCAGTACGAGAACGACGACCTCATGCGCGTCTACCACGGCGACGACTACGGCATTGCCTGCTGTGTGTCCTCCATGCGCATCGGCAAGGAGATGCAGTTCTTCGGCGCCCGCGCCAACCTGGCCAAGTGCCTGCTGTACGCACTCAACGGCGGTGTTGACGAGGTCTCCAAGAAGCAGGTCGGCCCCAAGTATCGCGCCGTCGAGGGCGATACGCTCGATTACGACGACGTTGTGGCCAAGTACAACGACATGATGAAGTGGCTCGCTGGCGTGTACGTCAACTCGCTGAACATCATTCACTACATGCACGACAAGTATTGCTACGAGCGCATCCAGATGGCTCTGCACGACAAGCACGTGCATCGTTGGTTCGCTACGGGCATCGCTGGCCTTTCCGTCGTGGCTGACTCCCTGTCCGCCATCAAGTACGCCAAGGTCCACCCCGTCCGTGACGAGAACGGCATCATCGTCGACTTTGAGACCGAGGGCGAGTTCCCCAAGTACGGTAACGACGACGACCGCGTCGACCAGATCGCTCACGACGTTGTGCACCAGTTCATGGAGTACATCCGCATGAACGACACCTACCGCAACTCCGTGCCCACGACCTCGGTTCTGACCATCACCTCCAACGTCGTGTACGGCAAGAAGACCGGCTCCACCCCCGACGGCCGCAAGGCTGGCCAGCCGTTCGCCCCGGGTGCTAACCCCATGCACAAGCGCGATAGCCACGGCGCCATCGCTTCGCTGTCTTCGGTTTCCAAGCTCCCGTTCCGCGATGCTCAGGACGGCATCTCCAACACCTTCTCCATCATCCCGGGTGCGCTCGGCAAGGAGGACCAGGTGTTCTTTGGCGATATCGACCTTGATCAGCTGGGCGAGTAACTATTGTTAGTGCTATACTAACAATAACGATTACTGATTAGCGCGCCGGTTTCGGCCGGCGCCTATCAATCGAAGGAGAAACATTATGAAGGTTTCTGAAGTTTCCGAGACTCAGGCCGATAACCTGGTCCACATGCTCGACGCTTACGCCGAGAAGGGTGGCCACCACCTGAACATCAACGTCTTCAACCGTGAGACGCTGCTCGACGCTCAGGCTCACCCCGAGAAGTATCCGCAGCTGACCATCCGCGTTTCCGGCTATGCCGTGAACTTCCACACGCTCACCAAGGAGCAGCAGGACGAGGTCATTTCGCGTACCTTCCACAACAAGTTCTAAAGGGGTTTAACTCCCGCAGGATTGCTGGGGCCGGTTTTGGGTTACTTTCCAAAACGTCCTCGGACATGAAAGAGACCGCCGTGCGCTTCGCGCGGCGGTCTCTTTCGTCCTGCGGGATGTTTTGGAAAGTAACCCAAAACCGGCCTTACGGGGTCCTTCGGAGTCACCCTTTAGGCGGAACTCACCTTATTAATTTGGATGTGCTGTTGACTAGGTTGTGAGGTGACCTTCCATGTCTGGGTTGTTTTGGTTGTTAGTTACCGTTTATCTCATATAGCTACCGTTTGCGGTATAAGCAACAGATTTTTCTGAAGCGTGTAAAATCTTTTCCTAAGCACGGAGTTTTTCAGGGAGACGTCGTCCTTTGTTATAGGCGAAGGGCGGCGTCTCTCTGGCGCTTATGTGCCGTTGTGTAACAGTGCAGCGGCAGTGCGTTGAGTAATGAAAATGCCAACGGCTAGATAGGTAGTGATGGTAATGGGCAAGTACGTAATCGTGGTTGAGTCTGGTTCGGATGTGACGCCGGAGCTCTGCGAGCGCTATGGCATCGTGCGCGTGCCCATGCATGTCACGATTGGTGACGAGACCGTCGAAGACGGATCGATCGACCCGCTTGAGATTTACTCGCGCTGCAACGAGTTTGGTGTGATGCCCAAGACCAGCGGTTGCTCGCCGGCGGATTTTGCGCATGTGTACGACCGCATCCACGCCGAGCGGCCCGATGCGACCATTTTGCATCTTGCGTATTCCGAGGTTACGACCTGCTCGCATCAGTCGTCGAAGATTGCGGCAAAGGGCCGCGATTACGTCTTATCCATGGATACGCGCTTTGTGTCGGTGGGCCAGTCGCTTGTCGCCGTTGAGACCGCCAAGTATATCGAAGCCCATCCGGATGCCACCGTCGACGAGATTTTCGCCTTTACCAATTCGGTGATGGACCGCGTGCTGCTGGGCTTTGTTCCTACGGACCTTGCCTTCCTTAAGGCGGGTGGTCGCTTGTCCAACGTCGCGTTTCTTGGCGCCCATCTGCTCAAGATTAAGCCCTGCATTGAGGTAACGGGTGGCAAATTCGTGGCGACCAAGAAGCTCCGCGGCTCTATGCTCAAATGTGCCCGTGCCTTTATTGACCACATGGTTGCGAAGGGCGAGATCGACTATTCGCACATTGGTTTGGCGTATTCAGTGGGCCTTTCCGAGGAGCTACGCGACGATATGGAAGTCTATGCGCACGACCTGGGCTTTAAGGACGTTACCTGGACTCAGGTCGGCGGCGTCATCTCGAGCCACTGCGGCCCGACCGCCTTTGGCGCGGTGCTTACGCTTAAGGCGTAGGGCCTGGCGTCTATCGATTTCTATTGCTTCGGCGGCGAGCGGGTTGTGACAACCTTCCCGCCGCTTTTGCGTGGAGTCAAATAGGACGATCAAATTGACCGCTAAACCGTTTCGCCATCAGGCGTATGGGCTAGAATGGCTCTGGCATTTTAATTGACAAAAACCAAAGAGAGGCAAGGTTGCGGGAATGGCTGAGATGACGCTTGAGGGTGTGGATGCTCATCCCGAGGACTCTGCGTATGCCCTGGGTCGCGTGCATTCGATCGAGACGATGGGAACGGTCGACGGACCCGGCATCCGCTTTGTGGTGTTTGTTCAGGGCTGTCCCATGCGCTGCGCGTATTGCCACAATCCCGATACCTGGTCTGTTAACGGCGGCACGATGGTGACCGTCGAGCATCTCATGGACGAGTTCCAGAGCAACCATGAGTTCTACCGTAGCGGCGGCATTACCGTTTCGGGCGGCGAACCGCTCCTGCAGCCCGAGTTTTTGGCCGACCTGTTCCGCGTGATGCACAACAACCCCGATGGCCGCGTACACACCTGCCTAGACAGCTGTGGCTATGCATTTGATCCCAAGCATCCGGAGAAGTTCGATGCTGTTCTCAACGAGACCGATATGGTGCTGCTCGACATCAAGCATGCCGATCCGGTTGAGCATAAAAAGCTGACCGGTTGCGATCCTGCGCGCATCCTGGCGTTTGGCGATGAGCTTGCCCATCGCAAGATTAAGGTTGTTATTCGCCATGTGGTGGTGCCGGGTATCACCGACACGGCGGAGGAATGCGAGAAGCTCGGTCGCCTGATCGCTCCATGGCACAACGTGGTGGGCCTGGAAATGCTGCCGTATCATACGATGGGTGTCGTCAAGTACGAGCAACTGGGTATTCCCTATAAGCTCGAGGGCGTGCCCCAGATGGATACCGCGCGCATGCCCGAGCTGCGCAACGCTGTCATGACGGGTATGAAAAAGCGCCGCGCCGAACTCAAATCCGCCATCGGATAGCAGGGCACTCATTGGGGACAGACTTAAATGAGTGCCCCCGGGCACCTAGTTGATTGCTAAGG
>ERZ1035001.473-NODE-473-length-21173-cov-5.652003_pt1 | contig 21173 bp, 17 predicted proteins | sample MGYA00520685_ERZ1035001 | MGnify/ENA primary metagenome ERZ1035001 (study PRJEB33766, sample SAMN09781749) | gut metagenome | biome: gut microbiome | host: Homo sapiens | place: Madagascar | study: EMG produced TPA metagenomics assembly of the PRJNA485056 data set... | reverse complement strand
GATTCCTCACCCTCGTCCTTGAGTGTGACTGCGATGGTGTAGACAAGCACCGGCGCACCGCGCCGGGCGTCCACGCTGAGCTTTGCCACACCGCAGTGCGCCGCCTTGCGGGCGGGCACGCGGAGAATGGCCAAAGCCTTGGCCGCCGCCTCGGCGTCCGGGTCGGGGCAGGTCAGCGGCAGGCGGATATTGCGGACTAGAAGCATAGATGTATTTTCCCTTGCTGTGGTGGTTGCAGGGGCGGAGACTTGCATCGACCCCTGCAGAGCAGTATTGATTATTTCGATGTGACCTCGCACTGGACGGTATAGCTGCCGGTGGCAAAGATGCGGGTCGCGGACGGGATCTGGATGCTGACGGCAATCGTCTGCTGACCCACTGTCAGGTTCAGGCTCTGGCAGTCGATCTGCGCCACAATGCTGTCGGCGTTCAGCTTTTCGATCTCATCCGCCGGGCCGTAGAGCGTGACGCCGCTGACAAGGCTGGAGAGTATCTGCAGCTCATAGTTGCTGGGTACATTGATGGCGCGGATGTTCGACACATTCAGCTTGGTGGAGCCCATCTCGGAGGTGTCAAAATCCAGCGTCACATTGGTCACACCGTCCAGCGAAACGATGCCGGCCGGCAGCTCGATCAGCCGCTGGTAGTCGCGGCCCGGCTCAAACTCGCGGGCAAGGTCAAAATCTGAGACGGTCAGGGATTCCAGCGTACTGATGGTGCGGGCCGGGCCTGCCACGCGCAGCGTCTGCTGGCTGAGCGAATAATGCAGGCTTTCCACATCAAAGCCGTTCGGCGTGCCGATGAAATCCACCTTGAGCGGCAGCTCCCGCACCTGATAAACGGTCAGTGTCACATTGGCGGAGTCGCTCTCCATCGAGATATACTGCGGCGTAAAGACATTGCCGACCTCATCCCGCAGCTGCAGGGTTGCGGGCACGGTCGTGGTGTCAGCCAGCTCGCCGTCGATTTGCACAGGGGCCACGATGCTGGACACCTGATCCAGTTCGCTCGTGGGGCCGCGCAGCGTGATCTCAGCGGGCACAGCAGTGGTCTTATTGAGCATATAGCCGTTGGAGATCGGCACGGCGGAGGCGTCCACCGTGACCGGGAAGGTCTTTTCGCTCACCTCATCAAAGACAACATCAATGGTATCGGGGCTTTCGACCGTACACTCGATGTCCCCGGGGAAGTCGGTCGTGTTGGTCACGCGGGCCTGCAGGCGCAGCGTCACCTTGCCCGGGCCACTGACACCGGCATAGCTGGGATAGACCATGATGTCGGAGTTCTGGATGTTGCCGATGATCGTGCCGTTGCCCTCGACCTTGACGGTAACGCCCTCGATGTCAGGCTTTTCCACGATGTCCAGCCCCTGAGAGGTATAGGCGGAGGCACCGCTGGTGTAGTTGATGGGCACCTTGGTCACTGTCTTGGAGCCTTGGGGGTCGATGTAGACCGTCACAATGGTCCAGGTCGCAAAGCCCATGATGAGCGCCAGCACCATCATAAAGACTGAGTTGTTCCAGAAGGTGCGCGGTCCCTTGGGCACTGCCCCCATCGGTCCCGGGGCGGCGGGCTTATTCGGGCTTGGCATGGTTCAGTGCACCTCCCTTGCGCAGCAGCCTTTGCAGCGGCGAGGCCTTTTCGGCCTCGGCTTCCTCAGGGGGAACGATCTCCTCCTGCAGCAGATTGAACAGGTTCTGACGGTCCAGACGGCGGATCAGAACGCCGTTTTTGGCCATCGAGATAATGCCGGTCTCCTCACTGACAATGACAACGATGGCATCGGAGTTTTCACTCATGCCAAGACCGGCGCGGTGGCGGGTACCCATATCCTTGCCCATCTCGAGGTTGTTGGACAGCGGCAGCACGCAGCCGGCCGCAACGATCACACCGTCCCGAATCACGACTGCACCGTCATGCAGGGGCGTCCCCTCATAGAAGATCGTTCCCAGCATTTCGGGGATCACATCGGCGTGCATCGGCGTGCCGGTGCGGATGATCTCGTCCAGATTGTTGTTGCGCTCAAGCACCATCAGGGCGCCCGTGCGAGTGTCCGAAAGCTGCTCTGCCGCATCGCAGATCGCAACAACAGCGCTCTGCCATGCACCGCGCAGCGAGGGGTCGCTGCGCCGATTACCGAGCATCAGGTTGGCCCACATCGTGCTTTGGCCCATCCGCTCCAGCGTGCGGCGCAGCTCCGGCTGGAAGATGACCACCGCAGCCATAAAGCCGATGGTGATGACATTGTTCAGCGCCCATGTGACGGTCTTTAGGTTCAGCATAACCGCCAGACCGTAGAACACCAGAATCAGAAGGATGCCCTTGACAAGCTGGCCCGCACGGGATTTGCGGGCGAACTGCAAAAGCTGGTAAAACACAAACGATATGATCAGGATGTCCAGCGTATCGGACAGCGGGTCAAAGGTGCGCAAACTGCTTAAAATAGCATTGAGCGTCTGGTTGGGCAGCATGGTTGCCGCGTCCCCCTTTCCGGGTCAGGATGATGGTTTCACTCGATCAGTGCAACGGCGTGGGCGGCAATGCCAAGGCCCTCGCCGGTAAAGCCGAGATGCTCCTCGGTCGTGGCCTTGACGCTGACGGCGTCCACCGGCAGACCGAAGGCATCGGCAATCTTCTCGCGCATTGCGGGGATGTAGGGGGCCAGCTTCGGGCGCTGGCAAAGGATCGTTGCATCAATGTTGCCGACCCTGTAGCCGTGGGCGGCGATGATCTTTGCCACCTCGCGGGTCAGCTGCAGCGAGTCCGCACCCTTGTAGGCGGGGTCGTTGTCGGGGAAATGCTGACCGATGTCCCCCAGCGCCGCCGCACCCAGCACGGCATCCATGACCGCGTGCAGCAGCACATCGGCATCGGAATGACCCAGCAGGCCCTTTTCAAACGGGATCTCAACGCCGCCCAGAATGAGCTTGCGGTCCTCCACTAAGCGGTGAACATCATATCCGTGGCCAATGCGCATGGTTTTCTCCTTTTGTAGATCCTCTTTGGTGGTAATCTTGTAGTTGGCGTAATCGCCCTCGGTCAGGGTGACGGGCAGGCCCGCCAGCTCAAACAGGCTGCAATCATCGGTGACAAGGCTTGCCTTTTCGCCGGTAACTGCCGACAGCGCCTGCAGATACAGGCTGCGGCGGAAGCACTGCGGCGTCTGCACAGCATAGAGCGATGCGCGGTCGGGCGTTGCAGCTACACGGCCTGCCCCGTCCGCGATCTTGATGGTATCCTTGACAGGCACGGCGGGTGCCGCCGCGCCGTCAGCTGCCGCAGCCGTCAGCACGGCCGTGATGACCGCCTCGCTGACGAAGGGGCGGGCAGCGTCATGGATGGCAACCAACTCCCCCTCTGCCGCAGCAAGGCCGCTGCGCACACTGTCGGCGCGGGTCGCACCGCCCTGCACGACCGTGCAGGGCTTTGTGCAGCGGGCCGCAATGGCCTCACACTCCGTCCGGTTGCCGCCGCAGACCAGCACAAGCCCGGTGACTGCCGGATGCGCCGCCAGAGCATCACAGCTTGTCTGCAAAACGGTACGGCCGTCCGGCAGACGAAAGCTGAGCTTGTCAAATCCCATCCGGCGGGACGCCCCCGCAGCCACCACAATGGCAGTCACGGCAGGCAGATTCATTTCTTTCATGGGCACACTGCCCCCTTTACCTATGTATAATAAATATTATACAGGGTTATACCAAAAAAATCCACTAAAATCCAGATGATTTTTTTGTGGGAAATGAAAAAATTCCCATCGCTGCGGGGCCCCCTCGAAGGCTGCTGTAAGCCCGCCTTGCGAAACGCCGGCGCTTGCGGTATAATAGTTCCATCTTAGTACAGGAGGGGCACACGATGACTGCCAACGCTGCCGATTTTGCCGGGTCCGGATGCGGACGCCGCTATGAAAAAGAACTCGAGACCCACTTCCGCGATTGCCTGCTGTTCTATCTGGACGGGCGCATCCGCTTTGAGCGGTACTGCTACGGCGAGGCTGCCTGCCTCGTGTTCAGCGTGTGGGCCCATGGCCTTGACGCAGATGGCAATATTCTGTGGGACAAGGAGCCGGAATTTGACAGCCAGCGCGCCGCCCTTCCCCGCTGCCTGACCGATATACAGGAGGACGGCAGCGCCCTGCAGTTTGACGGTGCCTTTAAGCGGTATGTGAAAACCGAGGAATTTGACACGGACAAGCCGAACGGCTACGGAAAATTCAAGGTGTTCTGGCTGAAACGAAAGAAGCAATAACAACAAAACGGTTCCTGCAGCGCACAAAAACGCGGCAGGAACCGTTTTGTTTATACATGAAGGATTCAATCCTCTCCTATGGCTGTGAATCAGAACCGCTCTACCCCATCGCTGGTCACTCTTGCGTAGATCAGCGGCGGGAGAACCGGCTTCTCATCGCGGATCACGAGACCGCCGCGGTACATCTCCTCCGCGGGGGCAAACAGAGCCTCGTCATCGGCGTAGAGGGTGCAGATGCTCTCCCCTGCGCTGACATGATCGCCCAGCTTTTTGTGCATCGTGATGCCTGCGGCAAAGTCGATGCTGTCCTCCTTCTTGATGCGGCCCGCACCCAGCAGAACGCTGGCATTGCCAATGCGCTCGACATCGTTTTTGTAAATGTATCCATCGGCGGGGGCGGTCAGCTCATAGCTGAATTTCGCCTTGCGGAATTTGTCGGCATCCCGCAGCACGCTGATGTCACCGCCCTGCGCGGCAAACATCTGGCAACACTTTTCAAAAGCGGAGCCGTCGGCGATAACGCTCTCGGCCAGCCTGCGGCAGGTGGGCATATCGCCCTTGCCGGCCAGCACCAGCATATTGCCGGCCAGTTGCAGGCATACCTCGGTCAGATCGGCCGGGCCCCTGCCCTGCAGGACGGCCATGCTCTCGGCTACTTCCAGCGAATTGCCGATGTTTTTGCCCAAGGGCTTATCCATATCGGTAATGAGCGCCGCGACCTTGCGGCCGTGCGCCGTGCCGATTGCGACCATCTGGCGCGCCAACTCAAGGGCGCTGTCCAGATCCTTCATGAAGGCGCCGTCCCCCATCGTCACATCAAGCAAAATGGCGTCTGAACCGGCCGCGAGTTTTTTGGACATGATGGAGGATGCAATCAGCGGGATACAGCCGACCGTGGCGGTCACATCGCGCAGGGCGTAGATCTTTTTGTCAGCCGCAGCGATCTTGCCGCTCTGTCCGATAACCGAAATACCGATCTCATTGACCTGCTTGAAAAACTCCTCCTGCGTCAGGCTGGTGCGGGTGCCGGGCACAGCCTCCATCTTGTCGATGGTGCCGCCGGTGTGCCCCAAGCCGCGCCCGCTCATCTTGGCGATCTTGACGCCGCAGGCCGCCACGATGGGCGCAATAACGAGCGTAGTCTTGTCCCCCACACCGCCGGTGGAGTGCTTGTCCGCCTTGATGCCCGCGATGGCGGACAGATCGACCATATCGCCGGAGCGGGCCATAACATCGGTCAGCACGGCGGTCTCCTCATCGGTCATGCCGCGCAGATAGATGGCCATGAGCAGCGCCGACATCTGGTAGTCGGGCACATCCCCGGCCACATAGCCGTTGACCGCAAAGGAAAGCTCCTCACGGTTCAGCGTGCCGCCATCGCGTTTTTTGGCGATAATATCATACATTCGCATAAGCTTGTCTCCTTCAAAAAGCACAGGCCGCCCGGCTGTAGGCGTCGGGCGGCCTGTGTATCGTTTGTATCAGCGGCTGCCCTTATCGTAGGGGATGCCCTCGGCCTTGGGGGCCTGAGAGTTTTTGGAGGTAAAGATCAGCACGATCATCGTGACGATATACGGCAGCATCTGGTAGAAGTTGGAGATTTCCTTGACACCCTCAAACTTCGGCAGGAAGGACAGCGACGAAGAGTAGGCCGCAATGACCTTGAACAGTGCGAAGAAGAGCGACGAGGCCAGAATCGGCAGCGGTTTCCAGTTGCCGAAGATCATGACAGCCAGCGCAAGGAAGCCGTAGCCGCCGACGTCAGAGTTGAAGCCGGAACCGGCCGCCACCGTGTAGGCCAGACCGCCGACACCGCCGAGGAAGCCGGAGATGAGCACACCGGCGTAGCGCATCTTGTAGACATTGATGCCCACAGAATCCGCCGCCTGAGGATGCTCGCCGCAGGCGCGCAGACGCAGGCCGAAGCGGGTCTTGTACATCACAATGTAGGCTGCGATGAACAGAACGATGGCCACCGGGGTCGTCAGATAGAAATACTTGAAGATGAGGTTGTTCCAGAAGCTGGGGCCGTCCACCGGGGCAAGGCCGAAGGTATCGCGGGTAATGCGCACCCAGCTGGGGATCGAGATAGTGGTCAGGCCCTGACCCTGCACAGCCCATGTCATAACGACCGCAAAGGCAGGTGCAAACTGGTTCAGCGCTGTGCCGCCGATGGTCTGGTCAGCCTTCAGATTGATGGCTGCAAAGCCCAGCAGCAGCGAGAAGATCATGCCGGTGGCACCAGCCACCAGAATAGCAATGAACATCGAGAGCTGCGGATGCGCAGGGCCGAAGCCGCTCTGGTCAAGACCCTGCAGGGTAAAGCAGGCGAACAACGCGCCGATGATCATCATGCCCTCAAGCGCGATGTTGATAACGCCGGAATGCTCACTGAACATGCCGCCCAGCGCGACGAGCAGCAGCGGCACTGCAAACAGAATGGTCAGACTGATAATGTTGGCAGCGATCATCATTTGGCAGCGCCCCCTTTCTCTTTGCGGCCGGAGACTGCCTTGGCGATCACGCCGCGCATCAGCAGCGCAAAGGCCGCCAGATAGATGATGACAGCGATCACGATGTCGATGGTCTCCGAGGAGTAGGCGGGCTGCATGGCCGCGCCGCCGACCTGAATATAGCTGATGAAAAGCGCCGAGAAGATCGTGCCGATGGGGTTGGAGCTGGCCAGCAGCGCCACGGGAATGCCGTTGAAGCCCATGCCCAGAATGGATTTTTCCAGCACATACTGGCCCGTACCGGCCAGATAGTAGATGCCGCCGCCGATGCCGGACAGCGCGCCGGAAATGACCATAGAAAGCACGATGTTGCGCTTGGAGTTGATGCCCGCATACTGGGCGGCATCCCGGCTGAGGCCGCAGGCCTTCAGCTCATAGCCAAAGGTGGTCTTTTGCAGCACGACCCAGACGAGGACAGCAAAAACAATCGTAATGATGATGGAAATGTTAATCCAGCTCGAATTGCCGAACAGTGCGGCAAACGGCCCCTTGGGCAGGATAGCCCCGGGGTTTGCAGCGGACAGCGCCGCCGTGCGGTCCGAGTTGGACGCGCCCCAGGCAGAAGCCAGCATAGTGGGGGTGTTGGCCAGCAGCAGGTTCACAAGGTACATGCCGATCCAGTTGAACATGATGGCGGTGATGACCTCGTTGACATTGAAGTACGCCTTGAACAGGCCCGGGAAGATGCCCCAGATCGCACCGCCGACCGCGCCAGCCAGCAGGCAGACGAACCACGGCATCTGGAACTGAATGGCACACAGCAGTGCGAAGAATGCGCCCATCGTATACTGACCGGACGCGCCGATGTTGAACAGGCCGGTTTTGAAGGCAAAGCCGACCGACAGGCCGCACATCATCAGCGGCGCTGCCTGATACAGCACCTTGCCCAGCTTGTCCATGCTGGAAAAGCCGGTCGTCATCATGGCTTTCATGCCGCCCAGTGAAGCGCCGGGGTTCAGCATCACCAGCAACACAAAGCCCAGCACCAGACCGATGACGATGGACAGCAGGCTTGCCAGCACGCCTACTACAGCGGGGTGCTGCAAAAGCGGCTGTTTATTCTGTTTGCTCATGCTTTCGCCTCCCCCTGCTTCTTCGCGCCGGCCATATACAGACCCAACTCCTCGACAGTGGTCTTGCGCGGGTCAAATTCGCCGACGATCTCGCCCTCATAAATCACAAGGATGCGGTCGGACAGGTTCATGACCTCGTCCAGCTCCAGACTGACGAGCAGCACCGCACGGCCCCTGTCGCGCTCGGCCACGATCTGCTTGTGGATATACTCGATGGCGCCGACATCCAAGCCGCGGGTAGGCTGGACCGCCACAAGCAGTTCCGGCTCCTTATCGACCTCGCGGGCGATGATGGCCTTCTGCTGGTTGCCGCCCGACATACTGCGGGCGATGGTGGCAGGGCCCTGACCACTGCGCACATCGTACTGCTTGATGAGCCGCTCGGCATAGTCGAGGACGGCCCCCTTCTTAATAAAGCCGTGGTTCTGGAACTCCGGCTGCCAGTAGCGCTGCAGGACCATATTGTCAGCCAGCGTATAGTCCAGCACCAGACCGTGCTTATGGCGATCCTCGGGAATATGGCTCATGCCGGCCTTGGAGCGCTCACGGATGGGAGCATTCGTGATGTCCCTGCCCTCCAGCCTGATCGTGCCGCCGGTCGGCTTTTCGAGTCCCGTGATGCCGTAGATCAGCTCGCTCTGGCCGTTGCCGTCAATACCGGCGATGCAGACGATCTCGCCCGCGCGGACATTGAAGCTGACGCCGCGCACGGCGTTATTCTTGTGTACCTTGCTGGGCACTACGAGGTTCTCCACCTCAAGAATCGGCTTGCCCGGCTCGCTGGGCTTTTTCTCAACGGCGAACTGCACATCGCGGCCGACCATCATCTTGGACAACTCTTCCTTGGTGGTGTCCTTGATGTCTACCGTACCGATATACTTGCCCTTGCGCAGGACGCTGCAGCGGTCGGACACAGCCATGATCTCGTTAAGCTTATGGGTGATGAAGAGGATGCTCTTGCCCTCTGCCTTGAAGCCGCGCATGATCTCCATCAGCTCATCGATCTCCTGCGGGGTCAAAACAGCCGTAGGCTCATCGAAAATCAGAATTTCATTGTCGCGGTAAAGCATTTTCAGGATCTCGACACGCTGCTGCATGCCGACCGAAATATCGCTGACAAGCGCATCGGGATCGACCTTCAGGCCGTATTTTTCACTCAGCGCCATGACCTTTTTGCGGGCCTCGTCCTTCTGCAGGAAGCCGTGCTTCGTGTCCTCCACGCCGAGGATGATGTTATCCAGCACGGTGAAGCATTCCACCAGCTTAAAGTGCTGATGCACCATGCCGATACCCAGCGCATTGGCGTCATTCGGGTTGTTGATCTTGACCTCCTGCCCGTTTTTCTTGATAACACCCTTTTCCGGCTGGTACAGGCCGAACAGCACACTCATCAAGGTGGATTTACCGGCGCCGTTTTCGCCCAACAGGGCATGGATCTCGCCCTTGCGCAGCTGCAGGGTGATATCATCATTGGCTTTGATGCCGGGAAATTCCTTGGTGATGTGCAGCATTTCGATGACATAATTTTCTGTCAACCGTTGCACGCCCCTTTCGATGTGTACAGGCTTGTACACAATTTAGTACTCTATATTATACAGAAAATTTCATTTTTGTACAAGAGATTTTGCACAAAAAGTTGTCACATTATGGTCATTCCATCCGCTTTGCCTGTCAAATCGCGGACAGCCCTGCCCTTATACGCAAAAACCGCCCCGTGCGGTAAGGCACGGGGCGGTCAAAAGTCATACTTTTAAGCTATCAGCTCTGATAGTCAACAGTCACATTGGTGACGGCGGGATGTACATCGGCGTCAAAGCTGTCGTCAATGACCAGAGAGCCGTCCACAATGGCAGCATACATAGTGTCGTACTGCTCCTGCGTGAACTTGGTGAACTTGCTGGTGGACATCGGCAGGCCAACGCAGTTCTCGGCAGCGCCGAGCTTGGTCTCCTTGCCGGCGTAAGCGTCGGAGAACTTCCAGCCGTTGTTCAGGGCATCGGTCAGGGCCTCGTTGACAGATTCGGCCAGACCCTTGGTAGCGGAGGTGACAACGGTGTCGAACTGACCGGACTGGTCAACGTCAACGCCGATCATCTTGCCGCCGTTGGCCTGCGCAGCAGCGTCGCAGCTCTGGCAGACAGGGCCGCCGCAGGCAAAGACGACCTCGGTACCCTCAGAGTACCAGCCATCCATCTTGTTCTTGACTTCATCGGTAGCAGCGAAGCCGCCGGAGTACCAGTACTTGATGTTGACATCCGTAGCACCGATCTCCTTGGCAGCAGCGTCAGCGCCCTGCACGAAGCCGTAGCCGTAACGGATAACAGCGGGAACAGCCATGCCGCCCAAGAAGCCCAGCTCCTTGTAGCCGTCGTAAACAGCGGCGTAGCCGGCCAGATAACCGGCCTGCTCTTCCTTATAGGTGATCAGCGCGGTGTTGGAGGTAGGCGCCTTGTCACCCAGATCAGCGGTGGAAACATCCAGCGCGAGGAACTGAACATCGGGGTACTTCTCCTGTGCCTCGGCGATGGCAGAACCGAACAGGTAGCCGGCGACGACGATGGACTTAGCGCCATCGTTGACAGCGTTGTCCATCTGCTCCAGACGAGCAGCGTCGGAGTCCTCGGTGGGGCGGTAGTAGTTGGCGTTCAGGCTGTTGGCACTGCAGAAGTCCTGCACGCCCTGCCAGGTGTACTGGTTAAAGGACTGGTCATCAATGTTGCCTACATCGGTAACGAAAGCAACATCGGTCTTGCTGCCGGAAGTGGAAGCAGCGGCCTCAGAGGTAGCCTCCGTCGTGGTGCTGGCCGTGGAGCTTGCGGGGGTAGAACCGACGCAGGCAGCCAGAGAGAGCGCCATGCTGGCAGCCATTACAAAAGCGAGAAACTTTTTCATGGTTTTAATCTCCTTAGGTTGATTTTCAGTTGTCCGGCAGGGCGGTTCCCTGCCGTAATAAGTTCAGTATACCGCATTTGGGGCGGTTATTCAATGACAAAACGCTAAACAAATCATTACAAAAGCATAACAAAGCCGCTGTGCGGGCTGTGTCAGCGCAGGCGGGTCAGCGTGACATTGGGGGTGTCGGGCAGCGTGTCAAGGTCAGAGTAGGTGTCCACCCTCAGCACACTGGTGCGCAGCTTTTCATACAGCTTGCGGTAGCTTTCCTGACTGAAGTTGTCCAGCCGCCACGGGCTGCCGGCCTGCAGCGCCACCTCGCCGTTGGTAAAGCCGGTCTTCTCGGTCTGGCCGGCACTCTGGGCATCCCAGGTGCCCTGCACAAAGAAGGTGTACAGCTCGCGCTGCACCGCCGCATTGTAGCATTTAACGGCGCTGGCAAGGATACGGTCGCCCTGATCGGTGCGGTCGCAGTCTGTCGTGATTGCCTTGGCACCGGTCTGGTTGACAGCGTTGGCAACGCCTGTATAGAGGTCACCGCCGCTGACCATGATCAGCGTTGTTCCGTTATTATACCAGTCGATCATCCGCTGGGTGATGGCATCGTTGACCGTATCCGTGTCGGCGAACCATGTCTGCAGGCTCACGCGCTCACCCTGCTGCTCGGCAGCGGCCTCTGCGCCCTGCAAAAAGCCGGTGGCGTAGCGCACAATACCGGGGACCTCCCGCGTACCGACAAAGCCCAGCGCGGTATACCCTTCGGTCACAGCGGCATAGCCCGCAAGATAGCCCGCCTGCTCCTCCTGAAAGAGAACACAGTGGACCAGATTGGCCGTTTTGTAGGCGCTGTAGTCGTCATTATGGGGTTCATCGTCAAACAGCAGGTAATGCACATCCGGGTAGTTTTCCTGAATGCGGTAGAGCGCCTGACCCATGACCTCGCCGCGGCAGACCACAAGCTTTGCGCCGCTCTCAGCCGCAGCGCGCAGGGCCGCCTCGGCATCATCGGCGGTGCTGCCCGCCGCCGTCTGGCTCACGGCCGTGTAATGGTAGGTATTGGCAAAGGTCTGTACGCCCTGCCACAGCATGGCATCCTCGCCGCTGTCCGTGCCGCCGGGGCCGGTCACCAGCGCGATGGTCTGCCCGCCCGGCAGCACCTGTGTCGGGTCCTCCGGCTCATAGACAAAGGTGGCGTCATCGGTCGGGGCGGTCACGACATGCACCGCCTGTGCTTCGGCGATGGCTTCTCTGCCCTTGCAGGCAGTCAGGCCTGCCAGCAGGGTCAGCGTCAGGAACAATGCTAAGAACTTCTTCATGGGTACGGGAAAATCTCCTTGGTATTCGTTTCTTTGCAGGGGCATGGTTTCCCTGCTTTTGGGGTCATTCCAGATTGGCCGGGCCAAAGCCGTAAGGCAGCAGCTCACCGAGGGTCGTCACAATGTAATCCTCCTCGCTTTTGGCCATGATTACAGTCAGCCCGGGGCCGCCGAACTCATAGAGTGCCTGACGGCAGACGCCGCAGGGGCCGGTGACAAGGGTGTTCTTCTCCCCCGCCTTGCTGCCCACAATGGCGATAGCGTCAAACTCGCGCACACCCTCGCTGACGGCCTTGAACAGCGCCGTGCGCTCGGCGCAGTTCGTAGCGGTATAGCCTGCGTTCTCGATGTTGCAGCCCTTGAACACACGGCCGTCCTTGGCCCGCAGTGCCGCCCCCACATGGAAGCGGGAATACGGCGCATAGGCAAACCCCTGCCCTTCAAACGCAGCGCGGATCAGGGTCCGGATCTCAGCTTTTTCCATGCTTACTTCTCCAAAAAGGCATCCACGCCGAGCGCGACCTGCATCATGGCAGTAAAGCTGGTCTGGCGCTGCTCGGCGGTCGTGATTTCCGGCGAGACAAAGCTGTCCGAGATGGTCAGCAGGCAGGCCGCCCGCTTGCCCAGCACCTTTGCATTGTGGAAAAGGGCAAAGCTCTCCATCTCAACAGCCAGACAGCCCTTTTCATCGCGCAGGCGCTCCCAGTAGGTCGGCTTGGCGTCGCTGGGCTGGCGGTAGAACACATCGGAGGAATGGATATTGCCCTCGATCAGGGGAATCCCTGCCGCGGCAGCGCTGCGGCGCAGGGCGTTGTTCAGCTCGGCGCTGGGGGTCTGGATGTCGTCTGTATCGCCGCTCTGGGTCACGGCATAGTTGCTCTCGGAATACGCGCCGGTGGCCAGCACGACATCAAACAGCTTGGCCTTGTCGGTATACGAGCCGGCAGAGCCGATGCGGATGATGTTCTCCACACCGTACTGACTGTACAGCTCATAGGAATAGATACCGATGGACGGCATGCCCATGCCGCTGCCCATAACGCTGATGGGGCGGCCCTGATAGCTGCCGGTGTAGCCGAGCATACCGCGCACATCGGTGACGAGGCGGACATCCTCCAGATAGGTCTCCGCGATGAACTTTGCGCGCAGCGGATCGCCGGGCATCAGAACGGTCTTGGCGAAATCGCCCTTTTCCGCGCGGTTATGAGGGGTAGACATAAAAGCACACTCCTTTATTTTGGGATATTGGTAGATATAGTATACCACACTTTCGCGGTTTGTGGTAAACTTATAGAAAAGTTTTTTGTGAAAGAGGTTTTTGCCATGCAGCTGCCGCACCACTGTACCCTTTGCCCCCGGGCCTGCGGGGCCGACCGCGCCGCAGGGCAGCGGGGCTTCTGCGGGGCCGATGATACCCTGCGGGTGGCCCGTGCCGCCCTGCACCACTGGGAGGAGCCCTGCCTGAGCGGCGACCCCGATGCCGCCACCGGGAGCGGCACGGTGTTTTTCAGCGGCTGCACCCTGCGGTGCTGCTACTGCCAGAACTACCCCATCAGTCAGGGTGAGGTGGGCAAGGCGATCACCGCCGAGCGGCTGGCCGATATTTTTATGCAGCTGCAAAACGGCGGCGCCAAAAATCTGAATCTGGTCACGGCATCCCACTATCTGCCTTGGGTGACAGAGGCACTGGATGCTGCCAGAGCGGCGGGCTTTGCCCTGCCTGTTGTCTACAACACCGGCGGCTATGAAACCGTTGAGGCTGTCCGCGCACTGGCCGGGTATGTGGACATCTGGCTTACCGACTATAAGTATTGCGACAGCACGCTGGCGGCGCAGCTTTCCTGCGCACAGGATTACCCCGCCGTGGCAGATGCCGCCCTGCGCGAGATGCTTGTGCAGACCGGCGCGCCGATCTATGATGCAGACGGCTACCTGCAGCGGGGCGTCATCGTGCGGCATCTGGCCCTGCCCGGCCATGTAGCGGACAGCCGCGCGGTGCTGCAGCGGCTGGCAGTGCTGCGGGCAGAGACCGGTGTGGAATTTATCCCGAGCCTGATGAGCCAGTTCACACCTTTTTATAAGGCGGCCGAGCACGGCTTAGGGCGGCGCATCACGACCTATGAGTACCGGCAAGTCATTGATGAGGCCGTCCGGCTGGGGCTGACCGATGGCTACATGCAGGAAAAGAGCAGCGCCCGGGAGGAGTACACCCCGCCGTTTGATCTGGAAGGGGTATAGGACTCATCATGATCGTATCCATTTGCTATCTGTTCCTGTTTCTCTTTGTCGGTCTGCTGCTGGCGCGCCGGGCCGTACCGGACGCAGACAGCGCCGTCCTCCTTCCGCTGGGGTGCGGGCTTGGGGTATCCCTGCTGGCGGTGCTGCCCGCCCTGTTTGCCCTGCCGTTCGGCTTTACCCTGTCGGCCGCCGGGCTGGCGGGTGCCGCTGCAGCGGTGCTGGGCGGGGTGCTGCTGCGGTGCGGCACACGGCTGCATGGGACCGCGAAGGACCCCGACCGCGGGGCAAGCTGGGCGTGCCTGCTGCCGCTGGCCGCCGTGACGCTGTTTCTGCTGCATACCCATGTGCTGCACACGGTGAACGGCACCCTCCACACCGGGCAGAGCTGCTACGGCGATATGCCGATGCATCTGGGGTTCATCCGCTATATTGCGCAGAGCGGTGAATTTCCGCCGCGCTATCCCCTGTTGGGCGGCGCACACCGGTTTGGCTACCCGTTCCTCTGCGAAACGGTCTCCAGTGTCTTTCTTCTGCTGGGGGCGGACCTGCGCACCGCTTACCTGCTGCCGATGCTGCCCGCCTTTCTCTCGGTGTACGGCATGTTCTGGCAGCTGGCCCGCCGCGTGACGGGCAGCGCTGCCAAAGCAAGCCTTGCGTTCTATCTGTTTTTTATGGGCAGTGGGTTCGGGTTTGTGTATTTTCTCGGCTCCGCCGCGGATTTTGCGGGCATCTTCACCGGTTTTTACACAACACCGACCAATTTTGTTGAGAAGAACATCGTCTGGGTCAACCCCATCGCAGATCTGCTGATCCCGCAGCGCGCCACCCTCTTTGGCTGGTGCGTGCTGCTGCCCGCCCTGTATCTGCTGTGGCGGTTCTGCTATGAGGGCGAACGCCGCCTCTGGCTTTGGCTGGCTTTGCTGGTGCTGCCTCTGCCGCTTTTGCACACGCACAGCGCACTGGCGCTGGTGCTGCTCTGTCTGGTGAGCGGGCTTTACACATTGACACAAGGCGCACGCAAAGAGACGCTGCTGCCTTGGCTGGGGCTGGCCGCCGTCTGCGGCGCGGCATGGCTTTTCCAGATGCTGCCGACCGTGCTGGCGCAAAGTCTGGACGGTCAGCAGATGCTGCGGCTGCACTTCAACTGGATCAACGGCCAAAATGACGGCACCCTGAAGGACAGCTATCTCTGGTTCTACATCAAAAACATCGGCCTTGTGTATCTTCTGTTGATTCCGGCGTTTGTACATGCCAGACCAAAGCAGCGGTGGCTGTACGGCGGCGGGCTGGCGATTTTAGCGCTGGCGGAGCTCGTTGTATTCCAGCCCAACAATTATGACAACAATAAGCTGCTGTATATCTGGCATATGCTGGGATGTATTCTGGCAGCCCAGCTGCTGGCCGACCTGTTTGCAAAGGTGCGCGCCCTGCCCTGGCGGGCGCTGGGGTTGGCGGCCTGCTGCTTTGCGGCGATGTTCGGCAGCGTGCTGACCCTTGGGCGGGAGGCGCTGAGCGACTATCAGCAGTGGAGCGCCGATGACATCGCACTGGCAGCGTATATTGACGAAAACGCCGAGAGCGATGCGCTGTTTTTGACCAGCGACAGCCACCTGACGCCCGTGTTTGCACTGGCGGGGCGGCAGATCCTGTGCGGGTCGGGCAGCTATGTCTACTACCACGGCATGGACTACGCCGATGAATACAACGCCATGCGCACCCTGTATGAAACGCCCGACACTGTCACCCTGCAGATCTGGGGCGTACAGTACGCCGTGTTCGATTCCTCCGTCTACGGCCGCTTTGCTGATGCCAACGAGGAATGGTATGCGCAGCGGTACCCCCTGTGGTACGAAAACGGCGGCTGCCGGGTGTATAAGATTTTCTAAGACCCATCTATTTTATAGCCCATCTTTTTCCGGCATATCGGCGCACCTTTTCACATAGGATTTGACAGAAAATTCTATGCGAGGAGGTCAGGCTATGAAGGGCGACCCTGAGGAGCGCGCTGCTGCGGTGGGGCGGTATATTGTGCAGAGCGGCGCGACCGTGCGGGCGGCGGCAGCCGTGTTCGGCGTAAGCAAATCCACGATCTGGAAGGACCAGCACCGCCTGCGCCGCCAGAATCCCGGCCTTTGGGCCGAGGTACAGGCTGTTGTGCAGAAAAACAAGGCCGAGCGTCATCTGCGCGGCGGCGAGGCCCCCCGCCGCAAATATTTGCGGCAATCATCTTGCACAGGCCCGCACGGCACAGTATAATAAAGAAAAAACCAAAAGGACGGTGCATCTATGAAGCGGCAGGACTACATCAGCTGGGACGAGTATTTTATGGGCATTGCCCTGCTTTCCGCCATGCGGTCAAAGGACAACAACAGTCAGGTCGGGGCCTGCATCGTCAGCCCGGAGAACAAGATCCTGTCGCTGGGCTACAACGGCATGCCCATCGGCTGCAATGACGATGATATGCCCTGGGAGCGCGAGGGCGATGACCTTGAGACAAAATACATGTATGTCTGCCACTCGGAGCTGAACGCCATTCTGAACAGCCCCAATCATGACCTGCGCGGCTCGCGGATGTATGTGACGCTCTTTCCCTGCAATGAGTGCGCCAAGGCGATCATCCAGAGCGGCATCAAGGAGCTGATCTACCTTTCGGACAAATATCACGACACCCACGCCTGTGTGGCCAGCCGCCGCATGTTCAAGATGACCGGCGTTGTGTGCCGGGCCTACCAGCCCACCGGGCGCGAGATCAAACTGGATGTATAAGGAGCAGCAGCTTATGAATACCATCATCATCGGCATTGCCGGCGGCACCGGCAGCGGCAAGACCACCCTGACCGAAAAGCTGCGGGAGCATTTCGGCAGCAATGAGGTCAGCGTCATCAACCACGACAGCTACTATAAGCGCCATGACGAGCTTCCCTATGAGGAGCGCTGCAAGCTGAACTATGACCATCCCGACAGCTTTGACACGGCGCTGATGATCGCCCACCTGCGGGAGCTGCGCGCCGGGCATCCGGTGCAGGTGCCGGTGTATGATTACACCATCCACAACCGCAGCAACCGGACCGTGCTGGTGCAGCCCGCACCTGTCATCATCGTTGAGGGCATTTTGATCTTCGACTCTCCCGAGCTGTGCGAACTGATGGACATGAAGGTCTTTGTGGACACCGATGCCGATGTGCGCATCCTGCGCCGCATCGTCCGCGATGTCAAGGAGCGCGGCCGCACGCTGGACAGCGTGGTAAGCCAATACCTGACCACCGTCAAGCCGATGCATGAGCAGTTTGTCGAGCCGAGCAAGCGCAAGGCTGACCTGATCGTGCCCGAGGGCGGGCGCAACCTCGTTGCGCTGGAGCTGCTCATCAAGTGGGTCGACAATCACCTGCACAACGCAGAATGAAAGAAAATCCGGCAGACGCTTTTTGGGGCGTCTGCCGGATTCTTTGTTGCAGTAAATTGGTTTTCGGGGTGCTTTTTACGCCTTCATCTCGCTCGGATGTGCCACAGGCGGCATCTTGGCAAACAACGCTTTAAGCACAAGCGGCGTAGCAACGCTGGACACCACAATCAGCAGGATGACCGCCGTGAAATAGACGGGATCGACCACATTGACCTCCAGCCCCTTCTGGGCCACGATCAGGGCGACCTCGCCGCGGGTCATCATGCCGACACCGACCTTGAAGGAATCGCCCCAGTTGAAGCGGCAGACCTTGGCCGCCAGACCGCAGCCGACAATCTTGGTCAGCAGGGCCACCAGAACAAAGCAGAGGCAGAACAGGAAAATTTCCGGCGTCAGGCCGCTGATGTCGGTCTTTAAGCCGATGCTGGCAAAGAAGATGGGGGCAAAGATGACATAGTTGCTGATGTCAACGCGGCGCTCGACATACGGTGCGTCCTGCATCGTGCAAAGAACGATGCCCGCAATGTATGCGCCGGTAATATCGGCAATGCCGAAGTACTGCTCAGCGATGTAGGCCATGGCAAAGCAGAACGCAATGCTGACGATGGTAATGCGCTGGGTATGGGGGTTGCGGGCGTCGAGCCACTTCATCGCAAAATGGATGACAACGCCGATGCCGACAGCAACCAGGAAGAAGAGTGCCGTCTGGATCAGCACACCGCCGATGCCGGTACCCTCGCCCGAGCTGGCACCCAGCACACAGGTCAGCACAATGATGCCGATGACATCATCAATGACCGCCGCGCTGACAATGGTCGTGCCGAGGAAGCTTTTCAGGTGGCCCATCTCCTGCAGCGTGGCCACCGTGATAGATACGCTGGTGGCCGTCATGATCGTGCCGATGAACAGCGCGCGGTAAAACTCCGGGCTGCCCACGGCCGAAAAGCCATAGAATGCGCTGTAGAGCAGCGTGCCGCCCACCAGCGGCACAAAAACGCCGACACAGGCGATGAGGGTCGCAATGGGGCCTGCGCGCAGCAGCTCCTTCAAGTTTGTGCCAAGGCCGGTCGTGAACATCAGCAGCACAACGCCGATCTCCGCAAAGGTCGAGATTGCATCACTGGTCTGCACCAGATTCAAAAGGCAGGGTCCGATAAGCAGGCCGGCAAGGATCTCGCCCACGACCTGCGGGGCCTTGCATTTACGGGCGACCAGCGCAAAGAACTTTGCGCTCAGGATAATGATCGCCAAATCACGAAAAATGGAATACATGAACTATCCTCTTTCCTTACAGCATGGTAATTCTCTCCGGCATGACCGCATAATGCCCGCTGCCGATACGCCGAGCGCGATGACGCCCTTATAGTTTTAGCACTATACGCCGCTGTTTGCAAGAGGATAAAACGCGCAAAATATGCAGTTTGAGCGCTTAATTTGCATACATTTTGCCCATGCCGCCCACAGCCGCGAAAAACTTTTAAAAAACCGCAAAATAATGCTTGACATTTCCCGCGCACATTGTTATAATAGCTCATGCAGTCAGGCGCTGCGCAAAAAGAATATGGAAAGATGGCTGAGCTGGTCTAAGGCGCACGACTGGAAATCGTGTAGGGCCCCTAAAGCCCTCAAGGGTTCGAATCCCTTTCTTTCCGCCATGTTAAAGGCTACATCCTATTTTGGATGTAGCCTTTTTCTTGTCTTTGCGGACGCTGCCATCACACAAAACCGGATACCGTGTGCGGGGTTATTCAGCCCCGCGCACGGTATCCGGTTTTGCTTTTTCTCCGCAGTTTCTCACCATAGGGGAATTTTTGTTGACATTCTTGGTCTATTGTAGTAGACTGTAAATAAAGATAGGTCTATTGCAGTAAACCAAAGGAGTATCCCCATGCTGAACCATGAACCGCTCCGCCTTGCCGATGGCGAATACCGCTTTGCCTGCCTTGTGTGGGACAACGAGCCGCTGCCCAGCGGGCAGTTGGTCGCGCTGGCCGCCGAGGGGCTGGGCTGGAAAAAAAGCACGACCTACACCGTTTTAAAAAAGCTCTGTGAGCGCGGCGTGCTGCAAAACGCCGATGGCCGCGTGACGAGCCTTATTAAAAAGGAGGACGTCCAGCAGGCCGAGAGCGCCGCAGTGGTGGACAAGACCTTTGACGGCAGTCTGCCGCGGTTCGTGGCCGCGTTTTTGAACTCAAAGCCCATCAGCGACGCCGAGGCCGCCGAGATCCGCGCACTGCTCGACGCCGCCCGCTATAAGGAGGAATAGCCATGCGCAGTACCGTTCTTGCCTTTTTGCTGTTGAGCGCCCGCGGCGGTGTGGCCGCGCTGGCGGCATGGCTGGTCTGCAGGGCCCTGCGCCGCGCCCATGCGCCCAGCCGTCTGCTGTGCTGGCTGTGGCTGGCCGTGGGGGTACGGTTCGTGCTGCCGTGGGGCATTCCGCTGCGGCTGCCCCGCCCGCAAAGCGCCCCGCTGGCTGCCGCCGCCGACACCGTACAGGAGCTGGGTGCGCTGCCGCTTCCGGATTTGGCACCGGCAGCACCCACCGCTGCAGTCGCGCTGCCGTGGTACACCCGGCTGACCCCCTGGCATGTACTGGCGGCAGTCTGGCTGGCCGGTGTGCTGGTGCTGGCGCTGCGCGGCCTTGCAGGCTATTGGCGGCTGCGCCGCAGCGTTGCGCTGGCCTGCAAGGCACCGGACGGCTGCTACGGCGGGGCCTGTGTGGCTGCACCGTTCACGCTGGGCATCCTGCGCCCGCGCATCTATCTGCCGGACAGTCTGCGGGGCGCGGCCCGGCAGGCCGTGCTGCTGCATGAGCAGACCCACATCTGCCGCGGCGACCCGCTGACCAAGCCGCTGTTTTATGCCGCAGTCTGTCTGCACTGGTTCAACCCGCTGGCATGGCTGGCGTTCCGCGGTTTTGAGCGCGACATGGAGGCCGCCTGTGATGAGGCCGCCGTACAGGACCGCCCCCTGCCCGAGCGCAGCGCCTACTGCGAAACGCTGCTGCAGTTTGCCGTGCAGGGGCAGCGGGTGCCGGGCAGCCTGACCTTCGGGCAGGGCAGCGTAAAGGGGCGCATCGTGCATCTGCTGCACTACCGCCGTCTGGGCGCGGGGGCACTGGCGGTCTGCATAGCCGTGGTCGGCCTCTGCTTTGCCGCCTGCATGGTCCGGCCGGAGCTGTCCGCACAGCCCGAGACCACAACAGCCGCACCGGAAAGCCCGGCCACCGCCGAGACCGCCCAGCCAGCCGAAACGCCCGCGCCGGTGGTACAGACCTCTGCCCTGCCGACATTGAGCGATGCCGCGAACAGCCCGCGCTTCCTCTGCCCGGTCGATTACAAGTACATCTCCCGTTTCCGCTCGGACGAGGACGGCCACCGCGGCGATGACCTCTGTGCGGATGAGGGCACCGAGATTTACGCCGCTGCGGACGGCGTGGTGCTGGCCGCGCAGGAGCATTACAGCTGGGGCAATTTTGTGGAGATCGACCACG
>ERZ1035001.472-NODE-472-length-21241-cov-20.728311_pt1 | contig 21241 bp, 14 predicted proteins | sample MGYA00520685_ERZ1035001 | MGnify/ENA primary metagenome ERZ1035001 (study PRJEB33766, sample SAMN09781749) | gut metagenome | biome: gut microbiome | host: Homo sapiens | place: Madagascar | study: EMG produced TPA metagenomics assembly of the PRJNA485056 data... | reverse complement strand
CGCATTGAACGCCCACAAAGCATTGTGCGCCGCACCCATCAGCATGGGCCGGGGTTAGACTCCCGTGGAGCTGTGCCAGCAGCCGTCCGTAAGCCTACTTTTCTTTTTTGAAAGTTTATGGATAGATCGTAAACTTTTCAATTAGCAGCAGACAAACACGGAGCAGCACGGTAAAATAATAGTGGAAGTTATATTACCCACACATATTCGTGCTGTTCCTTTTCATAACTGAAAGGGGGTTCTCATGTCTCAAACATGGAACGGCACGAAGAAGGAAACCCCTGAAAGAAGGACATATACGGTTGACGATATTGCTCAAATTCTGGGCATCGGAAGAACTTCCGCATATATCCTTGTAAAAGAAGGGCACTTCAAAATCGTGCGAATTGGTAACGCCATACGCATTTCCAAGCGGTCATTTGACGAGTGGCTTGACTCCCTCGACCTGTGATCCAAGAAAGGAAGAACGATATGGCATCTATAATCAAGCGAAAGAAAAACTATTCCGTTGTTTACAACTATGTGGACGAAAACGGAGAAACCAAACAGAAGTGGGAAACCTGGCATACCCACAAAGAGGCCTTAAAGCGCAAGGCGGAAATCGAAAATCAGCAGCACACGGGAACTTTTCTCCCGCCAAGCAACCAGACGATCACCGAGTTCCTTTATGACTTCGTATCTCTTTACGGAGAAAAGAAATGGGGCGTGTCTATGTATGACAGCCAAACGGCACTGATTGCGAACTATATCAATCCGATCATCGGTGATATGGAGGTACAGGCGGTTACTCCCCGTGCGGTTGACGGTTATATCCAGACCTTGCAGAAAACCAAGTCGGTGTCTACCAAGACCCGAAAGGCCGTTACCACCTATGTCAGCGACAAAACCATTGAAAAGATCATCAAGCTCCTGCGGTGTGCGTTTAAGCAGGCGGTACGATGGGAAATCATTGCAAGAAATCCCTTTGACAATGTGATCCTCCCGAAAACGGAGTATGCGAAACGGGATATCTGGACAGCGGATATGATCCGTCTTGCCCTGGACAAATGCACGGACAGCAAGCTCTATGTGGCAATGAATCTTTCCTTCGCCTGCTCTTTGCGTATGGGTGAAATCCTGGGGCTGACCTGGGAGAACGTCCATATTTCCGATGAAGATATTGCGGCGGATAATGCCTATGTCTACATCGACAAGGAACTGACACGGGCATCCAAACGGGCGATTGAAACGCTGGGTGAGAAGGATATCTATTACATCTTCACTCCGCTCATGCCGAACACCAGCACAAGAATTATTCTGAAAAAGCCGAAAACCGATTCCAGTATCCGTAAGGTGTGGCTACCGAAAACGCTTGCCTACATCCTGCGGGAATGGAAGAAATCCCAGGACGAGTTGAAAGGCTTCCTGGGCGACGAGTATCAGGACTTCAATCTGGTCGTGGCACTTCCCAATGGACGCCCCTGCGAGGATCGGATCATCCTCAAAGAGTTTGCAAAGCTCCGTGAGGACGCAGGGCTGCCGAAGGTGGTCTTTCATTCTCTCCGTCATTCCAGTACCACCTACAAACTGAAACTCAACCACGGCGATCTGAAAGCCACCCAGGGCGATACAGGCCATGCCGAGATCGACATGATAACCAGTATCTATGCTCACATTCTGGACGAGGATAGAAAGGTCAATGCTCAGAAATTCGAGACTGCCTTCTATGCCAAGCCTGATCTCCGCAATGTCCGTCCGCCGGAAAAACCGGCAAAATCGGAACCTGCGACCCTGGACCTTGAAAGCCTTGTGGAGCAGCTTCAGAAGTCGCCGGAGCTGGCGAGTGCGCTCGCAGCCCTGATAGCGGCGCAAGCCCCGGCAAAGTGATCCGAAAAATCGAATTAGCAAAACGCAGAATTTTCTTAGCAAATTTCTGAAAAGCGTTCGAGTCCAATTAGCAAATATACATCATGCGGCGTATAAAAATCTCCCGGTAACGGAAGTGAAATTACCGGGAGAAGGAGGAACAAAAAAACGCTGCAAACCCCGAAAAAAGGCTTGCAGCGGTGCTTTCTGGCGTCCCAGAGAGGATTTGAACCTCCGACCCCACGCTTAGGAGGCGTGTGCTCTATCCAGCTGAGCTACTGAGACATTTTTAAGATTTATGTAATTTTTACTGCTCGAAGGAATCGAACAATCTGCCGCTTAGGAGGGGGACGCTCTATCCAGCTGAGCTATTGGCGCGTATATCAAATGAAATTGTAAATGGTGAGGATTGAACAACCGCTTAGGGGACGTGTGCTCTATCCGGCTGAGCTGCTGAGACATTTTCCCCGGAAATATACGGATACTTTATCATTATATCTGCTTCTCTGCCAAAAATCAAGTAGAAAGATTTGATTGGCCGAACACGGTTGATTTTTGCCAGGAAATGTGTTATTATAAACTATATTCGTATGCACACAACACGGAAAGGATATAGAGTTTATGGCAGAGGAAATGAACCGTAAGGACGCCGCCCAGGAGAAGCTGGCCGACCGCAACTACGTCTACGTCCGCTATGAGAACGACGATGACGATGAAATGGACATTTATGACATCATCACCCTTTGCAAAAAAGGCCTGCTGATTGCAAAGCGCTACATTGCGCTGCTGCTGGTGTTCTTTATGCTCGGCGGTGTGGTCGGCTTTGTCAAGGCCAAGGTATTTAAGGAAGAGAAATATACCTCCACGGCGCTGCTGTTCGTTGACCTGAACCGTGATGCAATCGACACCAGCAACGATGTGGACGAGTCCGCCAAGATCAGTATGCTGGCAAACTCCTTCTCGCAGATCGTTTCCAGTGACTCCGTCATTGCGCCCATCGCCAAGCAGTACGCGCTGGACAGCGAGGATATCGACGTAGAGAACGAGGACGCCGTCAATACCAAGATGGACAATCTGCGCGAGAATATTACCGTGACGGTTCCCGGCGGCACGCAGACCATCAATGTCTCTGTGACCGATGACGATGCAGAGCGCTGCCAGACCATCTGCGAGACCATCGTGGATACCGGCATCAAGGCGATGGACAGCGCTACCAACTACGCCACCATCAGCGTCGTTTCCCCGGCCAGCGAGGGCAAAAAGGAGAAGAGCGAGGCCGCAGGCGCGGCAGCTTCCGCCCTCACGATGGCCGCCATCTTCCTGGTCGTTGCGATTCTGATTGTCGCCGTGCGTGAGCTGAGCATTGCCTACAAGGCACACGAGGCTGCCAAGCAGGAAGAAGAGAAGAAAAACTGATTTTATAGCATAGCCTGCAAGCGCATCGGCGGTAAGCCGGTGCGCTTTTTTGGTGCGCCCGGCATGGGCAACAACTAAGCCTACGACTGGCCAATATGCAGGTTATGGTCTTTTTTGGGAAGGAAATATTAGCGTAACTGACAAGGCCACGATCAATGTGACTGCTGACGACGTGGCGCTTTGTGTGAATGGAAATCTTGCAATTTCCGGCGGCAATGTTGAAGCAAAGAGTGAAAACAGCAATGGCGTTTACGCAGGCGGAGCGCTGAAAATCTCTGATGGTGCTACCGTAAATTCAACCGGCTATAAGCAAGCGCTGATGAGCGGTAGCGCGCTTTCTATCACGGACAGTCAGGTCGAGACAACCTCCACCGGAGAAGCTGGAATCTTCTCGCTTGGGGATGTTTCGATTCAGAACAGCACTGTGAAGGTCAGCGAAGCCGAAAACTACTATGCCATCACTGCGAAGGGTACGACCACTGTAACAGGCTCTTGGGTCGAGACGAACTACGAGGATTCTGTCAACGGCGGCATCACTGACAGTGTGCTCTTCAACGGCAACTCCGGCACGGTCATCGGCAATGCGACACTGCTTGGCAATACAACGCTGGACGCAGGCAAGACGCTCGTCATCCCGGAGGGCACGCCCCTGACGGTTGGCGAAGGCAAAACCTTTACGAACCACGGCACGGTCACAGTGCAGGGCAGTTTCTCCGCGGACGGTGGCACGGTGGATTGCACGAGCCATTCCGGCGGTACGGCCACCTGCACGGCGCAGGCGCTTTGTGATGTCTGCCAGACGCCCTACGGCGACCTTGACCCCGCAAACCACACGGCGCTCACCCATGTGGAGGCCAAGGCAGCTACCACCGAGGCCGAGGGCAACATTGAATATTGGTACTGCGAGGGCTGCGGCAAGTATTACAGTGACGCCACCGCTGTGACTGAAATTACCAAAGAACAGATTGTGACGGCCAAGCTGAAACCGCAGGAGGCAGCTACCCCGACCCCTGCGCCCACAGAACAGCCCGCTGCTACGGCACCTGCTGCTACGGCGGCACCCGCGGTTACGGTGCAGGCAACGGCCACCCCGCAGCCGACGGCGGCGCCTACCCCCGCGCCCACCCCGAAGGCAGTGTCCACGATTCCCCAGACGGGGGATAACAGCAGTGTCACGCTGCTGTTCGCGCTGCTCCTGTTGAGCGGCGGCGCATACCTGGGTATGGTGGCATCCAAAAAAGCAAAACAGTAATATACAGCCAAATGGCGGCAGGAAACACCCCTGCCGCCATTTGTTTACAATTTCCCGGTGGATTATTCCTTGCCGGCGTGGTACACTACCCTATACTATGTAGGGGCGGATGCTTGCATCGACCCCTACAACAAAACTACAACCAACAAAAGGGGCGTTCCGTATGTGTACCGCTGCAACGTATAAAACCGAAGATTTCTACTTTGGCCGCAATCTGGACTATGAATTTTCCTACGGCGACGAGGTCACGGTCACGCCGCGTGCCTATCCGTTTGCCCTGCGCTGCATGGGAAATTTCCGCACGAAATACGCCATGATCGGCATGGCCTACGTGGCGGGGGAGTACCCGCTGTATTACGACGCTGTCAATGAGAAGGGCCTCGGCATTGCGGGGCTGAACTTTGTGGGCAACGCGGTCTACCATCCGGCGGCTGAGGGTAAAAACAACGTCACACAGTTTGAATTGATTCCATGGCTGCTGGGCAGCTGCGCCACCCTGGCCGAGGCCCGCACGCTGCTGGAAAAGACAAACATCGTCAATATTCCATTCAGTGACCAGCTGCCCCTGGCCCAGCTGCATTGGCTGATTGCCGACAAGACCGGCAGCATCGTGGTGGAATCCACCGCCGACGGCCTGCACATTTATGATGACCCGGTGGGCGTGCTGACAAACAACCCGCCGTTCCCACAGCAGCTTTTTGCGCTGAACAACTACCGTGCCCTGTCGCCCCGCACCCCCGCCAGTACCTTTGCCGAGGGGCTGGACCTGACCGCGTACAGCCGCGGCCTTGGCGGGCTGGGCCTGCCGGGCGACCTGTCCAGCCAGTCCCGCTTTGTCCGTGCGGCCTTTGTGCGTATGAACGCCAAATCCGGCAGCGGCGAGGCCGAGAGTGTCAACCAGTTCTTCCACATCCTGCACTCGGTCGAACAGCAGCGCGGCTGCTGTGAGCTGGACGGCGGCAAGTATGAGATCACGCTCTACACCAGCTGCTGCAACGCCGACAAAGGCATTTATTACTACACGACCTACGGCAACCACCAGATCACCGCTGTGGATATGCACCGGGAAAACCTGGACAGCACCAAGCTGACCCGCTACCCGCTGGTGCAGGGCGAACAAATTGCGCTGCAAAACTGATTTTACGCACAAAACGTGAAAAAAGCGCTTGCATCGTACAGAAATCTATGCTATACTGTACGGTGCATGAGACTTTTCACGTCATGGCGGCGTGGATAGAAATAGAAGGAGTGCTAATCAATGAACTGGTATGAGATTGCTCTCGGCGTCGTCCTCGTCGTCGTGTCCGTTTTGATCATCGTCTTTACCCTCGCTCAGGAGCAGAAGGGCCAGGGTCTGTCTGGCGCGATCATGGGCGAAAGCTCCGCCACGATGGCTGCTGGCCGTGAGCGCGGCGTGGACGCCAAGCTGGCCAAGCTGACCAAGGTCTGCGGCATTGTTTTCTTTGTCGTCACGCTGGTCGTCTGCGTCCTCAGCGCACGCCTGTGATTTTGGCAGGGTAAGCACAAAACAAAAGGGTCCGCCAAGCGCTTTAGGCCTTTGCAGGCAGCGCCCCGGCGGGCCGTTTTTTGTGAAAGTATATAAAGAAGTCAAACTGGTAGGGCACCGCCGGACGGCGGTGCGACGTAAATTAAAGGAGTACACATGACACCGTTACAGAAAAACATTTTAAACGCCGTCAAGCGCCGCCCCATGACGCTGCGTGAGCTGCAGAACAATTTGCAGGTGGATAATTCCCGCCTGCGCACCAGCGTGTCCGCCATGGTCGCCACCGGCGAGCTGTCGATGCGCAACGGCACCTATGCCCCGGGCTTTGCCACCTATGTGAATGCCAATGCCCCCGAGACCATCCCCTGCACGCTGGTCAAGCTGGCGGCCCGCTTCGGCTTTGCCAGCCGCGACGACGGCGAGGGCGATATTTTCATCCCGGGCCGCGCACTGCACGGCGCGATGCCCCAGGACAAGATCAACGTCAAGCTGTTCGACCATCCCCGCGTGGAGGGTTCCTCTGAGGGTGAGGTCGTCGAAGTCACCGTGCCCAACAACCGCTTTGCCGGTACGGTCTGCCTGTCTGAGGATGGCCGCCTGGCCGTTGAGCCGGACGGCTGCCGCGATGTGAAGTTCCTGCTGGCGAAACAGGGGAGCGAGGGCGTCCACCTGGGCGACAAGGTCGGTTTCCTCATTACCCACCGCGGCAACCGCCACAGCGACCACCGCGCCGCCGTCGTCGAAAAGTTCGGCTCCTCCGACTACGCCTCCGAGTGCGCCAAGGCCATTCTGTACGGCCGCAACGTCCGGCTCGAGTTCCCGCCAGAGGTGCTGGAAGAGGCCCACGCCTATGACGACGCCACGATTGACCCGACCGAGGCTGCGAAGCGGCTGGACCTGCGCGGCATCCCCATCTTCACCATCGACTCCGCTGAGACGAAGGATATCGACGATGCCATCAGCCTGCAAAAGCTGGACGACGGCTACGAGTTGGGCGTCCACATTGCCGACGTCAGCCATTATGTGCGCCCCGGTTCCGCTCTGGACGAGGAAGCCTTTGAGCGCGCGACGAGCATTTACTACGCCGACAAGGTCATCCCGATGCTGCCGACCCAGCTGTCCAACGGTATCTGCTCGCTGAACGAGGGCGAGGACCGTCTGGCGTTCTCCTGCCTGATGCGTCTGGACGAGAACGGCGAAATCCGCAGCTACAAGTTCGTCAAGAGTGTGATTTGCAGCCGCGTCAAGGGTGTGTATAAAGAAATCAACGCCCTGCTTGAGCCGGAAGAGGGTGCAGACCTGACCGACTTGCAGACCAAGTACGCCGCCGTGCTTGACCAGCTGCCCACCATGGATGAGCTGTACCGCAAGCGGCTCATCCTGCGCAAGGCTCGCGGCGGCATGGACATCGAGTCCAACGAGGCAAAGCTTGTCATGGACGAGAACGGCCGCTGTGTGGACATCGTCAAGCGCGACCGCGGCACCTCCGAGTGCATGATCGAGGAGTTCATGCTGCTGGCGAACCAGTGCGCCGCCAACGCGGGCCGCACCAACAAGGTGCCCTTTGTCTACCGTGTACACGAGGCTCCCGATGCCGAGAAGATGGAAAAGCTGTCCGCCACACTGCTGGCCTGCGGCCTGAACGCCAAGTTCAAGAACCCCATCCCGACGCAGCTGGAACTGGCCGCCCTGCTGGACGAGACCCGCGACCAGCCCATTCAAATCCCTGTGCACACCGGTATCTTGCGCAGTATGCAGAAGGCCCGCTACGCCCCGCAGCCCTTGGGCCACTACGGCCTGGTGCTGGCGGACTACGCCCACTTTACCAGCCCCATCCGCCGTTACCCGGATTTGGCTATCCATCGCATTCTGAGCGAAATGCTCACCGGCGCATCGGCCAGCCAGCTGCAGAAGGACTTTAATGAATTTGCCCAGCAGGCCAGCGAGAAGTCCAGCAAGCAGGAAGTCGCTGCCGTGCGCATCGAGCGCGACGTTGAGGATCTGTACAAGGCCGAGTATATGCACAGCCACTTGGGCGAGGTCTACACCGGCACGGTAGCGGGCATCACCCCGCGCGGCGTTTTTGTCGAGCTGGACAATACGGTCGAGGGCTTTGTGCCCGCCGCCCAGCTCTGCAAGGGCGAGCCGCAGGTCATCGACGGCGTGAGTATGCTGGACCCCCTGACCGGCAAAAGCTGGATGCTGGGTTCCTCCATGAAGATTCAGGTGGCCGCCGCCGATGTGGCGCTGGGCCGTATCGACTTTGAGTATATGGTGGAGTAAGGTTTCACCCTTATGAAATAAAAATCTCCCTGTCCACGCCGGGCAGGGAGATTTTTTGTGGCTTATATCACTTTATGTTCCATCCACTTCCCACGGAAGAACCGCACGCCGAAGCACAGGCTGCGGCAGATCCAGTCGATGAACATACCGAACCAGACGCCGGTCAGGCCCATGTGGAACTGCAAGACGAAAACATAGCTCAAAATCACGCGGAACAGCCACATACTGATGATGCTGACCGTCATCGTGTACTTGGCATCGCCGCCCGCGCGCAGGGCGTTGGGCAGGGTAAAGCTCGTCGCCCAGAAGAACACGCTGAACAGATTGAACCAGTGGACCACATGGGTACACATCGTCGAGGCCTCAGCCGAGAGGCTGAACCAGGTCACGACCTCGGGCATCAGGATGAACAGCGCCAGGTTGGACAGCGCCAGGCCGGTTATGGCAACGCCCATCAGGGTCATGGTGTAGCGCTGGGCCTGCTTTTTCTCGCCCGCGCCCAGACATTGGCCGATGACGGGAATCATCGCCAGGCTCATCGTCGCGCCGGGAATGTTCGCCAGCGTCGAAACGGAGTTCGCCACTGCGTTGGCCGCAATGGCCGAGGTGCCCAGGGTGGACGTCAGGCTGCTGACGCAGAGCTTGCCGATCTGGAACATACCATTTTCAAGCCCCGAGGGAATACCGATGGACAGCACCTTCATGATCGGCTCGCGCCGGGGGCGCAGGTCGGCGAAGTGCTGGACCCGCAGCGGGTTGTGCATATTCTGGTTCTGCCACAGGATGAACACGGCGGCGAACACGCGGCCAATCAGCGTTGCCAGCGCCGCGCCGATAACGCCCATGCGGAAACCGTAAATTAAAATGGCGTTGCCTGCGATGTTGATGATGTTCATGACCAGGCTTGCCAGCATACTGATACGGCTGTTGCCCTGCGCCCGGAACAGCGCCGCGCCGCCGTTGTACAGCCCGATGAAGGGATACGACACCGCACTGATGAGGAAATACTGCTGGGCAAACCGCATGACGTCGTCGTCGATGCTGCCAAACACGCCGCGCAGAATCGGGCGGGAGAGCAGCATACAGACAACGCCCACCGTGATGGTGGAAATGCCCAGCACGCTGTACAGCTGGGCGGCGCTATGGCTGGCATTTTCCTCGTCCTTGCGGCCCAGGTATTGGCTGGCAATGACCGCGCCGCCGGTGGCCAGGGCAGACAGAATTTGAATAATCAAAATATTCAGGCTGTCCACCAGTGAAACGCTGGAAACAGCGGCTTCGCCCACGCCGGAGACCATCAGTGTATCGGCCATGCCCATGGTCACGCTGAGGGTCTGCTCCAGCAGCAGGGGCCAGATCAGGGTAAACAGCGCCCGCTTGGTGAAGAGCGGCGCTTGCGGCTTTGCAGTGGCTGCCATGAAATTACTCCTTTTTTCTTGGATTTTACCGTTATTATACCGCAAAATTTATACGAAATCAACGTTTTGACACTTGCGCAAAATATAGCGTGAAACCTTGTAACGACAGCGTTTGCAGCCCCAATAACGAAAAATCAAATCGCAAGGATATTGCTCACTTTACAAAAAAACAAGGCCCCGGCCGCAGAGGGACGCGGCCGGGGCAGGGGAACACAGCAGCTTGGAGGTTACTGTGGGCTTGTTAAAGTTAGGAATAAATCTGGTTTAGAAGTCGACCTCGGTGTCGTAGTAGCAGCACTTCAGCAGCTTTTCCATCTCTTCCTGACTGGGCTGGCGCGGGTTGGAACCGGTGCAGGCGTCGGCAATCGCGTTCTTGGCAATTTCGGGCAGTCTCTCAAGGAAGACATTCTCCGGTACGAAGCCCTGCTCTGCGGGGTAGGAGTCGGGGCCGTAGTGGCCGATGCAGTGCGGGATGTTCAAATCGTCGTTCATGCCGCGCAGGTATTTGATGAGCAGATCGACCTTCTCGTCGTCGTTCGCGCCGCCCAGGTGCATCTTGTCAGCGATAACGCCATAGCGTGCCTTGGCGGTCGGATCCTTCGCGTTGAAGGCAATGACCTTGGGCAGGTACATGGCGTTGGCTGCGCCGTGGATGATGTGAGCGCCGTAATCAGCAAAGGCCGCACCGGTCTTGTGGGCCATGCTGTGGACGATGCCCAGCAAAGCGTTCGAGAACGCCATACCGGCCAGGCACTGGGCGTTGTGCATCGCATCGCGCTTTTCCATATCGCCGTTGTAGCTGCCGACGAGATCCGCCTGAATCATCTCGATGGCGTGCAGGGCCAGCGGGTCGGTGAAGTCGCAGTTGGCGGTGGAAACATAAGCCTCGATGGCGTGGGTCATGGCGTCCATACCGGTGTGGGCGACGAGTTTCTTAGGCATGGTGTGGGCCAGCTCTGGGTCAACGATGGCGACATCGGGGGTGATCTCAAAGTCGGCGATGGGGTACTTGATACCCTTCTCGTAGTCGGTGATGATGGAGAACGCCGTGACCTCGGTCGCGGTGCCGGAGGTGGAAGAAATGGCGCAGAAATGGGCCTTGCGGCGCAGTGGCGGGATGCCGAACACCTTGCACATATCCTCAAAGGTGATATCGGGGTACTCGTACTTGATCCACATGGCCTTGGCGGCATCGATGGGGGAGCCGCCGCCGATCGCGACGATCCAGTCAGGCTGGAATTTTTCCATGGCGGCAGCGCCCTTCATGACTGTCTCGACCGACGGGTCCGGCTCAATGCCTTCAAACAGCTCAACCTCCATGCCGGCCTCTTTTAAGTACGCCTCCGCACGGTCCAGGAAGCCGAAACGCTTCATCGAGCCGCCGCCGACGCAAATCATCGCGCGTTTGCCGGGCAGCGTTTTCAGTGCTTCCAGCGCGTTGGGGCCGTGGTACAGGTCACGAGGTAAAGTAAATCTAGCCATAGGGTTATGCCTCCTTATATAAATAAAATGCTCTTTTTTGACTTTGATAATTAAATGTCAAAATCTATTATATACAGTATACACCCTTTATGTCTAAATGGTCAATCGACAATACGGAGAATTTACTGCCGATAATTCGTCATTTTGCCCATTGCGGCCTCATACGCTTATTGTATGGGGAAGGGGGCAGAGCGTATGCGTCATATTACGCCGCAGCAAAACGCAAAAATGCGCCTGCGCACGCGGCTTTTGGCGGCGGTGCTGGCGGTGGGGTGCCTAGGCGGGCTGGTCGTGCGGCTGTTCATCCTGATGCTGCGTGACCCCGGCGGCTACGCGGCCCGTGCCGCCGACCAACAGCTGCGCGGGGCCACGCTGCCCGCTGCCCGCGGGGAGATTTACTCCGCCGACGGCACGCTGCTGGCTGCCAGCAAGACCTGCTGGACCATCCGCGCCGCCCCGCGGGAAATGGCCGACGACAAAGTTGAACCCGCTGCCCGGGCACTGAGCGAGATCTTGGAACTGGATTATGACGATACATTGGCAAAATTCAGCCAGCGTAGCTCCAACGACTGCCTTTTGCGCCGCCGTGTGGATAAAGATATGGCCGATGCCGTGCGGGACTGGTGCACGGCCAACGGCGTGGATGGCGTGCAGATACGCCAGGACACCAAGCGTGTCTACCCGGAAGGAAACTTTATGGGCGGCATCCTGGGCTTTACCGATGTGGACAACGCGGGCCTGTGGGGGCTGGAACTGCGCTACAACGATGAATTGACCGGGCAGAATGGGCGCATCCTGACCGCCAAGAACGCCTGGGGGTACGACCTGCCCACCCACTACCAAACGCTGGTGGACGCCGTACCCGGCAATACACTGACGCTGACCATCGACGCGAACATCCAGCATTGGCTCGAAAGTGCCCTGGCCGCCGCTGTGGAGGAGCACCATGTCGCCGAACGGGGCGTCGGCATCGTGATGGACGTCCACACCGGTGCGGTGCTGGCCATGTCCTGCCAACCGGACTACGACCCCAATGCGCCGCGCACTCTTATAAATAAGGAAGTCCGCGACGCCGTGAACGCCTTGAGCGGCGAGGAACGCAGCGCTGCACTGCAAAAAGCCCAGCAGGCCCAGTGGCGCAACAAGGCCATCAGCGATCTGTACGAGCCGGGCAGCGTGTTCAAGCTCATCACGGCGTCGGCGGCGCTGGACTCCGGTGCGTGCAGGGCCACAGATTATTTTACCTGCGCGGGTAAAATTTCCGTCGCAGGTACGCGGTTCCGCTGCGCCAATGGGCACATCCACGGCACCGAGACATTTGCCCGGGGGCTGGCGGTCAGCTGCAACCCCTGCTTTATCCAAATCGGCGCACGTCTCGGGAAAGAACGTTTCTGCGATTATTTTGCGGCCTTCGGCCTGCGGGAGGCAACGGGTATCGACCTGCCGGGCGAGATACGCCGCAGCGAGTATTACACGGCGGATAAAATGGGCCCGGTGGAGCTGGCGAGTTGTTCCTTTGGGCAGAGCAGCAAGGTCAGCTATTTACAGATGCTCACAGCGGTTTGTGCGGTGGTGAACGGCGGCGAGTTGATGCAGCCCTATGTGGTGGCGAAAATCACGGCCCCGGACGGGACTATTATAAAGGAAATGGCGCCGACCGTGAAGCGGCGGGTCATCAGCGAGGAAACCTCGGCCACGATGCGCCGCTTGATGGAGGGCGTCGTGACCGGCGGCACCGGCAAGCAGGCCGCGCTGGAAGGCTACCGTGTCGGCGGCAAGAGCGGTACGAGCCAGAAGCTGGACAGCGCCAACGAGGGGGCACGCATTGCAAGCTTCGTGTCGGTCGCGCCCATAGACGACCCGAAAATTGCGGTGCTGATCTGTTTGGATGAACCCCACAGCTGGACCACCAGCGGCGGGGCACTCTCCGGCCCGGTGTGCGCTGAGGTACTAAGAAAGGCGCTGCCGTATTTAGGGGTGGAGCCGGAAAGCGGCGGCTGATGGCAAACGCGCACGCAAAGCCCCGCAGACACAACCTAAAAAACCTCTTGACATTCCCCAAACCTGTGATATACTAGTACAGTACGCAAACGAACAGTTAGAAGGCGAACAATCCATAATCTAACTGATTATCGCAAAATCAACAGGGAAGGGAGGAAATCATGCACGAACCATCGCCAAATGACTGCGGCTGCTGTGCCGATGTTCACTTCGGCGCACTGCTGAACCAGAGCGCGCGGGTCATACGCAGGGCGCTCGATGCCCGCATTTCCGGCGTCAACCCGGATCTTTCCGGTGTGCGGGGCATGGTGCTTGGCGACATCGTCCGCGCCAACCGCAACGGGCGGGATGTCTACCAGCGCGATATTGAACAGTGGTTCAACATTCGCCGTTCCAGCGTCACCGCCCTTTTGCAGGGCATGGAGCAGGATGGTTTCATCACCCGCTGCGCCGTCGAGAAGGACGCCCGCTTGAAACGGCTTGTCGCCACCGACAAGGGCCGCGCCTGTCATGCGGAAATTGAAGCCAGCATCGCACAGTTTGAAAGTGACCTGCAGAAGGGCATTGACCCGCAGCAGGCCGCCGTCGCCCGCGCTGTGCTGGAACAAACCCTGCGCAACGCGCAGCACATTCTGGAAGAGGGAAATACCAACTAAGAGAGGGGAAATATCACTTGTTAAAAACACTCGGACGTGAAACCAAGGGCATTCGGCTCGTCTCTGTGTTGACGCCGCTGTTTATGATTGCGGAAGTCATCATGGAAATGATCATCCCGAAGCTCATGGCCTCCATCATTGACAACGGCGTCACGCCGGGCAATATGCAGGTCATCTACACCGTCGGCGCTCAGATGATCGTGGCTGCGCTGTTCGGCCTGTTGTTCGGCATCCTGGGTGCGGTCAGCGGTTCCCATGCGGCCACCGGCTTTGCCCGCAACCTGCGCCGTGCGATGTTTGAAAACATCCAGACTTTCAGCTTTGCCAATATTGACAAATACTCCACTGCGGGCCTTGTCACCCGTATGACCACTGATGTGACGAACATTCAGAATGCCTACCAGATGCTGCTGCGTATGTCCATCCGCGCACCCGCCAGCATGATCGTGGCGCTCATCATGTCCTACACCATCAACCGCCAGCTGGCCAACATTTACTTGATCGCCGTCATTCTGCTGGGATGCGCACTGGTGTTCATCATGACCCGTGCCACCAAGTATTTTGGCGAGGCTTTCCGCAAGTACGATGACCTGAACGAGAGCGTGCAGGAGAACGTCTCCGCCATCCGCGTGGTCAAGGCCTATGTGCGTGAGAAGTTCGAGGGCGAGAAGTTCCAGAAAGCCAGCGAGAACGTCCGCCGCCTGCTGATGCGTGCGGAAATGATTCTGGCCTGGAACGCCCCGCTCATGCAGCTGACCGTGTACAGCTGCATCCTGATCATCTCCTGGATCGGCGCACAGCTCATCGTCAGTTCCGGCGCAACGACCTTTACCACCGGCGACCTGATGAGTATGCTGAGCTACTGCATGAACATCCTCATGAGCCTGATGATGCTCTCGATGGTCTTTGTTATGATCACGATGTCTATGGCCTCCGCCAGGCGCGTGGCCGAGGTCCTGGACGAGCAGTCCGATCTGACCAACGGCGAGGACCCCATCATGGAAGTTAAGGACGGCTCCGTCAAGTTCGACCACGTCAGCTTTGCCTATAAAAAGGATGGAAAGAAGGCGCTGGAGGATATCAACCTCGATATCCAGTCCGGCCAGACCATCGGCATCATCGGCGGTACCGGCTCGGCCAAGTCCAGCCTTGTGCAGCTGCTGCCCCGTCTGTACGATGTGACCGAGGGCAGCGTGACCATCGGCGGCGTCGATGTGCGCCGCTACGATCTGGAGACGCTGCGCAACAACGTCGCCATGGTGCTGCAGAAGAACGAGCTGTTCAGCGGCACGATCGCCGAGAACCTGCGCTGGGGCAACCCGGACGCTACCGGCGCCGAGATCGAAGATGCCTGCAAGCAGGCCTGCGCCGATGAATTTATCGAGCGCTTCCCCGATAAGTACCAGACCCACATTGAGCAGGGCGGCAACAACGTCTCCGGCGGCCAGAAGCAGCGCCTCTGCATTGCCCGTGCGCTGCTGAAAAAGCCCCGCATCCTGATTCTGGACGACTCCACCTCCGCCGTCGATACCGCGACCGACGCGAAGATCCGCCACTCGTTTGCCGAGAAGATCCCCGGCACAACGGTCTTTATCATTGCCCAGCGCATTTCCTCTGTGGAGAATGCGGACAAGGTGCTTGTGCTGGATAACGGCAGGGTCAGCGGTTTTGACACCCCCGCCAACCTGCTGAAAACCAACGCGATTTACCAGGATGTCTACAACAGCCAGACCAAGGGCTCCGGCGATTTTGACGAGAAGGGAGGGGAAGCATAATGGCACAGCAGGCAAAAGTTGTCAAGGTCGGCCCCGGCGGGCGCAATAACGGCCCCCGCCCCAAGGTCGAAAACCCCGGCAAGGTGTTCAAGCGCATCCTTGCCTATGTGATGAGCCGCTATAAGGCACAGGTCATTGTGGTGCTCTGTTGCATCCTGCTGGCGGTGTTCGCCCAGCTGCAGGGCGTTATGTTTTCTCAGACGCTGATTGACGGGTACATCCTGCCGCTGCTGAATTCCGGCAGCACGGATTTCAGCGGCCTGGCCGCCGCCATCGCCCGCGTGGCAGCGTTCTACTGCGTCGGCATCTGCGCCGTATTTGTGCAGAACCGCCTGATGGCAAAAATCACCCAGGGCACGCTGAAAGACCTGCGTGACGAAATGTTCACCCATATGCAGACGCTGCCCATCAAATACTTTGACACCCACGCCCACGGCGATATCATGTCGGTCTACACCAACGATATCGACACCCTGCGCCAGATGATCAGCCAGAGTCTGCCGCAGCTCGTCAACACCATCGTCACCATCATCGGTGTGCTGTTCTCGATGATTTACCTCAGCATCCCCCTGACGCTGCTGGCGCTGGCTATGGTCGGCGTTATGCTGTTGGCAACCAAGTACCTGACCGGAAATTCCGGCAAGTTCTTCATCAAGCAGCAGCAGGAACTGGGCAAGGTCAACGGCTATATCGAGGAAATGATGAACGGCCAGAAGGTCGTCAAGGTTTTCTGCCATGAGGAAGCCGCCATCAAGGAGTTCAACGAGCTCAACGATGAGCTGTTCCACAGCGCCGACAAGGCCAACGCATACTCTCTGGTGGCAATGCCGGTCAACGGCCAGCTGGGCAACCTGTCCTACGTACTCTGCGCCATCATCGGCGGTGCGCTGGTCATCAGCGGCTTTGGCGGCAGCCTGTCGCTGGGCGGTCTGGCCAGCTTCCTGGTGCTGACCCGCCAGTTCAACCAGCCCATCAGCCAGATCTCCATGCAGCTGAACTCTGTTGTCATGGCATTGGCCGGCGGTGCGCGTATCTTTGCGCTGCTGGATGAAAAGCCGGAAGTCAATGAGGGCGATATCACCCTTGTCCATGCGAAGTACGCCGCTGACGATACAGTCACTGAAACCAACGAGTCCACCGGCATGTGGGCGTGGAAGCACATCGGAGCTGACGGCAAGCCCCAGTATACCGAGCTGAAGGGCGATATCGTCTTTAAGGATGTCGACTTCGGCTACGATGAGAAGAAGATCGTCCTGCACGATATCAACCTGTACGGCCGCCCAGGCCAGAAGATCGCCTTCGTCGGCTCCACTGGTGCAGGCAAGACGACCATCACGAACCTCATCAACCGCTTCTACGATATCCAGAAGGGCCAGATCTTGTACGACGGCCACGATATCAAATCCATCGAGAAGGACGCGCTGCGTTCCTCGCTGGGCATCGTCTTGCAGGACACCCACTTGTTCACCGGCACGGTCATGGAGAACATCCGTTATGGCCGCCTGACCGCCACCGATGAAGAGTGCATGGCAGCCGCCAAGCTGGCGAACGCCGATACCTTCATCAAGCACCTGCCCGACGGCTACAACACGATGCTGACCGGCGACGGCACGAACCTGAGCCAGGGTCAGCGCCAGCTGCTGGCTATCGCCCGTGCAGCGGTCGCGGATCCGCCGGTGCTGATCCTCGACGAGGCAACTTCCTCCATCGACACCCGCACCGAAAAGCTCGTGCAGGACGGCATGGACGGCCTGATGTATGGCCGCACGACCTTCGTCATTGCCCACCGCCTGTCCACGGTGCGCAACTCGGACTGCATCATGGTGTTGGAGCAGGGCCGCATCATCGAGCGCGGCACCCACGACGAGCTGATTGCCCAGAAGGGCCGTTACTATCGCCTGTACACCGGCAATTTTGCCGAGAACAGCTAAACCGTCGAAAAAGGTCGCAAAACAGCCTGAAATCAATCAAAACTGCCGGGATAGCATCCGCTGTCCCGGCAGTTTTTGTGCAAAATGCCGCAACAGCGCCAAAAAGTTGACGGCGAGGGAAAAATTGGTTATAATAGTATGCGTAGACACGCAAAATGCGCTGCCTGACCACGCGACCAGAGGGAAAACAGGCCGCCTTACATACGCTATTTTTAACAATACACAGGAGGGGATTCCATTATGGCACCCAAGAAGAAAATTGCACAGACCGTTATTACCGAAGGTAAGTTCTACACCATCAGTGCCGCCAACGGCAAAGTCGTCGAAGTCGCTGACTATAACATCGACAACGGCGCGAAGATCCAGCTGTGGGACAACGCCAACGCCGAGTGGCAGCAGTGGAACTTCGTCGCAGCAGGCGACGGAGTTTACCGCATCCAGAACCGTTTCACCGCAAAGATGCTTGACCTGGACATGGGCGGCGTCAGCGACGGCACCCGCGTCCACCAGTGGGAGGGCGCACAGGCTTCCAGCCAGCTGTGGGTCGTTGAGCCGACCAACGATGGCCGCGTGAAGATCAAGTCCAACCTGGCCGGCAAGCTGCTTGACCCGGGCATGGCTACCGAGAACGGCACCGTGCTGCAGATTTGGGCTGACGTCAACGGCGACAACCAGTTCTGGACCATCAACGAAGTCACCCGCAAGCCCAAGACCAGTGTGAAGGCTTCCGCCGTCAAGGCCAAGGCTGCCGCCGAGAAGGCCGCCACCGAGGCTGTCAAGGCTGCCGAGCCTGTTGTTGAGAAGGCTGTTAAGGCCGCTAAGCCGGTTGCCGAGAAGGCTGTCAAGGCTGCAAAGCCCGCCGTCGAGAAGGCCGTCAAGGCCGCCGAGCCTGTCGTTGAGAAGGCTGTCGAGACCGCAAAGCCGGTCGTCGAGGAGACTGTCAAGGCCGCGAAGCCCGTCGTCGAGAAGGCTGTCAAGGCTGCCGAGCCTGTTGTTGAGAAGGCTGTTGAGGCCGCAAAGCCCGTCGTCGAAAAGACCGTTGAAGCTGCCAAGACCGCTGCCGCCAAGACCAACACCCGCAAGACCACCAAGGGCAAGCGCCGCAAGTAATTTGCTTTGAACTTTTTTCCTGCAATTTTTGTGCTGTAACGAGAAAACCCCGCCCCGTCAGGATGCAGTTCCTGACGGGGCGGGGTTATTTTTTGTTTGTGGCTGAAAAGCCTTCCCCCTGCGGGGGAAGGTGGCCCGAAGGGCCGGATGGGGGGTGAGTGTGCCAGTATTGCCCGCGAACGAGCTGCGGCGGAAATGCTGCCCCCATCAGTCACCTGCGGTGACAGCTTCTCCCACGGGGGAAGCCTTTGGGGTCACTCTTACCCCAGCGCAGCAATGCTCTCCTTGATCTTGGCGGCTTTCTCCTGGGCGGCGGCCAGCTTGGCGCGGGTCTCCTCGACCAGCTTTGCGGGGGCCTTCTCGACGAACTTCGGGTTGCTCAACTGGTTTGTGAACATCCCCAGCTCCTTCTCGGCCTTCGTCAGCTCCTTGTTCAGGCGGGCAAGCTCCTTCTCGCGGTCGATCAGCTCCATCATCGGGATAAAGCCCTTCGCGTCGGGAGTCGCCACGTTGACCATGCCGTCGGTGCTGCCCTCGTACTTGGCAGTGACCGTCACGTCTGTGGCAAAGGCGAAACGGGCCAGATACGCGCCGCCCTTCTCGAATGCGGCGGGGCTGGCTGTCTCAATGACCATGCTCGTCTTTTTGGCGGGGTGGACGTTCATCTCGGCGCGCATGGCGCGGACCGCCTTGATGTAGTCCATCAGTTTCTCAAAGTCGGCGCAGTCCTCGGCCCAAACCTTCATGTTCTCGTCGCCGGGCCACTTCTCGTTCATGATGGTCTCGGCGCTGCCAGGCAGGGCCTGATAGATTTCCTCGGTAATGAACGGCATGAAGGGGTGCAGCAGCTTCAGCGCCTTGTCCAGCACATAGACGAGCACCTTGCGGGCGGCGTCGGCGGCAGCTGCGTCCTCGCCGTTCAGGCGGGTCTTGCAGATCTCGATATACCAGTCGCAGTAGACTTCCCAGATGAAGTTCTCGACCTTCTCGGCGGCCAGGCCCAGCTCGTACTTGTCGAGGTTTGCGGTGGCCTCGGCGGCGACCTTGGCAAGCTCACTCAAAATCCACTTGTCGCTCATGTCCAGCAGGTCTTCGGCAGGCAGGCCCGGCTCAAAGTCCTCGGGCAGGTTCATCTGCACAAAACGGGAAGCGTTCCACAGCTTGTTGGCAAAGTTGCGGCAGGCAAGCACTTTTTCGTCGCTGTAACGCATATCGTTACCGGCGGTGGAGCCGATGATCAGCATCATGCGCAAAGCGTCCGCGCCGTACTGCTCAATGACTTCCAGCGGGTCAATGCCATTGCCCAGAGATTTAGACATCTTGCGGCCCTGGCTGTCACGGACAATGCCGTGGATGAGCACCGTGTCAAACGGCGCTTTGCCGGTGTAGGCAAGGCCGGAGAAAATCATGCGGGAAACCCAGAAGCCGATGATGTCGTAGCCGGTGACGAGGGTGTTGGTGGGGTAGAAGTAGTTGTAATCCTCGGAGTTCTCGTTGGGCCAGCCCAGGGTGGAGAACGGCCACAGCGCACTGCTGAACCAAGTGTCCAGCGTGTCAGGGTCCTGGGTCAGTTTGGTGCTGCCGCACTTGGGGCAGGTGCAGGGAGCCTCTTTGGCAACAACGGTCTCGCCGCAGTCGTCGCAGTACCAGGCGGGGATCTGGTGGCCCCACCACAGCTGGCGGCTGATGCACCAGTCGCGGCCGCCCTTCATCCAGTTGATGTAGTTCTTGGTGAAGCGCTCGGGCACGAACTTGATCTCGCCCTTCTCGACGCTCTCAATGGCAGGCTTTGCCAGCGGTTCCATCTTGACGAACCACTGTTTGGAGACCATCGGCTCAATGACAGAGTGGCAGCGGTAGCAGGTGCCCACGTCGTGGGTCAGCGGCTCGGTCTCTTTCAGCGCACCGCAGGCTTCCAGGTCAGCCAGGATGGCCTTGCGGGCTTCCAGCGCGGTCATGCCGGCATATTTGCCGCAGTCCAGCACGTCCGGTTCATCGGCGGCAGCGCGGCCTGCAGCCTTCTCGGCATCGACGGCGGCCTTGTCGGCAGCACCGGTCATGTGGCCGTCATAGGTCAGCACGCGGATCATCGGCAGGTCGTGGCGCTTGCCGACCTCAAAGTCGTTGGGGTCGTGGGCGGGGGTGATCTTCACGACGCCGGTACCCTTTTCCATGTCGGCGTGCTCGTCGCAGACGATGGGGATTTCACGGCCCAGCAGCGGCAGCACCACATGGCATCCGTGCAGGTGCTTGTAGCGCGGGTCCTCGGCGTTGATGGCAACGGCAGTATCGCCCAGCATCGTCTCGGGGCGGGTGGTAGCCAGCTCCAGCATTTCGCCGGTTTCCTTGACGGGGTAGAGCAGATGCCAGAAGCTGCCCTCCTTGGCCTCGTACTCGACCTCGGCGTCAGAGATAGAGGTGTTGCAGTGGGGGCACCAGTTGACCATGCGGTTTCCGCGGTAGATCAGGCCCTCATTGTACAGGCGGACGAACACTTCCTTGACGGCGTTGGAGCAGCCCTCGTCCATCGTGAAGCGCTCGCGCTGCCAGTCGCAGGAGCAGCCC
>ERZ1035001.470-NODE-470-length-21273-cov-501.572486_pt1 | contig 21273 bp, 37 predicted proteins | sample MGYA00520685_ERZ1035001 | MGnify/ENA primary metagenome ERZ1035001 (study PRJEB33766, sample SAMN09781749) | gut metagenome | biome: gut microbiome | host: Homo sapiens | place: Madagascar | study: EMG produced TPA metagenomics assembly of the PRJNA485056 data... | reverse complement strand
GTATTGTTACCGCTAAAAAGTGGCTTATTTCCTACGTTTTCAGCCTGTCTTAAATTGTTTGAATTGTCCACACAATTTGACACGGTACAATCAACCTCTATGGCCTCCGCCTGTGCTGAATTGTCTGGAAGTTTAGCACAATTTAATTCTAGCATCTGTCGCACATCGGCAGCAGATAAAGCCGGCTTTTCTACGCTCTCACGGCTCACGCCTGGCAGATTCCAGCTAAACCGCCTATTCATAATCATGGCCATGGCCACCGGATTTTTATTACTCCACAGTTTTGACTCGCCGGAATCCTCGTATTCTGTAATCAATTTTTTGTAAATTTTCTGAGCCGATGGGTCAAGCACTCGCGCGCCTCTGCCCCAATCCCATATAGTATTATGTTCAATGCCAGTTAGCTTACAAAAACCACTTATAGTACAGCCTTTATCATATAGACCACATATATATATATAATAATCACATATATAATCAACATACTCTATATTGTATGCTCTACAATTAGACATAGCTAAATTACTGTTGCTATTATTATAATTAGCATATTTACCCTGTATTTTTAATCTATTAGTACCCTTAAAAGCATGATTATATATATATATCAAGCAGGCATTCCACACCGTTTGGCTAACAGATCGCAAATTGTCAATCTGTTGCTCTTCACAAAATTGCTGTAAATATAACTCTATATCATTCTCGAAACTTTCCGCCGTCTCTGTCATGTTCTTGCCTCCTCTCTAGCTATATATTATTATATATACATATACAAAAACCGCATAGAATACAGTTTAATATACTCTATGCGGTTAATACCTCTTTAGTGTTTAGATATGAATAAAAAACATCAATAAAACATATACCATTGTTTTATTTATTTGTCAACATTTGATTTTTATGGCCAGTTTGCGACCTGATCCCACATTTTATTATATTCCTTTATCGCTTCCCGCTCTGTCAGATCAAACAATGTTGGATAGTTCCAACTCCCATCACTCTGCCGCCCGGCTTTGTACTGCTCAAGCTGATCTATGCAGACGCTAGCACATAAATGCGCATAAGGTCCAAAATCCAACATACAGCGCACCCGGCCGTTTTCCTCTTCAAAAATTGCGAATATGTCACACATAGACGCCGGGGGCAGTCCGCTTTTCTGTGCTAATCTGTTATACTCCTTTATCATTGTTTGACGGCTATTTATATTTAACTTATAACAATAACCACGTTTCAACACTTTTTACACCTCCAGAATTGATATAATAAGCATAAAAAAACACGGCTATTATATCAATAATAACCGTGCGTCAAAGTTTGACATTTTAGGACATTTTACAAAAAGTCCTTATATTCTTTCATTTCGCGGTATTCTACGCCTCGGCGCGCTAATATTTCACGCCTAACAGTTATAACTTCATCGTTCAGGCCGTCAAAGCCCGGAATTTTCGCGGTGCATTCCCAATCTTCGCTCTCCGTGAATGCTATCGGGTTGTTGTTCTTGCTCGCATAAGTCCACATGTAACTATATTCAAGAGCGTCAATGTTTGCGCCTCCATTCTTTATGTCCTCCGCGTAAGCCTCCGCAAAATATATTATATCGTTTACGGCGTCCTGGAAAAATTCCCCCTTTACCGTTTCACTGTTCATCGCGCGCAATTTTCTAAAATTTACGTTTACGCCCTTGACGTATGCGCATAAATAACGATTGCCAGCCTCCGAAGTTCTCCACTCTGTATTATACCCCATTTTCTCAACTTTGTTTTTTACTTCCTCAATCTTCATTTTTCAATTCTCCTTTGCTTTTATATAAAAATGTGCTATCATGTAATTGTCTCGTGTCATGGTTGCTTGACACGATGGACCGCCAGCAATTCCGGCGGTCACGGATTGAAATAATAATGTTTTTAATATAGCGGGTATAAGCTCGCTATATTATTTTTGCATTTTGCCGGTACTGTAACAGCTGTAAAAGCTATCTACAAGTTTTCCCAGTTGCTCCGGCGTCAGCTGTTCTTTCAGATCTTCCGGGATCCATTTATATGATTCCCTGAATGTATCTTCCATGTTTCCGATTTTTGAATTTTTCTTTATAAGATCCAGCTTATATATTTCGCCGAGTTCCTCAATTGTGATTTCTCCGGCTTTTACTGCCTCGCGTCCCTCTCTTGTCAATATTGACAGAGCTTTCTTTTTGTTAATAACTCCTACTCCTGTGATTTTCATTTTGTCCTCTCTTTCTCCGCCTCTGGCGGTTGTCCTTTATGTTATCTGTTGATTACACAATATCATAAGTGCGTTATAATGTCAATAGTTATATGTGCGTTATTTTAATATTTTTTCGAGCTCATCAAGTTTACTCAATATAGTATCTCGGATAAACGCCGAATTTGTTTTATCCAGATTCAATGCCTCAATGCGTTCTTTTGTTCCGCGCGGAAATACAATATTCAATCTATAGTTATTATTTTCGTATTTTCTCACCGCTTTGCGCTGGCTCTGACTTGTTTTTAATTCTGCCATTTGCCTTACCTCCTTATATATGATAGATCAACAATATCATAAGTGCGTTATAATGTCAATAGTTATATGTGCGTTATACATAATGCACAAATTCACCGTGTTCTATGTGCGTTATTTTGGTTATTATTCCATCTTGTTTCAAGCGTCTATGTGCGTTATACTTTAGTTACATCAAAGAGATAACACCTTGACAATTCCACATTACAAGCGTTTGCCGTTGACATGATCGGCGGCGGGCGTTTGGTGGATAGCAAGGTAGAATAAATACAAAGGAGATAAAAAGATGAGAAACTACACAATTAAGGACAAGACAACAAGGGACTATATAGGAACTGTAAGAATGACACCAGATCAGGCAAAGAAAGCCCAGGCAGATTTTATTGTTAAGGAGGTATAAAAACATGAGAAACTACACAGAGGAAATAAGAGCGCAGCACGATGGCAAAATTTACAGAGAGGTAATAACATTTACTGATCTGGATAAAAACGGCAACAAGATAGTTGTTGAGCTGTTAAGAGGATACAGAGGAAATGCGGAATATATCGCCGTTGATGTTACAAGACTGGACGGCGAGGGCGTTTATACTGGTGCGATGGATCTTAACCCGCAGGTAAAGAGACAGGAAAAGAGCATAAACGGCGTTAAATGTGTTAATTATGTTATTGTTCCTGATTGGTGCCTTGCTCCAACGGATGACAATAAAAATAAAATATTAGACGAGATAGCCCGCCGGGCATTTTCGTAAAATCGGCAAGAATTAAAGGAATTTCGGGCGGTTCGATTCCGTCCCTTGCTGCTACCCAATAAGGGGACAAAAAATAAATGGAGGTTAAAAATATGAAAAAATTTGAATTGTTTATGTGTTGCTTAGGTAATGGCGTTACGGTTTACAATAGTGCGGTGCGTGAAAGTGGGGATTTTAAACAGGTTGCGCACATTGCGAGATGTGGGAAAATCACTTGGTATGTAAACCCGCAATCATATATTCCGGCTGATGACCTTGAAAAAATAAAACATTGCGCATATGAGCAACGCGAGGAATGGGAAAGCTGGTTGGCTTATATGCCATGGATTTGGGCGGTGGCATTGAGCGAAAAATTATTTATTTAAAAAATGTTTGCTATGAAAAATCCTATTTTTAAAAAACAGAGGGCGCACATGTGCGCCCTTTGCCGTTCCTGGTGGGTCGTGGTTGGTTCAATTCCAGCCGGGCGGCTTTCTGATCTTTGATAATATAATATTGCTATGTCGGCGCCTGTGTGCTATGCTGTTCATGTATAGCCTTATTAACTGTATATTTATATCTAATTGTGTAAATTGTTTGTTCAATTCTATGCAATTATATTGTTTATGGTGGTTTATTAATTGCGCCTGTCTGCTGCCGTTTCTGGCGGTGGATCTCGCCCATTGTCGTATGAGCAAAATAACAACGCGTTTATTTGCGTTTTAAGGCTTTTTGAATGTGTGGACGTGTAAATCTATTAACAGCGACACACAAAGCAGCAAACAAAAACTAGCGCGGCGACAATGGCATATTATAAACACTGTCGGTGGTGTTCTTTCGTCATGTGGCTGGTCCCGGTTTGGGTTATGTCTTACTTTGCCACGTTGAAGTGTTTCAATTCTGTTCAAAAATCTGAACAAAACTCGCATGAAATTGAGAAAAAGTTGAGAAAAAATTTTTTGACCGTCCGAAATTTTCAGCATTATTTGATAAGGGGGGGTATACATTAATCCGAATATTTTTTTATAAGAATTTTTGAAAAATTAATTTTTATTTTTGATTTGATACAATAACAAGGGCTTTGGCAAGATAGTGTGATTGCCCTAACTCTTCTATCAGTTTTTTCCTGGTCATTTCTGGGTTAGTTCGTCTTATATACTTTAATATCTTATCTATGTTATCCATACATTCTATCTCCCATATATCCTGTTAATATATCAACAATTTCAAATACTTGATCGCCGTATGTGGCAACAAAATCACACAGCATCTCTTCCTGTTCTATAGGCATATATATGTCATACGACATGCAGACACAATGACACAGTTCATGTATAATCACTTTACGCAAAAATGCACCATGCAAACTTTTAGCCAAATATATACAGTGGGTATTCATGTCTGTTACTCCCACACTCATAGAGCCATCTGTACGGCTCAATAATGAGCTTTTATTGTCTACCAATACAATTTGCCATTGAATACCATTTAATTGAAAATTCAAGCCATATACCCCCTTAAAACGCAAGAGAGCGACTATGCACTCCCTCACGCTTATATACATCATGTGTAATTGTTACAGTTTTGTTACAAGTGTAGACATTTTCGACTTAAGCATCGACCGCTCTTCCGGGGTCATGCTGCCGATCACATCTGTAATGTCCTCACTAACTCCTTTGAGGTACTTCTCAAGTTCCTGCATAGTTGTGTCTTTATCCTTATGCATTTCCTTAGCCTCGATGTATGATCTTCTCATCATGCCACTTTTGCCTTCTCTGCTGTCTCTTGTAGCAGTCATCGGCTCTGTATAGTGCATTCTACCACTCATGCGGTCAAGGTCTCTCATTCTTTCCTGCATTGGCTTATCTTCCCATGTCCTGTAATCGTCTGGCATTTGATGATAGTAAGGAGGCTCTATATAACCGCGCCTTGTTCCTTTACCTTTTGGTGCAAATCTGCCATTAGCATAGCGGTAGTTGTCATAGAATCTTCTATCTGGATAATCTTCGTACTGTTCAACCATACGCATAATGTCCTCATTATCTTCTGATTTTTCCATAGCCTCAACAATTCTGTAATCCTTATCAAAACAAGCTATGTTCTTTGCTATCTCTGTAAAATCTTTTAAATCGTCAAGGTTCTGCCCCTCAAAATTATCTAACCCGATTGATTCAACTTTAGTCTTGACACATTCCATTATCTGTTTAGCCCATTTATGCATATCATCAAGCCTCCCTTACTGCGATTAAGTTACTATTCTGCACTTCAATAGCCTGTGCCGATGTATTCTGCACCGCTACTGTACTGCAACAACCGCAAGGCACATCAATATAAGCCTGTGCCGACACATTAAAGAAATTCTCGACTGCGGCTGGGGTTACAATCATTCGTGTTGACTGCAAAGGCTCTCCATCTACTGCAATAGCAAGTGAGATAGCTTCAACTGTACCGCCTGTTGGTATCTGGATATTACCGCTATAGGATACTAAAAATCTTGCCTTGCACTGATTTGTAATGCCTCTTAGCTTGATAATTCCGCTTCCCTGTCTGTGAACTATACATTTAGTGCCACATACCGGTGTTTCTGTAAATGCAACATCTTCGCCTGCGGAAACTGTTTGTAATGCAATTCCTGTTATCTCCATTATCTTTACCTCTCTTTCACAAAATAAGGGCAAACATATTTCAGTCTGCCCTTAGGTTAAAAAGTAATACTGCATAGCAGACATAATCGAGTTAAACTCAATTAAGATACTCAATTATTCGCTTTTACGTAGCTGCTACTTTTAGCAGCCACAGCCTGCATTGCAACCACATCCATAAGCATAAGCATTAGGATTAGGCACAACATAAGCTGGAATAGCTGTAGGATTTACAGAGTTGACAATCTGCTGTGTTTGTGCTGTCATTGCAGTAGTCAGAAGTGCATTCTGTCTATCCTGTGATGCGGCGAGCCTTAAGCTATTGTTTTCTGCCTGCAATGTGGCTATCTTGTCCTGAGTCAGGAAATCAAGGATGCTTCTCGTGCTGTTCTCGATAGCCTGTCTTGTCTCACAAGCCTGTGTAGCCATGTTGTAGTTGGTGTCGCAGAAACCTCTCTCAATCTGTCTCTGAGTCTCACAGCAACAAGCGGCATTCTGAGCAGCCATGTTGTTAAGGGTTGCCTGAATAGCATTTGTGTTCTGCATACCGGCTACAGTGTCAGCGTTGATCGCCTGTTGTATGCCATAGCCTGTCTGCATGATATTTGTGTTAATGCCGTTAAAACCAGTAAGCATGCTGTTGTTCATGGCATAAAATCCATCACAAAGTCCGTTAGAAATGCCGTCTAACTTGCTGATAACTGCTGAATTATCAAATCCTCTCTGAATATCAGCTTGTGTAGCTGCTGTTGCAACATAGCCACCGCCATTGTTGCCGCCAAAACCGCCAAATCCACCATTGCCCCATCCAAAGAGCAAGGCAAATACAACGATTATCCAAAGCCATCCGCCGTCAGCCCAACCACCATTGTTATTGCCATTACCATCAATGTTAGCCACTAAAGGTACGCTGGCACAATTTGAGTTTGAAAACATATTGTTACCTCCTGAAAATATATTCATAAAGATGTCACCTAGGTAATTTGCAAAGACATCTAATATGCTACTAATTACCAAATCTACTTTTTATCTGATTAAATACATCATCTGCATTTAATCCCTTTTCTTTGCACAAATTTCTCGCCATTTGCTCTATACCCTGTACGTTGCCTTGTTGTGCCATATTGATAGTATTTTTCATCATAGGATTACTCATAATCTGATTATTTCCCATCATCTGCTGTATAAACTGTTGTGGGCCAGCTTTCATCATTTGAAAAATGTTAATTGGGTTCATTCTTCGTCACCACCTTTACTTTGTGATCGCGAATTTTTTCTTTGAGAACTTGTTAGTTTGCTTTCAATTTCTTCAATTTTTGAATACAGATTATCCAATCTTGTTGTAATACCCTCTGTAACGCTTTCTGATAGGTCTATTTTAAATTTTTCTGCATCAAAAGTATTATTTACTGCCTGTGTCGGTTTTGTGTCTCTAACAGGCTTATACACGATTGTTTCAATTTGCCCTTCTGCGTTCCATCCTTTAACATAAATCTCGGACAAATCTTGTTTAGGGAAAAAAGCAGCGGTGCCATCCATTGGAACATCATTTGCCGTTATTGCTTCTAAAGTCTGAACAACCTTACCTGTAAGTGGCTTTACTTGTGGCTGCATTACTTGTTGAGGTTGCTCTACTGGCATAGGCTGAACCTGAGATTGTGGCCTAGTTGTCCATGGATTGTACATTTGGGGTGTATAAGCCATTTGCGGCTGACTATAAATCATATTTTGATAAGGTGTCTGTGCTATCATCCGTTTTCTCCTTTTCAAGTTCTTCGTCAATTGCGTGTATCATTGTCGACTGATATATAAGTGGCACTTTTGCCACATCCTCCCTAGAAAAAATACGTTCCAATATTTCGTCGGTAATCATAAGCCACCTCCTATAATTCTATTTTTGCATAAAAAAAGAGCGGTAACGAGTTCGTTATCCGCTCATAATCAGCTCACCAAAGTGTCATTATTGTATCACCCGGTTTATCTTTCGGTCTACCTGATGTGCTATCCGTTTTATTGTCGATACACTCATATTCATTAACTCGGCGCACATTTCATATGTGTATTGTTTATTGCGCAACTCATACAATTGCAGTTCACGCTCCGTAAAGTTGGCATTTAATCTTATGTACTCATATTCAGCCTTTATCAGCTTAGATATATCAATCATCAATATACCTCCTAAGTACATACTTAACATATCACACAGCTTTAAAAATGGCAATAAAAAAAGACGCATTGTGCGTCATGTGTCAAAAAGAATGTAGTGTATATGTGGTATAGCACCACCTTAACGCCATAGGAACTGCATTATGTAAGTGCTAAAAGTTTTTTAGCTGAATTTCTATATCGTCCTTGCCTACAATCACCTTATCAATTATAGTTTTGAGTATAGAGTTTTTTTGAGACTTGCTGATACCATCCCAGATGTCGGCAAGTTTTTTTATATTCTCATAGACAAATTCCTTTTTCTGCTCATGCTGACCGTTTTTTCTTTCAGCTGAGATCTTTTCGGTAGTCTCTCTGATCTCAGTCTCCAAAGTCTTAATCATATCCAAAACCATATCGTTTCCCTCTGCATACAGGATGTATAGCCGTTTTAGCTTTGCTTTTTGTTTTTCAAGCTGGTTAGTCAGTATTTGCAACTTTGTTTCTTTTGCCTTTGGCTTGTATTTTGACAGATTTATTGAAATTTCGAGTATTTCTTGTTCAAATGCTTTTTCAACATCGCTAGCCCACGCTCCGGGATTGTCGCAATCTGCATTGTAGTTTGGCAAGTAGTCCAAGTATTTGTCGTGTGAGCAACAATATATCTTGTGTATTCCCATGCCGGTTATCTTCTGATAGCGCATCTTACAACCGCATTCTCTACAGTAACACATACCTGTTAGTAAGTTAGGTTCCGTATAGCTATATATGTGTTGCTTGCGGCGACTCTTCCTCAACTCTTGTGCAAGGTAAAATTTCTCGCTGTCGAATATCGGTTCATGCAACCCTTTGTATATACCGCCCTTGTATGGTATATAGCCAATATTGACAACTCCTGTAAGAATACTTCTTACAACCTGTTCGCTTTTAAACCCTAACAGTCTTTGTACCTTAACGTCTGACATGCCGTCTATAAACAAATCCATAGCTCTGTTAGCCTGTTCAGCACGTTCAGGAATCGGTACAAGATAACCGAGATTTTTATCGTATCGGTAACAGTATGGCGTGTTACCACCACCCATCCAGTAGCCATTTTTAACTCTCTCCAGCATACCGCCGCGCATTCTCAGCAGCATTGTGTTTCTATCATATTCGGCAACTGCTGCCATAATATGTGTTTGAAATTTGTCTTGTGGTGTTTCGTACCTGGCAAAATCGTGTACACTATTAACTCTGACACCTTTCGGTGTAAAGAGTTTCTCGATCATGTATAATGCATCTACTGAATCCCTTGCTAGTCTGTCCAGCTTATATACTACTATGTCGTTTATTTTTGATATGTCCGATATAAGCCGCTGCAGTTCAACACGCTTGCTCATATCCATCCCAGATAGTCCAGCATCAATATACCAATCAGTGATTAGCATTTCATTTTTCTTACAATATTCTTCGATATCTCTTTTTTGACTTTCAAGGCCGTAGCCCTCTTCAACCTGTCTTTCTGTTGACACTCTTATATATGCCACACATTCCATTTTTATTATCCTCCTACGTAAAATGTGCCGCATATACACTACATTCCACGGCACATTCTACTTGTCATTTATTTACTTGTCAACCAATCATGCTAACTATTGTTCTCACCACATCATCAGGCAGAACAATATCAGCAATATTCACTTTTTTACCGCTTTGTGTAACCACAACATTCATCTGTTTTTCCTCCGATACTCTGTCTTTGCCTTTAAACTTCTGTCTATCAGATATTTGTCAACCGCTCGGCTCTTTGACCTCTCGTTAAACACTTTGCTGTTCCATTCATCATATACTTTTCTCCACGTTAGATACCGCTCACAATCTGAATGACAACCAACATATCTGTCGGGGCAGTCTTTACACGGATTGTCTTTCTTTGTTGTCATTAGCCGCTCGCCTCCTTTGACTTATCTGATACTGTCGTTTGTTGTACTCACTTCTGTCTGCCTTTGCTGAGTTGATAAGATTGAGTTGGTAGTGGTGCTCACATAACTTGTATCCCTCTTTTACAGGCTTATCACAAAAACGGCATATACCCTTTTCGTATCTTTCTTGTGCATTCAGCCTCTTCTCTGCTCTCTTTCTTCGGTGATAAGCATTAGTTTTTTCAGTGCAATACACGCATGTGCGTGTACCATCTTTAGCTGGTCGTTTTCCGCACCTAGTACAAATGCCTTTTTCAACCCTTTCGGCATATTTGGTTTTCGCCCATTCTGCGTGCTGCTTGTTGGTGTTTTCTCTGTCTGACTCTCTTTTTTTTAGCTTCCACTCAGATTCTCGTGCACGGCACTCAGGGCAGTGCCTTTCAGTCCCCATTAATTTATTTGTTCGGCATGTAGGGCATATTCCATTATCGGCATACCAGTGTTTTTGTTGTATGGAGTCCTCGGTGTGTGCCTTGCAACATTTGACACAGTAAGCACCTATCCTGTCCAGCGGTTTTCCACATTCGACACATAATCCAGCAGCTTTACGGCGGCGGTACTGTTCTGTTGATGTTCCCATAGTCGCTACTCTCTATTCAGTTTATAGTTTTTATCTTGAGTAATTTCAGGCAGATTAGCCTGTTTATCTTGAAGTAATTTAGAATTGTTATTGACTTTATCAATCATCTGCCGTATCTCTGACGGCATTCTATCTATCTCTCTCTGTCGTGCTATCTCTGATCGATAGCACCGCATGAAGTTGCTGCTCACGACATTCTCATTAAACTCCGTGTCTAGCGCCCACATTCTCAGCTGTGACGGCGAACCCACGGCTCTCTGACATGCCATCGGCAATTCATTAAATCTTGCTGTTGCATTGTAGCCACTATCAGATATGGCTTTGCGAACTAGCGACCACGCCTCTATCTCGCTCATGGATTTTGGTGTTGTGATTGACTTGATCTTATCAATCACCTGTCCGATGCTCGGTGCAAATCCGCTTGTGTCGGTTGCTATGTATGCTTTAATGGCCATCATTACTGACCGCTTGTCGTATTCCTCTAGCATCATCAGCCATGTGTTGACCGCAACTGTTTTATCTGGTGGCTTGTAGTTTGGGTATGCGGCTTGCATAACCATCTGTAGATCTATAACTTCATCCCTTGTCACTTACGCATTCCTCCATTCGTCAAAGACGTTTGGTTTTGGTTTCGACCTGTATCTCTTCAGCCAATCCCACATGATACCCTGATAGCCACTTGATATGCTCTCGTTGATTATCTCGGTAACTGCCTGTTCGCCATATTCATCAGCCTTAGCCTTGATTGTCTTAATCAAAGTTCTCAGCCCACTATCCTTGTAAGTAAACCTACGCTCTTTCTTGTACGACAACCATGTTTCTATACTGTCTTTTAAATAACTAGATATATTAAATTCATCTATTAAATTATTTAATATATTTTTATTATTTATACTGTTTGTATTTTTATTAATATCTTTCTCTTTTGTATTAATATATATATTATTAATATCAGTATCAGATACAGATGCTTGTATGGGGCATGTATGCCCCATAATAGGGGTATCACTTTTTATGCAGCTTACAACATCCAAAACATATTTTTTAAAGACTTCCGACTTAATATGTTTTGCAACATTTTCAACCCCAGTAAGCGTTTTCTCGGACTTACTCCAGTTGTATTTATACCAATTCAGAATCAATATCTCCTTGGTATTCTTATCAAATTTAATAATCTTGTGAACGTTTTCAAAGCGCTCAAGCAGCCTTATTATGGTGTCTTTATTGTATCCGGTATTTCTAGTCATCTGAGAATAGCTAATCTCATAACAACCACAAATATTAGTTTGAGGGTTCGTCAACAAATAAATATAAAAATACTTATCCTCTGGTGTAAAATCATCCTCAACCTTATTGTCCGTCCAAAATGATAAATGCACACTCCTGTATACCGCCATCAAATCTCACTCCTTATATGATTTTAGTTTTCGTCTTTTGTAATGTCTTTTTTAGAAAATTTCAATACCCTATCCTTTCCACCGTGTTCCTTTTTCCATAAGGAGGGTCAACTATCGCAATGTCAAAATACTTATCCGGAAATTCTTTCATCCCTTGCATACAATCCATATTGTAATATCCAAAATCTAACATTTTCTACCAAAGGGAACTTTCAGTTTTGTGTCGCGACAACCTATTCCTTTCTTTGATTTTTAGTTAGTTATACACTGGTTTTTCTGCCTGTCTGAAAATACTCATCGTAAGCGTCAACTGTACAACGTATTTCAACCATAGCCACATCAAGTGTCACGTCTTTTTCATTCAAGGCTCTTTCTACATAATCTTTAATTCTCATCATTAAAGCCTGTGCTATTACTATATTTGCATTGTTACTCACTCTGTATCACCCACTTTCAACAAATCCATAAACTTTTCGTATTGCTTCTGCGACACCTTATTATTAGCTTTATCCGCTCTTAATTCGATTGTAAGGTGCTTTTCGGCAATAGAGGACAATTCCCTTGCAAGGTTCTTTCTGCCTTGCTCTAAGCCGTCATGATAGCCCCTAGATGGTTTGAATTCATTTATCTTCTCCTTGCCCTCACCTTGACCGCCAGCTGTCTTGTTGTAACGGCACTGGTAGCCTTTCTTCGTGTACTGCAATATCCAATACTGCTCCATCTGATCTAGTTCGTCTTTTGGGTAATGAATAAAATTAATCTGCCATCCATAGGGGTTATCCGCACTGTAAAACCCTCGTTTCTTCAATGATAGGTCTATGTGCTGATACCCGGTAAGGTGGCTACACATCCGCTGTAAAATTTTTACAGCCTGACCTATGTAAAAGTAAGATATGCCATCCTCATCCGTCCGAGTGAGAAAGTATATACCACTCTTGTCATCAAGTTTTGGATTAACTTTCAAAAGTCTTTCACGGTTGGATTTTTCTATGGCATATATTTTTTTATAATTCAGCTTACTCGTTTATCTCACCTCTCAATTCTTCCAACTTCTTAAATTAAGTCCACCGCATCTGATACAATAAAATTGTTTATATTCTCTTGCGTATACACACAAATAACCACAATGTCCGCAGTATTCTTTTCCATTGCTAACTGATACCTTTTTAGGTTCTGACACATTCCCTCTCTCGAACAACTCTCCGTGCTTGCACTCTATGCAACAATCTTCTTTATGCTTGCAAATATTACAGTCAATCATTGTTACCTCTCAATTCTTTTAGTTTTGCTTCAGCTTTTTCTCTTGTAAGGAATAATGTTTTGTCAATTTTGTTTATGTCTGACAACTCAAATACACACTTATCTATTGTGCATAGCATTTTATTTGGAATCCCTAAGATGTAATAAACATCATCCCCCACTTTGCAAGGCAACTTGACAAGTCTACCCTGTTCCTCTAAGTTCTCATAATCTTTTAACTTTCTTAAATACTTCGCAACCTGTCTGTGTTCCCAATATTCTTTTATTACCGAACTAGTCAACGGCATTGCTTCAAGATACTCTCTTTTATAAAATCGTTCATATTGTTCTGTCTTTCTTTCGCAATGCCCTATTATTTCATCAATCGTTAGCTTACCCATCATTCTCCTCCTCCGACCAATCAATCTTCTGTCCACAGTTCGGGCAGAAATACACAAGCACATTACACAAACTGCCCCCACATTGCGGACAAGAATACCGTATTGGAACCCATTCACCATTATACTCTTCTACAACCAGCGGTTTCTGCCCTATCTGCTTATTAACGCACGCTTGAGCGATTCTTAATGCATACCTGCTTAATATGTTTTTATGTCTCGCCGTAGCATCCTGCTCAAGTATGCCTTCAAGTAATTCAAGTTGATTTTTCACCCGCTTTAAATTCATTCCTTTTCTTGCACTCATTCGCTATCACTCCTTTATATTCCATCCCACCCACCACAAATCAATATTTAATGTTCATGTCTCCGTGTTCATTGATCCAGTCAATAGCTTCTGCGTAGGTCACGCCATTGTTCTTCAAGACGTATAATAAATTATGAAATTTTGGATGGGTTTTCTTTAACAACTCAAATCGGCCTTGTCCATCTTTTTCAAGATGACATCCAAAACCACACAATACGCACCCTGTCCTTGAGCACCCAGTCGTATGCAAGTACGGTCTGTCAAGTTCAAATTCTTCCATATCACAAAAATCTGCAAGAGTCATTTGACCGCTTTCTTCATCGTCCGTTACTATGTCACCATAAACGGAACATATCGGCAAATTGTTTTCTTTGATGTAAAGCAACACATCCTGTTCCGTCCAAAAGCTCATAGGGTTGCTATGCGGTCTTGTGGCATTAAAAGCATTGCAGCCATCTTGTAACCATCTTTGTGTACGCATAATACTTTCACAAGCCATGGTGGCTATAATCGGCTTTCTGCCTGTTTTCTTTTCGTAATCATGTGCTGGTTTTTTCTTCATAACATTACAACACATATCGCTTATTTCAAATGGTGCATCAAGAAAGAATTTATATTTTTCTTGATTAAACTGGCTATAATTGCCTTTGCTATCTGTCAGTTCTCCATTCAGTCTGCGTAACCTGTATTCTGAACCGCTAGGGATAACCCCCATCTGCAAACTCTTGTACTTTTCGTTCTGCTTGTTTATTCTCCTGTCTATTCCTAGCAGGTCTGCCATATAGCAAGCATATGGAATTGTCTGTCTGTTAAGATTGTATTGTTAGATTTTTGACCGTCAAGGCATTTAATATATTTTCTTGCACCACTTACACAATTTGACACTTCCTTGCTAATCATCGGAAATCCATACTTTTCACAAACCTGTGCAAATGAAATTTTAGGTTTCAAAATCACAAGATTATCAAATGTCAAGGCAAACTCTTTTAATTCAGGATATTGAGTTGGCACATCAACAAATACTAGTGGAATATTCTTGCACCCACACACATTACGCACTATATCTACAAGGACTGTACTATCTTTGCCGCCGCTGAATGACACATAGACTCCATCCTGTCCAAACTCATCCACCCAGTCCCTTATTCTTCTAGCTGTCATCTTTATTTTCACAGAAAGCGGAGCAGCTTGCATTGAATATAAGTCTGACATTGTATGTTTATTCATATCACTCACTCCTATTTGAACGGTAAATCATCCTCTATGCCCTCTGGTATGCTCATAAAGTCGTTGCCAGAACTTGGCTGATTGCTTGCATTTGCTGTATTGGACTGCTGACTATTGCTGTTATTTGCGTTTTTGCTTTCACAAAATTCCTGTTCCTCAACAACAACATCAGTCGTATAGACTTTATTACCATCCTTATTCGTGTAGCTACCAGTCTGGATTCTGCCTGTTACGGCAATCTTAGTACCCTGTTTCAAGTACTTCTCAGCAAACTCTGCGCCCTTACCAAATGCAATGCAGTTGATAAAATCCGCTGTCTGTCCATCACCCTGTTTTTTAAATTTACGATCTACAGCTAATGTGTACCTAGCTATACACATCTGATCGCCATTCTGTGAATATCTAATTTCTGGATCGCGGGTAGGCCTACCCATCAAAATTACTTTATTCATATTATTTCTCTCCATTCTCTCTAATCGTAAAGGTTATTCCAACCTCTTCCTGTAGTGCGTCTATATAGTCCTGTCACTTCACATCTTCGTCAGCAAGACAAGAAGTTTTAAGCATAAAGCGCTCAATAAACCTACATAATCTATCATGACCAAACCCAAATTCGTCGTGCAATGTTGCACATGATAACAAGACCACTGTATCTATCGTGTTCCATTTGACTTTCTGCTCAAATTCACGCATCTTTGACGTTGGAATTTCAAGTGGAACAAAACATGCTCTACGTTTGGCCAATTCCTTTTCCGCTTCCTCTATGCCCTCACGCTTAATAATCTCTAACAACCAAGCTGCACCGGACATTCTGTACTCATGTACTTTTTCATTTGCTTTCGCCATATCTTTTGTACTCCTTTCTGCTTAAAATGGACATTCGTCCTTTGCTCTCAACCGCCATTCTGCTTCGGCTCTTGCAACGTCCACATTTGCGTTTTTAGCCACTTCACGTATTTCAGCAACCATTCTGACGGCATTGCTTGTATCAATGCCCAAATGGCACAATATGACGTTCTGTAGGCTATCTGTAGCATTCACCTTAACAAATTCCTTACAAGTAGCTAATTCACAGTGACCGAGTATCTTATGGACGTAATTCGGAGCATCAGTATCGACCATATCTTTGATGTAATTACATTCGATTAACATATGGTTGATATTTTGCTTTTTAAATGTCATTGGGCAATACTCAAAATCCGTCATGTACAACACTTTTTGCCCATCAACCTTAATCAAAAAACCGTAATTTGGAGTGCCGTTGTGTGGGAGAGAAAAACAACGAATTGTAAACTCTCCCATTTTTACAGCCTTACTAACAGATTCAAACGGTTTCCACACCGGTATACCCAGTTTTTTCAAATCGACTGCTGCCCTGATGTGGTCTCCATGAGTATGACTTACAATGACACCAGCAACATCTTTAATGTTGTAATCAAGACCTCTCTGTATATCTTTAATTGACACTCCGCAATCAAGTATAAGCGTTTGATTACTTGCATTTGTAAGCAAATAGCAGTTGCCTACGCTACCAGTAGAAACACATTTAAGTTTCATATTTATACCTCTACTTCATCATCCTGTAGAAAACGATATATTCCACACACGTTGTCAAGTGTCTTTTCTAAAACGTAATCTGGAAGAACAGTAACATGCATAAAACGATTATGGCACATATATGCGTATCTTAATTCTTCTATAGCCTTAAGTGCTTTTTCTCTTGTAGAATATTTACCCAGTACTTCAATTTCATTACATCCAATCACTTGAATCGATACGGCATATTCAAACCTACGATCAAGAAATACCACACTATTTTCATATGGATAATCTACCGTTCCATCTTGCGACACTATTCTCAATTGAAAAACTCCTCTCTTACATTTACTCTACCTGAAAACACTTCTCCATTGCGGTATTTCCTTATATGTACTCCTTATTTTGCAAACTCTGGTACTTCTTCGTCCTCATCTTCGTTATCAATAAATTCCTGTGAATTTGCATTTTCAACAATCTCAGCTTGTGCAACTTGATACACCTCGTCCATTTCAATCTGCGCCTGTCTTGCCATCGGATCATAATTCTTTGGGTACTTTCTTATTGCGTTGTTGCACATTTTTCTTTGAATCATGCTTTCCGGCGTATCAAGCCAAGCGCCACTGATAAACGGTCTCGCAAGCTCGCATTCCAACATTTCATCTACGGTTTTACAAGTTCTTAAGGCATTAAGCACTTCATCTTTTTTTGCCTTAATCTCTGACTTTTGTTTTTCTGTAGCCTTGTATCTGTCAGCACAAATCCCAAATGTGCTATTCATCATATTTTGCTTAACATGTGCAAGCAAATTAACCTTAACACTATCTCTGTCTGCAGAAAGGTATGTCACTGTTCCGTCCAACAGTTTGACAGGATATACGACTCTTACTGCTTTACTTGATAGTCCCTTTTCTACCCATTCAGGCTCTGTAATCGACAATCCTTTATGCTTTGGCGGAATATATTCATCGCCCTCTTTGATTACCCAGTACGGATAAACCTGTTCAACATCTTTTCCATAGTTGGCAAGTAAGGAGTCGTAACCACTACCCTCGATTCCCATCTCAACCTGTTTCTGCCATATATCCTTGCCTGTCTGTGGATCAGTTCCTACCTTTACATTTCGTAGCTGGAAGTAACACTCCCTTGGATATGCGCTTGCATTTAATTTGAGACTTGCACATCGCTTCACAATTCCTCTCAAATTGCTTGTATCAAGGTTACCCATGTTAATCTTAGGGTCGTTCTTGACAAGGTTGAATATGCTTGTCATGGCTTCCATGGCGCACTCTTTGGCATAATCGTCCATATTCATGCCAACAGTTTTGTAATCATCAATAATAAGCCCTGTTATTGCATTGCTCCATTCACTTAATGAAGTAGTAAATGCTTTTTTTTCTGCAATTGTCGTACTATCTTCCATTTATTTATCCTCCTCATGTAGTACTGCTTTTAAAATTTCTGCAATAATTTTTTTCTTGACTTCCCTAGCTTCTGCCTCAATCTCATCATCAGTCTTTTTTGAGTTTTTAATAACCTCTTTAAACTCGTCCTCACTTATATGTTCACGTAAAGTTTTAAGTAATACTGCTGTCTCAGCTGTAACTTCATTCTTGGAACCCTTGATTTCAACAAACCCTTTGTCACACTTAACCATATTTATTTCTCCTTATTTTATTTGATTTATTTAACAATTGCTCTACATATACATCCATTGAATAACACAATTTTACGCAATTACCGTGTAGCATATGATTCTTCAAAGCACCATATTTTTCATAAAACTTTTTCTCTGTCATCTTGCCGTTATTAACAAGTCCTGCCCAGATTTTTATTTTCTTATAGATTTTACGTTTACTTGTGCTATTTAATTTCCGTATATACTTTCCGTCTTTTGTTATATAGTGATGAAAACCTGTAAATAAAATTCCGTTTTTAAATGGAACTATCTGTGTCTTACCATTAAGTGATAATCCCAGACTCGCTACAAATTGATATATGCAATCTAGACAATGTTTCAAGTATTCTTTGCTTGGTGCAATCAGATAAAAATCATCCATGTATCTACCATACAATTCAATTCCTAGCTCACCGGTTATAAAACGATCTAACCCATTTAGCATAAGCAACGCATATACTTGCGCTACTTGATTACCAAGTGGTAGTCCTAAACCAGCAGTGCTGTCGATGTATAGATGATTCAACCATTTCGTGTATTCGTCATCAAAATAGTAATCAACTATATCTTTCAACACTTCATGGTCTATCTGATAGAAAAATTTTGTAATATCACATTTCAAAATCCAACCATCAAGACCGTGCTCTTTATAAAATTCAAGCATGTGTTCTTTTAAACAATCCATGCCAAAGTGGGTTCCTTTGCCGAGTTGCCCTGCGTAGTTTGTTTTTATAAATTCATGCTTCAACCTTGGGAGCAAAATATTGTCACATAAGCAATGCTGAACTACCTTATCTTTGAACGAACACGACTTAATCACTCTTTCTTTAGGTTCGTAGACCTTAAACTCGTTATACGGATTCACCCGATATGTCTGATTTTCAAGTTGTTCTTTCAACATATGAAGTCCTTCAAGACTCATTGCTTCAAATTTTGCAGTGCTTGAATTATGTTTTTTACCACTTTTAGCTTTTTTATATGCTTTATACAGGCTTCCATAATCACATATAACATCTTTATCCATAGTAAAAATTCCTTTGTATTTATCCTTTTGGGAAAGGTCACACACTTTTTTGTATCTTTATCTGATTTCGGCTTATTGCCTACTCTTACTGTCTGTGTGATACAGAATGGGCGAACACCGTTGTTGTTGTTACAGTTGTTGTTGTTGATATTGCCAGCGGACGAAACAACGGTTTATACAGTGTGTAACCTATATTTTTATTTACTGTCATTGCTTGCCAATCTTTTCTTGTCGCCTGTTCTCCAAGCAATCGTCATGTGCTTAACATCAGTAACCATCTTTGACCAATCAATACTCCATACTTTTTACATTGATAATGTTTAATTTCATTGATAATTCAATGTAAAACAAAAGTTCATCGCAATGCGTTATAGCTTTTGTTTGCAGTTCTGATCTCTCTTCAAGGCAGGTTTCCCAATTCGTCCTATTTGCTTCATACAAATATTCATATATTTCCAATGCCTTATTCTGCATTTTGTCAACAAGCGAAAATCTGTATTTCTTTGGGTATCTATTACAATTTGAAGTTATGCGGAATGTGTGTTCCGCCAAATTCTTTGCCTGTAAAATCACCCCAAACTCTTTCTCTGCCATATCATTTAATCTCCTGATTCAAAGATTGAAGATGAAAAAATACAAACTGGGCGAACACCGCGGCTGCGGTTACAGTCGTTGCCGCAGACACTGCCAGCGGACGAAACAACGGCCACAGCTCTTGTGTAATCGTTGCATGGTGTACTCCAAGGGCTGACAAGCCACCACCAATAATCTTTGGTGTTTGGTATGAGACTTCTATACTTTCTGTATTCGTCAACAGTAAGAAGAGAAACCTTATCCTCACACTTGCCGTATTCTGTCTGTCCGTCAAGAGATAAAAGATCTCTCTCAAACGGAACTATATTTTCCAATCCTATTTCTGCGGCAATCTTCTCAAGAAACTCCTCATTAAGATAGTCACGAAGATCGCTGCTTTCCCAATTGCTAAAATCTAAGTCAAACTGTCTCCCTTCAATGCTGTTAGCCAGACAAATATATCCAGCACTTGTGATATCAAGAATCTTCCACGTTGTATCTGCAAGTTCAAATGTATCTCCAATACCGAGTCCTTCCAGAAGATTGATTGACTTTGAAGTTGCCTTTAACACTGCAATCTCATTTCTGAGATCATTAATCTGTTCCTGTAATACTCTCATTGATAATGTCGGCATAATTATTCCCCTTTCTTTGATACAAAGATATTAGATTTTAAGATACAAACTGGGCGAACACCGCAGTTGTAGTAACAGATGTTGTTGCCGATATAGCCAGTGGACGAAACAACGGCCACAGCTCTTGTGTAATCGTTGCATGGTGTACTCCAAGGGCTGACAAGCCACCACCAATAATCTTTGGTGTTTGGTATGAGACTTCTATACTTTCTGTATTCGTCAACAGTAAGAAGAGAAACCTTATCCTCACACTTGCCGTATTCTGTCTGTCCGTCAAGAGATAAAAGATCTCTCTCAAACGGAACTATATTTTCCAATCCTATTTCTGCGGCAATCTTCTCAAGAAACTCCTCATTAAGATAGTCACGAAGATCGCTGCTTTCCCAATTGCTAAAATCTAAGTCAAACTGTCTCCCTTCAATGCTGTTAGCCAGACAAATATATCCAGCACTTGTGATATCAAGAATCTTCCACGTTGTATCTGCAAGTTCAAATGTATCTCCAATACCGAGTCCTTCCAGAAGATTGATTGACTTTGAAGTTGCCTTTAACACTGCAATCTCATTTCTGAGATCATTAATCTGTTCCTGTAATACTCTCATTGATAATGTCGGCATAATTATTCCCCTTTCTTTGATACAAAGATATTAGATTTTAAGATACAAACTGGGCGAACACCGCAGTTG
>ERZ1035001.468-NODE-468-length-21320-cov-7.348695_pt1 | contig 21320 bp, 12 predicted proteins | sample MGYA00520685_ERZ1035001 | MGnify/ENA primary metagenome ERZ1035001 (study PRJEB33766, sample SAMN09781749) | gut metagenome | biome: gut microbiome | host: Homo sapiens | place: Madagascar | study: EMG produced TPA metagenomics assembly of the PRJNA485056 data set... | reverse complement strand
TTACATAGGCCTGCGTCTTGGGCTGGCGCACATCGTAGGTCAGCTGGTGCGGCGTGTCCTTCCAGTCGTTGGTCAGGAAGTTGTACATATGTACGGGGTCCCAGATCAAAAACGCCAGAAAGCTGACGGTATACTCATGATAGGGGACGGTTTCAATTTCAACCTCACCGGTCGGCTCGTCAAAGAACCACTTGTCGGTGGGTACAACCTCGCCGGTCGTGCGGTCAATGACCTCCCACCAGCGCTTGGGGTCGTCCAGCGTGTTGACCTTGAGCTGCTGGGTGTGGAAGCCGTCCATCAAATGGATGCGCAGCTTTGTGCCGCGCGCCGTGTGGCGGTCGCTGATCAGATACTCCTGCTGGACCTCATCGGGGTTTGCCTCGGCCCATGCATTATCCTTGCGGGTCGTATAATAGGTAGCGTATTTCTTTGCAGGGTCCTGCAAAAGCTCTGCGGGCATCTCGGTGCCGTCGCAGTCGCGCAGGGCGTCAGCCCCCAGCAGGTTCTTCAGGCGCAGGGTTTCCTCCACCACATCTGCGTCTGTGGGAAGTGTCAATCTTCCAAGCTGCTCCATGTTCCCGTCCCTTTCCGGTCCGCCGTAGGCAGACAATGTTTCATTGACAACATCATACCGGTTTCTTGCGGACTTGAACAGACCATTTCTTGTTGCGCATTTGCACTATCTTGCTATACTTGTCTGTTTTGCGGGCAACATTCTGCCACGGAAAAAATATTGTACAAAAGCCTGACCTTTTTCTTGTGCAATCTGCTGTTTTTGCCGTCCGTTTAGTGTGCTAAAGCGCAAAATTGAGCAACAACGCTGTTTTTTTGGCAAAACAGCATTGCAACCTTGCGCTATCTGCGCTATAATAGCAGAAAAATCATCCCCCTGCCGTCACTTTTATTTGTTATATCTTGCTTTATACTTGTTATATCTTGCGTGCGCAACTTTTACCATTTTGTCATCATTTCAGAAAAGGCGGTATTCCCCATGAACACACGGTATGAGCTGAACATGGATGTTCCCCCGCGGGAGGCCATCCGGCTGATGTATGTCAGCAAAAGCCGCTTCGGCGGCGACTGGAACTCGGTGCCGCACACCCACTCCTGCACCGAGGTTTTCTACTGCGTGAACGGGCGCGGCCAGTTCAATGTCGAGGGCAAAATGCTCGATGTCGCCCCCGATGATATGGTCATCGTAAACCCCCGCACGCTGCACACCGAGCTAAGCTATCAGGCCAGTCCGCTCGAGTATATCGTGCTGGGCATCGAGGGGGTCGAGATCCTTTTCAACCAGCGGGATCAGGGCTACACGATGGTCAAGTGCGGTGCCATGCGCGAGGATATGCTCGGCCTGACCAAGATGCTGCTGCGTGAGATCGACGCGCGCGAGGACGGCTGTGAGATGGTCTGTCAGGACCTGACCGAGGTGCTGCTTGTCAAGCTCGTGCGCACGGCCTCGCTCTCGCTGCGGGTCAGCACCCCGCCGGCCGAAAGCAAGGAGTGCGCCGCCGCCAAGCGCTACATTGACGAAAACTACAGCCGCGCCATCACGCTCGACTCACTGGCCGAGATCGCGCATGTCAACAAATATTACCTTTCCCACTCCTTCAAGCGGGAGTACGGCACCTCCCCCATCGACTACCTGATGAAGCGCCGCATCACCGAGGCAAAGGCCCTGCTGACCAGCACCGATTTCAGCCTGACCCAGATCGCCGAGCAGATCGGCTTCCGCTCGCTGGCCTACTTCTCCAAGTGTTTCCACAAGGTCGAGGACATCAGCCCCAACGAATACCGCAAGACCGCCGCCCGCAAAGCCCCGCCGGGCAATTTGTAAAGGCGCGCAATCTGCGCCCGCAGACAGCGAGAGAAAGCCGCCTGCCATTTTACCACAAAAGCGGAAAACAACGACGCCCGGGCGTCGTTGTTTTCCGCTTTTGTGACCAAAGTTACCAGAATGTTACCGCTTTTGCCCTGCCAGACAATTTACAGTGCGCCGTCCGAGCGGACGTTGTCGTAGTTCAGCACACCGGCGAAGAATGCCAGCGCCAGACCCTGACCCCAGCCCTGAATCCAGTCGCGGCTGATGCCGCGGTAGCCATCGGCGTCCTTCATGACCGCCGTGCCGCCCGAGACATTCAGCACACGGCCGTCCGGGCTGACATTGGCCAGCATACCGGGGATTGCCTTGTTGATGTACTTGATGTGCAGGGGGTTGCCCTTGGTGATCATGGCGGCGGCGATGCCGGCGCTTGCGCTGACCTCCTCATAGGAGGCGGCATCGTCCACGATCGTGCGCCACAGGCCGTTCTCGGTCTGGTAAAGCTTGAGCGCGGCCAACTGGTCGTTCAGGCTGCCGACAACGTCCAAAAACTTGGGGTAGAGGTAGCACTGCGGCAACCGCACGCCGACCTGCGACATCGTGTAGGCCGCCCATGCGTTGGCGCGCCCCCACTTGATGCCCGACATATGGTCGCCGGTGATGTTGTTGTAGCCATGGTAGTACAGCCCGCTCTCAGGGTCCTGCAGGTACTTGATGTGCCAGTAATACTGGTTCAGCGCATCATCGATCAGGGCCTCGTCCTTCAAAAGCACGCCCATCCGCAGCAGGAAGAAGCCCGCCATAAAGAGCGTGTCTGCCCACGCCTGCTCGGGAAAGTCGTTGTTGACCGAGACGGTGTGCTGCAAAACATGATCGCCGAAGCGCAGCGCCTCCTTTTCCAGATACTCGACCTTGCTTTTGGCGATGTTCAGATAGGTTTCATCACCGGTATGCTCATACAGGGTGATCAGGCAGTGTCCCATCGAGCAGGTGTTGACCGTCCAGCTCGGCAGGCCCAGCTCGATATACTCGTCCACGCGGTCCTTGACAAGCTGCAGGTAGCGCTCGTTTTTGGTGACCTCATATGCCTCGCAGATGCCGTAGTAGGCCACGCCGCAGGGCCAGTCCCATGTCATGTCCATCCGCATCGTGCGGTCCACGATCTTGTCGATCGCAGTCTCGATTTGGGCCTTGTCAAAAATCAGGTTTGCCATTGCTCTCTCCTTTTTAAATTGCGAATCCGCTTATACCAGCGCCACCGTCTTTCCGGCGGGGATCTCATAGTGGCGGCCATCCACCTCGACCCAGATGGACTGGGCGTTGGGGTTGCAGACCTTATCGCCCGCGGCGGTGTACTGCAGGCGGGCGGCATCGGCCATGTAGTCCACGATCTCGATGTTGGTGGCGTACCATGTATCCTCACGCCCGCCTGCCAGCTGGCAGAACTGCTCCATCAATGCCCAGTCCTCCTCGGTGCGGAACTCAAAGCTGTGGCCCCAGACATACATCATGTAGAGATACTGCGTCTTGTACAGCTCTACAAAGCGCTTGCCGTCCTCCAGCAGGTTGTGGGTGTGGTGGCAGGTGGCTTTCCATGTCATAAAATCGTGGGGCATCGCAAAGTCGTGGGTGTCACCCACCACGCGGGCGTAGCGGATGCCCAGCGCGGGCAGCAGGGCGGCGATCTCCGGTGTCCAGCTGCCGTTGGGGTAGGCAAGGCCGCGCACGGGGTAGCCCATGACGCCCTCAAGCTGCATACGGTCGGCCAGCACCTGCCGGGCGGTCTGGTCCAGCGGGCTGCGGGAGATGGTGGGGTGGTGGTAGGTATGGCAGGCGACCTCATGGCCCTTGTACAGCTCGACCCACTCGCTCTCCGGGATGCGCTCGGGGCGGGGCAGGCCGCCGTTCAGGTTAAAGGTGCCCCGGATGCCGTAGCGGTTGAACAGCTCGACAAGGCGGCGGTCCTCCAAACGGCCGTCATCATAGCTCATCGTCAGCACCTTATGCTTGCCGCCGGGGAAGCAGGTGTAAATGACCTTCGGTTCGGTGTAGTTCATAAACAAAACCTTCTTTTTTGTCAAAATTTATTTGAAATTCGCCCGCAGCACATCCAGTGCCGGGGTGGTATCCTGTAAAAGCTGCTGCACAAAGGCCTGTGCCGTGCGGCAGGCGCCGGCGTTTTGCTGGTGGGCGTTGTCCTGCTTTGCGCCCACCCACATATAGCGGGCCTTGCAGCGTTCAGCGCCAAAGGCGGTGTTGGCGGCGGCGGTAGCGGCGCCAAGGTCGATAAAAGGCGCGCCGACCTCGGCGGCAAAGGCGCGCATCGCCTCGCGGTAGGCGGCAAACGAGGGGTGGCAGACACCGGCCTCGTCAAACTCGCGCATCGCCACGGGGGAGGCAAAGATGCACACTGCGCCGTGGCTGCGGGCAGCGTCCCAGAAGGGGCGCAGGCTCTCGCCGAAGGCATCCGCCGGGACATAGCGCTCGGCCTTTGCGCGGTTGGCATCGTTATGGCCGAAGCTGACCACCAGCAGATCACCGGGGCGGATATGCGCGGCAATGTCGTCCAGCCGCCCTTCCTCGCGGAAGGTCTTGCTGCTGCGGCCCGCCATGGCGCAGTTGTCAATGACAAGGCCCGGCAGCTCATAGCGCATCTCCTGCGGGAAGGGGCAGTCCGCGCGGTGGGCAGTTTGACATACAGCGTCACCGTGCGCCAATGTGTGCAGCACCTCGCCCCAGCCGGTCACCGGCTTGTCCTCGGGGGCGTAGCTCTGCATGATGGAATCGCCCGCCATCCAGAGGGTAGGCTTGGCGTTCAGCTGCGGCAGCACATTGGCAAAATCCATGTCGCCTGCATAGTAGAAGGACGGGTAGCACGGCTGATTGTAGCAGTTGTTCTGCCATGCTACGCCGCAGCGGTACTGTGCATCGTGCATCAGGGTAAACAGCTTGTGGGGGGTAAGATCGGTGGTGGTGTAGATGCGGATGGCGGTGTCGTCCGCCGTGCGCACCAGCAGCTCCTCACGGAAATCACCCAGCACATCGGCCACCAGGCAGGGGTTGCCCTTGGTGCCGTTGTTGGTGGCGGTGCCTGCGGGCTGCAGCATGACGCCGTGGGTCAGATCGTTAATGACGCCGTATTGATCGCCGTGCAGATAGTCCGCGCCATCGGTGATCTGGGTGGAAAGGTCGCCCGCCCAGTAGATCTTCATATTCGTGCCGGGGGTGGGCAGCTCCAGCGTGCGGCCGTTTACATCGTACACATCCTTGACCCAGACCTGCAGCCCGCGGGTATCAGGGTCGATCTTGCCGATCATGCAGCGGCCCAGATCCTCCTCGGCATATTCGCCAAAGCGGACATTGCCGGTCTCGGCATCGCGCAGCGCCCAGCCGTAGGGGGCGCGCTCGCCCTCCTCATAAACGTTGAAAATCTCCAAACCGGGGCTGTCGGGGTCGATGTCGGCCACATGCATCGCATCGCCGTGGCCGAACTTGGCGCGGGTCCTGCCGTCCGGCAGGGTGCCGTACTTGGAGTAGAGCAGGCTGCCGTCATGGTCGATGGCTGCTGCGCCGTACACAATTTCCATGCAGCCGTCCCCGTCAATGTCGGCGGTCGAAATACTGTGGTTGCCCTGCCCGGCCAGAATGCCGTACACAGGGTCGGTGCCGACAGCGAGATGGCAACCGCTGTCGTTGAAGGGGTTCGCCATCGGCACAAAGCCGGAGTCGATGCCCCATACCTTGTGAAAGCGGTTCTCAAAAAAGTCGTAGGCCGCCAGCGTGGCGCGGGTGTAGTAACCGCGGCAGGCGATCAGATAGGGGCGCTCGCCGTCCAGATAGGCCACCCCGGCGTTAAAGCGGTCCACACGGTTGCACGGCTCGATGCGGGGCATCGCGTAATCGCCCCACAAAAGGCCGTCATCCACGCGGGGGTAGGGGTAGTCGATCGTGTCCAGCTCGGTGCCGTCCCCGCCGAACATCGTCAGGTACTCGGGGCCGTCATAGACAAAGCCCTCGAACTTGCGCAGCTCGTTTTTGGGGCTGCGGCTCGGCGCGTACACATCAAGGAAATAGTCGGCCAGCGCAAGGGCATCGGCCTCGCACAGGGGGTAGGCGTACTGCGGCGCAAGGCCGAAGCACTGCTCCACCGTGGCGGGCCAGCGGCCGTTTACGACCTCGGGGTGGGTGTGCCAGCGGCGGAACACCTCGGCCATATGCAGACGGTAATCCTGCGCTGTGCAGACATAGTTGTCCGCGTGGCTGTACCCGGCGTCCAGATCCTTCTGCGGCATCGTGATATACCGGCGGGACAGCACGGTGCCGTCCGGCGCAAAGCGGGTCATCACGGTGCCGGGCGCGGTCTTGACAGCCATCTCGGCCTTGCCGTCCCCGTTGAAGTCGTACACCATAAACTGGGTGTAGTGCGCTCCGGCGCGGATATTCTGTCCCATATCCAACCGCCAGACCAGCGTGCCGTCCAGCTTATAGCAGTCGATAAAGCACCGCCCGGTGTAGCCCTTGATCGACACATCGTGGGAATTATCAGGGTCCCACTTTACAAAATACTCGTACTCGCCGTCATTGTCAATATCACCCACACTCATATCGTTGGCATGGTAGGCAAAGGGTTCCCCGGCCGGGGTCACGCCGTCCGCCGGCTTTTGCAGCGGAAGCTCATAGTAACCTTTCTGCCACGGCTTTACGCCCCTGCAGGCGGGCCCTTCTACGCCGTTTACCAGCGGGGCCACGGCGTAGGTATCCCCGCTTGTGCCCTGCGCGTCAAGATAGTTTGTGCTGTCGGTCACGGTGGCCAGCCTGACCCCGTTTTTATAGAGCACAAAGTCGGTGCCGGTCAGGCCGGTGCCGTTGTGGCCGTTGACCTCGCTTTTAAAGAGCCGCCAGCTGATAAACACCCCGGTGTTTGCTGTGACAGCCACCAGTCCGCGGGACAGCGCCTCCAGCTGCTGCTGCAGCACGCGGCCCACGGGGGTCTGCACGGGTGTGCTTTCCTCCAGCAGGGCCCCGTTTTCTGCCAGCGCCTGCACCTTGATGTAATAGGGGATATGCGTTGAGCGGCAGAAGGTGAAAAGGCTTTCCCCGCTCTCGCCCGCCGTTTTGAACCGCACGGTCTCGCCGGGGCGGTCGCTCCACAAAATGCGGTAGCGGGCGACCCCGGCCACCGGCTGCCAGCTAAGGGTGGTTTCGGCAGCCGTCTGGCTGCGCACAGAGATTTGCATGGACTTTCCCTCCATCATAAAAGAGCGCCGCAACATCCGCTGCGGCGCTCACATTCAATTGGGGCAACACCGCACAATTCCCGCCTTACGGCTTAAGCACCGCTCCGGCGGCTGCGGCACGGCATCTGCGTTGCCAAAATGCTCGATAAGACATCCAGTATTATCTGCGCTTTTGGCTTAGCAGCTGCCGCACCTCGCGCGCCGTATCGGCACTTAGAATTATGCGGTTTTGCCTTAGGCTTTATCTGCTGCGTACAGGGCGTTGACTTCCTCAATGACCTGCGTGCCGCCGCGGGCATTCCACTGGTCGAAGGCAGCCTGCAGACCGGCCTCATCGATCTGGCCGCAGATATACTGGGTGCGGGCATCGTCCAGAATCTGGACAAGGTCGCTGCCGCACTCGGCGTAGGTGTCGGACTGGGTCAGATAGCCCAGCGCGGGGTTGAACACGGCATACTGCACATTGTTGACGATGCTCTCCTCGTAAGCCAGCTGATAGTCAGCCTTTTCGAGCTGGTAGTCGGGGTTCTGCTCAGTCAGGTAGGGGACATAGGGGATTGCCTGATTCAGACCTGCGTGCGGGCAGTTGGTGGTGTCGTACTTGCCGTTGGGAACAATCTTGCCATCGGCGTTGATGTCATAGCAGATGTCCTTCAGACCGTAGTCGGCCAGCGCCATCATCTCAGGGTCGCACATCTTGTCAAGGAAGTGCAGGCAGGCCTTGACATCCTCCTCGGTCTTGGCGCCGGACTTGGTGATGAGGTAGAAGCCGTTGTAGCCGGTGGTGGCAAGGGTGTGGCCGTTGATGGGGCCGACAGAGGTCATCGTTGCAATCTTGGAGGCGTCGTTTACATCGGCAATGGCATTGTCCTCAAAGTATTTCCAGATGCGCTTGGAGCCGTCCATCGTGTCGACAAAGACACCGGTGACGCCCTTCTGGGTGTCAACCTGGAAGTTGGCAGTGTCTACGGTCGCCCAGTCGGGGCGGACCAGACCGTCAGCGTAGATCTTGCGCATCCAGTCCAGCGCTTCTTTATACTCAGCGGTCTGGTGTACGGGAACCAGCTTGCCGTCCTGCTCGACCCAGCCGTTGCCGCAGCCGAACCATGTCTGGATAATATCCCACGGGCCGGTGTATTTGCACATTTCCAGACCGTAGGTGTCGTTGGCACCGTTGCCGTCCGGGTCATCATAGGTGAACTTATAGAGCATGTCATAGACATCCTCGACCGTCTTGGGGGCCTCGGTGATGCCCACAGCCTCGGCCCAGTCGGTGCGGTAGCCCAGACCGTTGCGGCCGATGGCGCGGGAGCGGGGGATGCCGATGATCTGGCCGTCCACGGTCAGGCCCTTCAGAACATCGGGGCTGATCTGGGACAGGTTGGGGTAGGCCTCGCTGTCCTGCAGGTACTCGGTCAGATCCCAGAAGGCGCCGCGTTTGGCAGCATCGGCCGCATTGGCGTTCTGGTCCAGCGTCTTGGTTGCGGTCAGGATCATCGGCATGTTGTCCTTGTCCATCAGGGTCAGGCCGAACTTCTCGCTGTAGGTGTCGTTGGCCTCGGTGCGCCACTCGACATGGGTGCCGGTGTAGGCCTCGTACTTGGCGATGACCTCATCGGAATGTTCGTTGCTCAGCACATGGCCGGTGAAGTCAGGGATCATAAAGCTGATGGTGGGGGTGCCGGAGGCAGCGCTGTCGGCAGAGGAAGCAGCGCCGGAAGAGGAGGTACTGCCGGAGGCGGAGCCGCCGCAGCCTGCGAGCATGGCGGCGGACATCGCCAGCGCCATAGAGAGAGCAAGTGCCTTTTTCATTTTCGTTTTTCTCCTTTTTGTATAAAAGTGGTTGTATAGCTTGGTATCAGCCCTTGACCGAGCCGACCATGACACCTTGGGTAAAGAACTTCTGCACAAACGGATAGATGCAGAGGATCGGCAGGGTAGACAGCACCGTGGTGGCCATCTTGACAGCCTTGATGGGCGGCATACCGGCTGCGCCCCAGTCAAAGGTAGAATCCTCGGCCACCTGCGTAGTCAGGAACACCAGACGCCGCAGCACGATGGTGATGACCTCCATGTCGGAGTTGTTGATGTACAGCATCGCATTGAAGTAGCTGTTCCAGTGGCTGACCGCGTAGAACAGGCTGACCGAGGCCAGCACCGGCGCGGACAGCGGCAGGATGATGCGCACGAAGGTGATCAGATCGTTGGAACCGTCAATGATGGCGGCTTCCTCCAGCTCCATGGGGATACCCTGAAAGTAGTTTTTGATGATGATCATGTTGAAGGCGCTCATCGCCGTGGGCAGCCAGAGCGCCCAGTAGGTGTTGCCCAGATGCAGCACATTGACCACCATAATGTAGGAGGGGACCATGCCGCCGGTGAACAGCATCGTGACGATGACCATATTGATAAAGCCGTTGCGGCCCTTGAGGTAGGGGCGGGACAGCGGGTAGGCGATCGTGCAGGAGACGAACATATTGATCAGCGTGCCGATCACGGTGACGATCACCGAATTTTTCAGTCCGCGGAACACATCGCCCTGCTTGAGGATGTACTGGTAGGCGTTCAGCGATACATCCTGCGGGATCAGGAAGAAGGGCCGCTCGGTCAGCTCACGCTCGGTCGCAAAGGAGCCAGCCACCACATAGATGAAGGGCAGCACACAGGCCAGCGCCACCAGCGCAATGATGACATACAAAAGAACCTGTACAGCCTGATCGCCGGGGGTGCGGGCTTCCAGCGTGCCGGTGGCGCGCACCTCGTCTTTCTTATGGGTAAAGGGCATTGTCATTGTAGCACAGCTCCCTTCTTTAGTACAGGCCGGACTCGCCGAACAGCTTGGCGATCTTATTGGCGGTAACGACCATCAGCATACTGATGGTGGACTTGAACAGGCCGGTGGCGGTCGCCAGCGAGTACTGGCCGCCCGTGATGCCCTTGGTGTAGACATAGGTGTCAAACACATCGGAGGCTGCGCGGTTCATCGAGTTCTGCATCAGGAAGATCTGCTCGTAGCTGGTGTTCAGAAGCTGGCCGACCTTCATGATCAACATCAGGACAATGGTGCCGCGGATGGCGGGCAGCGTGACATGCCACATCAGCTGCCAACGGCCTGCGCCGTCGATCTTGGCAGCCTCATACAGCTGCACATCCACGCTGGACAGCGCCGCCAGATAGATGATGGTGCCGTAGCCGGTCTCCTTCCAGATATTCTGGCCGACGATCAGCGCGGGGAAGAGCTTGGGGTCGCTGAGCAGGTCGGGCGCATTCGCGCCGAAGATCTGGGTCAGCACATGGTAGATGGCGCCGTCCGTGGTGGAGAACATTTGGAAGGTCAGCGCCGCCACAATGACGATGGAGACAAAGTGGGGGATGTAGACCAGCGTCTGCGCCGTGCGCTTGAACCATTTGCAGCGCAGCTCATTTAAAATCAGCGCCAGAATGATAGGGGCCGGGAAGGCGAAGAAAAGGTTGGCCAGCGAGATAGACAGCGTATTGCGAAACAGCGTCCAGAAGTCCGGGCCGGTGAAGAGCTTTTTGAAGTACTTCAGCCCGGCAAAGGGGCTGCCGAACACACATTCCAGAATCGTGTCGCCGTTGAAGGGGCTGAAATCGGTAAATGCCATATACAGGCCCGTCATCGGCAGGTAATTGAAGATGATCATGTAGAGCAGCGCCGGCAGCATCATCAGGTATAACCAGTAGTGCTGCATGAACGCCTTGCGCCATGTGTTGTGGCCCAGCTGTTTCTGGGCGCGGGCATTGGCCTTGCTCTGCTTGACCGCAGCGGTTTGTGCCATAAGCGTTTCCTCCTTGCTTTGTGTTCTCATCAGCCGGCGGCCGCGGTGCTTTGGTCGGGATCGCGGGCCCTCGTCATCCGGCGGCGGCTGTTTCGTTGCTTCCATTGTATCCCCTGCCCCGCAGCTTTGGCTACAATCAAAAACACGCGAAAATTTTCATTATATTTCACGATGCAGCGCACTTATACATGCAGATGACACACAAAACAATCCTTATATCTACCGGCACTATCGTTTGCTGTTTCGGGTTGAAATTGTGAACATTTTATACACAGCGCCTGTCTGTTTTGTGCATTTTGACAAAGAGCGTTTTTGAAGCTGCTGCAGCCTTACGGCTGCGGAAGTTTTACCGCACAGCCTTGCCCCGGCTGCCCCGCTTTGCCGGCGGGGTTGGGTCACTCCGCCCTGCTGCCAGCAAACAGGTTCTGTTTCCATATCTTGATATTTATCGCTGCACCGCACTTTCAAAACCTTCTGCCCATCAAATGACACTTGTTTTTCGCCGCGGCAGCGCGTATGATAAAGATAAGATCGCGGGCCTGCAACTGTATACAGCACATCTGACAAGGAGAAAACGCTATGTCTACACTGCAAGGCGAAAGCTTTTATTTCCACCACGGCTGGCACTTTTTGCGGGCAGATGCCTTCCCCATGGCAAAGGCCATTGACGCCCACCGGGACGCTGAGGGGCACGCCTTTTACGAGGCCGACTACCGGGAAACCGGCTGGCAGCCCGTCACGCTGCCCCACACCTTCAATGATGAGGATCTGTTCCGCGACCGCATTCAGGACGGCGGCAGCGGCCAGCGCCGCACCGCAGCGTTCTACCGCAATATTCTCACTATCCCGCCGCAGCACAAAAACCACAAGGTGCTGCTGGCATTTGAGGGGATGCGCCAAACCTGCTACCTGTATGTCAACGGTACGCTGGCGGGCTACTACGAGGCCGGCGTTGCGCCGTTCGGCTTTGACATTACCCCCTATGTGCGGTACGATGCGCCGAACCTCATCGCCATTGCGACCGACAACACCGCCACCCGCAACGCGCCGTTCTGCATTGCCGAGACCCCCAACAAGCCCGATGCTGTCCCCGGCAGCTATCTCTTTCCGCAGGAGCAGCCCGTCCCCGCCGACCGCGTGGGCGTCCCCTTTTTTTGGAACTGCAACGACTTCAATCCCTCGGTCGGCGGCATCACCCGCCCCGTGCAGGTGTTTTTCAAGCCCGATGTCTATCTGACACTGCCGCTCTACTCCAATTTGCAGACCAAGGGCCTCTATGTCTACGGCCGGAATTTTGATTTGGACAACGCCACGGCGGATATCCGGGTCGAGGCCGAGATCCGCAACGAGGGCAAGGTCCCCGTTTCCGCCCAGCTGCGCATCACGCTGCGCCGCCCGGACGGCGGCGTTGCCGCCATCTTTGACGGTGCCCCAGCCACCGCAGCCCCCACGGGCCGCGCCGTACCGCCGCTGAGCATCACCCCGGCGGACGCCTATATCCCCGATGAGGCTGTGCCCGGGCATTACCGCCCTGTGGAGGACGAAAGCCTGCCCGCGCCGACCGCCACGGATTCCATGGCGGTCACTGTGCTGCACGCCGGGGCCGACACCCTGCCGCTGCGCTTCTGGAGCATCGATGATCCCTACCTCTACACCGTGGAGGCCGAGCTGTTTGTAAACGGCGAAAAGGCCGACACCCAGCAGCTGACGACCGGCTTCCGCGCCGTAAGCTACGACAAAGACCGGGGCCTACGCATCAACGGCGCGGTGCAGTGGCTGCGCGGCTACGCCCAGCGCGCCGCCAACGAGTGGGCGGCCATCGGCATTGCGCCCGAGTGGCTGCACGATGAGGACGCCGCCCTCATCCGCGAGAGCAACGCCAACCACATCCGCTTTATGCATGTAGCGGGCAGCCCCGCCGATGTCCGTGCGTTTGACCGCCGCGGCATCGTCTGCACCCAGCCTGCCGGTGACAAGGAGAAGGAGAGCTTCGGCCGCCAGTGGGACCAGCGCGTGGAGCTGATGCGCGATGTCATCATCGCCTTCCGCAACCACCCGTCCATTCTGTTCTGGGAGGCCGGCAACAACTCGATCTCCCGCAAGCACATGCGGGAGATGCGGCTGCTCAAGCAGCGGCTGGACCCCCACGGCGGGCGTTTTATGGGCTGCCGCACCCTGAACACCGAGGAGGTCGTCAACGAGAGCGAGTATGTCGGCACGATGCTGAACCGCCACGCCGCCCGCTTTTTGTCGCAGCACGGCCCCGTCACCGAGACCGAGTACAGCCGCGAGGAGGCCCCCCGCCGCATCTGGGACGACTTCACCCCGCCGGATTTCGACTACCGCAACCGCTGGGTCGGCAAGGGCGGTAAAAAAGCCGTTGGGTACGACTTCTACGACCTGACCAGTGAGGAACTGGCGCTTGAAAACGCGCGCGGCTACGCCGAGTTTTTCAATGATCGGATGGGCGGTGCCTCCGGCAAGAACTACTACAGCGCCTGTGCGGCGCTCTGCTGGACGGACTCTGCCCAGCATGGCCGCCAGTCCTACAGCGAAAATGCCCGCATGAGCGGCCGCGTCGATCCCTGCCGAACCAAAAAGCAGAGCTTTGACTGCTTCCGCGTTATGCAGAGCGAGGCCCCCGCCGTCAAGATCATCGGCCACTGGAACTACCCCGCCCCCACCGCTGCCAACTATCGCTATGAAGAAAAGCGCTTTAACGGCACCTATTGGGAGGGCACCGGCGTCTGGCACACCCGCGACCCGCACCATAAGACGGTGTATGTGGTGGCAAGCTACCCGGTTGCCGCGGTCGAGCTGCTCGTCAACGGGCGCCGTGTCGGACGGTGCGACAAGCCGCAGAACACCTTTGTGTTCGCCTTCCCCGGTGTGGATGCGACCCAATCCGGCTGGGTCGAGGCCGTGGGCTACGGCTATGACGGCACGCCCGCCGCGTCCGACCGGCTGGAAACCGCCGACAGCCCCGCCGCCCTGCAGCTGACGCTGCACACCGCACCGGGCGGCCTTGCCGCCGATGGGGCCGACATCGCCTATGTCGATATTGCCGTGCAGGACAGCGCCGGGCGGGTCTGCCCGCTCTGCGATGCGCGCATCGACTTCACATTGGACGGCCCCGCGCAGTTTTTGGGCGGCTACAACAGCGGCCGCTTTGCGGGCTACGGCCATGACGACAGCGTCATCCACCAAAACCATGTCTATGCTGAGTGCGGCACCAACCGCGTATTTCTGCGCGCGGGCACAGCGCCCGGCACCATCCGCCTGACCGCCGTGATGGGCAGCCTCCGCAATGTCATCACGCTGCAGAGCAAGCCTGCCGACCTCTCTCCGCTGACAGCCGCACCGCTGCCCTGCCGCCTGCCGGACTATGCCGCCTGTGCGCCGCAGCGCCGCGATGCCTTCCTCCCCATCCCGCAGGCCGATGCAGCGAAATACCAGCCGGAGGACAAGTGCTACACCAAGATCCTCGTCAACGGGCAGGAGCCGGACACCCGCGGCGTGCGCAGCGTCAACGAGAACGGCCGCGTCTGGGGCGCGGTGCTCTGCATTTTGGAGCGGCTGCAGACGGTCATCCCCGATGCCTTCCGCTATGATTGGAACGCCGCCGGGGGCTGCCTGACGCTGCACAGCGGCGGGCACACCGTGACAGCGCAGGTCGGCGTCACCCACCTGCTGGTTGACGGCAAGGAAAACCTGATGGACGGCCAGCCCTATCTGACCGCCGAGGGCGCGCTGGTCATGGAGGTCAACGCCCTGATCCCCCACATCACCGGCACCCGCACCCAGTACGATGACAAGGTCAATGTACTGCGCATAGAAACCGAATAACAGCAAAGACCGCACCCGAAACGCATCGGGTGCGGTCTTTGCTGTCGGTGAGGGAAATCCCCCTCACTTCTTCTCGTTCTGGTAATCCTTGCGGTATTTGCCGGGGGTCATGCCGACCTTTTTGCTGAAAAATCGGATGAAATTCTGCACATTGGAATAGTTCAGCGTCTCGGCGATCTGCACGACCGTCATGTCGCTGGTCAGCAGCAGCTCCTTGGCCATTTCCAGTTTTTCATTGTTGGCCAGATCGCTGAAGCTGGTATCCTTCTCGGTGCGCAGCACCTTCCAGATATAACTCGGGTTATAGTTCAGCCGGTCGGCGCACTCATTCAGCGTAATGTCGCCGCGCGTCTGCTTGATCAGCGCCAACACATTCTTGACCAGCTCGCTGGAGCTGCTCTGGCGGAACTCAGTCAGCAGGTCCATAACAGGCACGGCCACCTCGTCCATCAGGAAATTCTGCATCTGGTCGGCGGTGTATATCTTGCTGATCGTCTCAAACAGGTTGGCCTGCCGGTCTGCCAGCACCTGATTGACCGAAAGCCCGGCGTTTTCCGCCACGGCCAGCATGGCCGCCACCAGCCGCTGGATGTAAAACTGCCGCTCATACCCGCGGATGTTCTTTTCCAGCATTTTGGCGGTAAAGCGCTCCAGCAGGTGGCGCACCTCCTTGGCCTTGCAGGCGGTTACAGCTGCCGTGATCTCATGCTCCAGCAGCGTATCATAGCCGTTGCGGGCGCACTGCTCATCGGGCGGCTGGTAGTACAGCATCTGCCCGCTTGCCTCGGGGGCATCGGCCTCCGGCAGGCGCAGGGCCTCCCATGCCTCCTGCGCGGCCAGCTGCATGTGGTGCAGCTTGTGGAAGGGGCGGCTGACGCCCGCGCGGCAGCTGACCCCCAGCGCGGTGCGGATGCTGCGCGCCGCCGCCGTATATACCACGCGGCAGGCCTCGTTCAGATCAGCCTCCTCGCCGCCCACGACCAGCAGCAGGGTAAAGTTCAGCATTACGGGCTGGAACGCGCAGCGGCGCAGCAGCTCGGTGGGCATCGTCTGTATGGCGGTCAGCAGCATCGTCTCCCGCACCGGGCCGGAGGTGCCCGCCGGGGTATCCAGCGCCAGCGCGATCAGCCGATACGCGGGGCAGACTGCCAGCCCCAGCTCCTGCATCGTGTGGCCGGCGGCCTCATCGGTGACCTCGCTGCGGATCAGATTTTCCACAAAGCTCTGCTGCAGGCGGCGGTTTTGCTGCTGCATCAGGCTTTGCATCGCCTGCTTGTCCCGGGCCACCTGCTTGACACCGGCGGCCAGATAGGCAAACTCCTCCTCATCGCTGCCGGGCTGGCCAAACACATCGCTGGCCGCGTGCATCAGATCATCCACAGGGGCGTACAGCACACTGGTCGATCGGCGGCAGATCAGCAGCACCGCCACCAGTCCCCCGGCCAGCACAAAAGCGATCAGAATCACCATGCCGGCGGTAGCCGCCAGCGTGCGCTGCGGCAGCGCCGCATAGTAGGTCAGCCCGTTCACGCCCATCTTGCCGCTGTTCAGCCGCCAGCCGCCCAGCACGCAGCCGCCCTCGGCAGGGGTGTCAGCGTCCAGCAGGGCGGTCAGCGCAGCAGAGGTGCTCAGCACGGTCTTGCCGGTGAAATCCCGCGCGGCAATGCTGTAGCCGCCGGTCTGCCAGCTCTCGGTCATCTCATACAGCGGCGAAAGATCCAGCTTGACGATCAGCACCGCATAGCTGCCCGTGCGGTAGGAGCTGCTGCGCAGCACGAGCAGCTCACCGGTCAGATCCACGGTGTTCAGCGGTGTGTCTGCCAGCGCGGGGGTGGGTTGGTCGGTGCGGTTGACCCACATCATGGCGGCGTGCTGCTCCGACCATTCGCTCAGCAGGTGGGCTACCTCCTCGCGGTTGGCGGCATCAGCCAGCCGGTACATGCCGTTGTTGCTTAAAATCCACCCGCTGCGCAGATTGATGTAGGTATACCCCTCGACATATTTATCCACCAGATTGCCGCCGCGCATGGCGGTCTGCATATCGCGCACAAGGGTGTACTCGCTGTACGGCGGCACAGTTTTTTGGCACAGGGTCTGGTAATTGTCCGCGCTGACGACCGCGCTGTAGTAGGCGCGCAGGTTGCTCAGCGCAATTTCCATCTGCGTCTCGACATTCTCCCGCGCTGAGGCCAGCAGGGCATCGCTGCGCGTGACGGTCTGCCGGTAGTACACCACGCTGGACAGCACGCCCAGCAGCAGCAGCGGGGCGGTGACAAGGGTCACGAGATAGAAAAAAATACGGTTCTGATAAGCAGAGTATCTGCGCTTGACGCGCGTGCTGTTCTGTCTTGTCAGTGGCTGCTGCATACAAATTTTACTTCCTTTTTACTGAATTTGATTTTAACGATAGCACATTTTGCGCCGCAGTGGCAAGCCCTTTTGCGGCAAATCTTGCTGTCAATGTTACCGATTTTGTCCATCTTTGTTTGTGGAACCTGCACAAATCGGCAGGAAATCACGCCCTTCCGCCGCCGCAAAGGGCGTGATTGTTTTTCACTCTGCACCGTCGAAATTATTCGCAGCATCGTTTATATTCATCCAAAAATCAAAGGATAATGATTGTTGCAGCCGGCGCGGCTTCCTTGTACAATTATAGATAAGAAAATCTGTCATACCGGGAGGTAGGGCTATGCCGGCTTACCGAAAATCCGCACAAGTTGATATGACCCACGGCTCCGTGCTGGGGCGTGCGGCGCTGTTTGCGCTGCCCATCTGCGCCGGCAATATTTTGCAGCTGCTGTACAGCACGGTGGACACGCTCGTCATCGGCAATTTTTGCGACACTACGGCACTGGCATCGGTGGCGACCAGCTCCCAGCCGCTCGAAATTCTGCTCTGCGTTTTTGTGGGCATCGGCTCGGGCATCTCCATCCTCGTATCGCAGGCGGTCGGGCGCGGCGACCGTGACCAGCTGCAAAAGCTTGTGCGCACCTCGGTCTGGCTGCTGTTTGCGGCGTCGCTGCCGCTGACCGTCATCGGGTTTCTGCTGGGGCCGTGGATGCTGCGGCTGATGCAGGTCCCGGCGGACGCCATGCCGGGGGCGGTGCTGTATCTGCGCATCACGATGCTGGGTATTCTGGGCAACATGGGCTATAACTTCAACGCCGGTCTTTTGCGCGGCATAGGCAACAGCTCGTCCTCGTTGCTGCTGCTGTTTATCAGCTGCGCCGCCAACATCGTACTGGATCTTGTGCTTACCGGCGCGCTCGGCCTTGGCATCGGCGGCGTAGCGGCAGCCACGGCGATTGCACTGTTTTTGTCGTGGATATGCAGCATTTTTTACATTCGCCGCCGCTGCACAGAGCTTGCGCTGCCTGTTTTGCCCTGCGGCTTTGATGCCGACACCCTGCGCCAGATCGTGCGCATCAGTCTGCCGCTGGGGCTGAACTCAGCGCTCTACTCCGTCGGCCACGTCTTTTTGCAGGCGCTGTACAACCTGCAGGGGTCGGTTTTTGTGGCAGGCTGCTCGGTGGCGGGCAAGGTCGGCGGGCTGGCCAACATCACGGTCACCTCGCTTTCGCAGGCAACCTCGGTGTTTGCGGGGCAGAACCTCGGCGCACAGAGCTACAGCCGTCTGCGCAGGGGCGGCTGGCTGCTCCCGGCGGCGTCGGGGCTGCTCTCCCTCGCAGGCGGGCTGCTGATGGCGGCCTGCTGCCGCCCTCTGCTGCTGCTTTTTACGCAGGACGAGGCCGTGCTTGCCTTTGCCGTGCGGTATATCCGCGTTGTGCTGCCGTTCCAGTGGTGCTATGCAGCCTTCAACGCTATTATGAGCTTTGCCAACGGCATGGGCGAGATCCGCTATTCCACCGTCGTCAACATCATTCTGCTGTGGGGTGTGCGTATCCCGGCGTCCTACCTGCTGGCGTGGCTGGGCTACGGCGGCTACGCCATGGCGGGTGTTTCGCTCAGCTTTGTTGTCGGGCTGCTGGCGATGCTGTTCTACTATAAATCCCACGCATGGGCGGACATCTGCGCCCATGCCGAGGCACAGGAGGCCGCATAATGGAATTTCTTGCCCAACTGCAAAACCCGCCGAGAGAATTTACCGCCATCCCGTTTTGGTTTTTGAACGGCGATCTTACCGCTGAGGAGCTGCGCCGCCAGCTGGAGGACTTTGCTGACCACGGCATTTACGGCGTGGTGCTGCACCCGCGCATGGGGCTTAGCCCCGACATCACCTATCTGGGTGAACGCTACTTTGCCCATATCCGCACGGCTGTCGAAGCCGCCGCCGCGCTGGATATGAAAATCGTTTTGTACGATGAAGGGATGTACCCCTCCGGCTCGGCGAGCGGGCTGGTCGTAAAGGATCACCCTGAGCTTGCCAGCGAGGGCATCACGCTGACCCAAACCGTTTTGCCGGGGGACGAGCTGCTGGCGCAGGCGGAAAGCGGCGCGCTGGTTGTGCGCAAAAGCGGCGGCACGATGCGCGGGCTGCACTGGGGCGAGGATGACGGCGAGAAAAACGCCCCCAAAACCGCTGATATTCTGAACCCTGCGGCCGTCAGCCGCTTTATTGCACTGACCCACGAAGCCTACTATCGGGAACTGAAAGCGTATTTCGGAACTACGATCATCGGATTTTTTACCGATGAGCCGAGTATTTTGGGGCGCAATGTCAGCGGTATGTTCCCGTGGACGCACGGCTTTGCCGAAATTTTCTGCCGCGCGGGCGGGGATGCCGCCAACCTCGCCGCCCTGTTTGACGGCAGGGAAAACGACGATACAAGGCTGTATCACGAGCTGCTTTTGCAGCGCGAGGGCGATGTCTACTACGGCACACTCTCCCGCTGGTGCGAGGCACACGGCATCGGTCTGATGGGCCACCCCCACCAGAGCGATGATATCGAGGTCGAAAAGTACTTCGCCGTGCCCGGGCAGGATCTGGTGCTGCGCTGGCTCGCCCCCGAAAAGGACGGCTTGGCGGGCATTGACTCCACGATGGCCAAGTGCAGCGCCGACGCCGCGCGGCTGATGCACCGCCGCCGCAACGCCAACGAGTGCTTTGGCGCCTGCAACAAGGACGACAACCCGTGGCAGCTTTCAGGCGGGGACATCAAATGGTACACCGACTGGCTGGCAGTGCGCGGGGTCAACCTGTTTATCCCGCACGCCTTTTATTACAGCATCCGCGGCAAGCGCAAGGACGAGCGCCCGCCCGATGTCGGTCCCCACAGCATCTGGTGGGCGCATTACGAGGCGTGGAGCACCTACTGGCGGCGGCTGTCCTGGCTGATGACCGATATCGACCTGCACGCGGAGGTTGCCGTGCTTTGCCGCAACCGCGACCTCTGCCCCGACACCGTGCGCCCGCTGTTTGAGCGGCAGATCGGCTTTCAGTATATTCCCGAAAGCTATTTTTCCGCCTGCACGGTCGAGGACGGCGCGCTTTGCTTACACGGACACCGCTACACCGCCGTGCTGGGGGATAAGGCGCTGTTCCCAGACGCTGCGCATCCGGAGATTTCGGCGCTCGAGCCGGACTGCCGCTGCAACCCGCCGCAGCCCATGCTGCGCTGCGCCTATTTTAATAAGGAAGGGTGCGCCTGCTGGCTGCTGGTCAACGAGGGCAACACCCCCATCAAGACCCGGCTGACCCTGCCGGTGGATGCTCCGCTTTGCCGGTACGATCTGTGGAGCGGCCAGCCCTGCGCCTGCCCGGCCGAGCGTACCGCCAAGGGGGCCTGCCTGCCGCTGGACCTGCCCGCGCGCGGCAGCCTGCTGCTGTTCACCTGCACTGCGCGGGAAAGCGAGGCCCTTCCCCTGCCGCCCACCTATCTGTCACTGGCCGCACCAGACTTTACCCTTGCAGACGAGGACGCGGCTCATCTCACCAAGACCTACCGCGCCACGCTACAAATCACAGCAACGGAGCTGCAGACCGCCACGCCGCTGCTGACCCTGCCCGGGCAGGAGATGGCCGAGCTGACTGTCAACGGCCAGCCGGCGGGCGTCTCCTTCTGGCCGCCGCACAAATTCCCGCTGGCGGGGCTTTTGACCCCCGGCGAAAACACCCTGACGCTGACCCTGACCGGCAGCCCAGCCAACCGCTACGGCAAGCACCCGGTGCCCTACGGACTGGATACATAAAAAACGGCGCAAGGATTGCTATACTCTTTTATAGAATATCATGAGGGAGCGATCTCACAATGGAATGTACACAGCTGGTCGATCTTATCTTCTTTATGGGGCAAAGCAACATGGCCGGGCGCGGAGATGCCGCCCTTGCCCCCGCCGTGACCACCGGCATGGGGTTTGAGTATCGCGCCGTCACCGACCCGGCGCATCTCCACCGCCGGCCCCGCAAAAGTTATCCACCAAAAAGCGCCCGGGCAGTTGAAAATCTCAACTGCCCGGGCGCTCCAATCTCTGGTTACGATTGCTGTATTTACTGCCAAAACTGCATAATCAAGGCACAGTTTCGAACCCCTCTGTCAGCATCTTAGGTCTCTCGTCAGGGTGCAAAGTCTTGAAGTGCAGGTTTTCCAGCGTAAGCCCCCGCACATTGCGGGCGTCCAAGTGGGTGGTGCGGCTCCAATCCGGATAATAGTTCTC
>ERZ1035001.467-NODE-467-length-21345-cov-13.462095_pt1 | contig 21345 bp, 17 predicted proteins | sample MGYA00520685_ERZ1035001 | MGnify/ENA primary metagenome ERZ1035001 (study PRJEB33766, sample SAMN09781749) | gut metagenome | biome: gut microbiome | host: Homo sapiens | place: Madagascar | study: EMG produced TPA metagenomics assembly of the PRJNA485056 data... | reverse complement strand
GATTCAGGATTTGCAGACGCAGGAGCAGAGTTGTGTGGAAAAGTATGGAAAATACGCAGCGCAGGCGAAAGATCCGGAGTTGAAAAGCCTGTTTGAGACAATTCAGAAGGAAGAGCAGAAGCATTACGATACATTACAGCAAGTGTTAGATGGTTCTGTTCCGGCATGCGATTGTAACGATACGCAGGGAAAAGACTATGAGCCGAAGGTAACGTATGGTACATTGGATAATTCTGAGGACAAGCAGCATGATGCATTTCTTGCGACAGATTGTATCGGAACAGAGAAGCTGGTGTCCGGTGAATATAATACCGATGTGTTTGCATTTGCGAATACCGCACTTCGGAAACTGTTGGCCGATATCCAGATTGAAGAGCAGAATCATGCAGAGATGATCTACAAATATAAAACTGCAAATGGCATGGCGTAAGCTGGTGGAAACAGAAAACGGATGGTTGACATTGTTCAATCATCCGTTTTTTATGCAATAAGGGTTTATGCAGAAATTGTGCCTACCAGATTCACCTAAAACGCGACTTTCATTGCAAGTGCAATTACACATAGAATAATTGCGATTGGCACATACAGGTACCTCCCAAGGAAATACCACAGCTTTCCGCGTGGCTTCCTGCCGCCTTCATTGATCGCTGCAAATAAATCTTTTTTCTTCATAATCCAGAACCAGGAGATTGCACCAAGCGTTGCACCGATTGGGATGATGTAGATGGAGACGAGATCCATCCATGTACCCCAGCGTGTGATGGCTTCCATGCCGATTCCGGCACCAAGGCAGATCACGCAGATAATGCCGAGTGCGACGGTACGACGCAGCTTTGGAAAGCGGTGCAGAAGGGATTCAGCAACGGCTTCGAACATGTTCTGCAGGGAACTCACACCGGCAAAGATCATTGCTGCATACAGGATGATCGCAAAGACCTGTCCAAGCGGAATATCCTGCAGGATCGATGGCAATGTGATAAAGAGCAGGCTTGGCCCTGCGTCCACACTGACATTGTAGGAGAAGCATGCTGGGATGATCACAAGCGCGGCAACCAAGGCAGCGATCGTATCGAAAATCGCGGTATGTCTCGACACTGCGATGACGTCTTCTTTTCGGTCTAAGTAGGATCCATATGCGATCATACCACTTCCAGTTACAGACAGGGAGAAGAACGCCTGTCCCATCGCAGTGATCCAGACAGTCGGATCTTTCAAGGCTTCCCATCTTGGAATAAACATAAATTCATATCCGCTTGCAGAACCGGGCAGCAGAGCCACGCGCACAGCAATTACGACGAAGATCAGGAAGAAAAGCGGCATCATTACTTTGTTGCTCTTCTCGATGCTGCTGGCACCAAGCAACAATGTAAGCAAAGTACCAATGATAACAATAATATGGAATGGTACAACCGAGAAATCTGTCATGGAGAACGATTCGAACCATTCCGAAGTATTGACCTGCATCAAAAGTCCGGAAGCAGAGTCAACAAATGCTTTTAATACATAGGCGACGATGATGGAGTAGCCAATCGCGATGCAAAGGGAACCTGCGAGTGGCAGCCAGCCAAGTGCACGCCCGATAGGCGCGATTTTTTCATTTCGTGAACGCCATGCATTTTCATAGGAACCGAGCGTTCCAGTGTGCGACCAGCGTCCGATCGCAAACTCCGCCGGAAGTCCAACGTAGCTAAACAAAAATATAAATAGTAAATAGATGAGAAGAAAGGCACCACCGCCATTGCTTCCCATTTTATTTGGAAATCCCCAGACATTTGCCATGCCGACTGCGGAACCGACCGATGCAAGAATAAATCCCCAGCGGCTTTTGAACGATGTTCGAGTTTGTTCTTTTTTCATAAATGTACCATACCTGTCTAATTTAGTTTGTAGTTTATCTATTTTACCATAAAAGCTTGCAATCAATCAATGTGGGTTGGAGAGAAAATGCGAAATGATGCAAAACTCCCCAATAATGGAAATAAAAGGGGACCCACGAAAAATGTATGGATCCATCAGGCAATATGATAAAATGAAGCACGCTGATGCGTGGTGGCATGTGATACAATGGAAAAAACAGAAATGAACATATAAAAGTCATTTGGTGATGATAAGCTCCAATTGAAAGGAGGAAATGCATGTACAGATTTTTGATGATAGAGGATGATATACAGATCTGCGAGGTCGTGCAGGATTTCTTTGCACGCGAGAGCAAGGAAACGATTCAGGTGGAAACCGCACAGGATGGAGAGCTGGGATTGGAAAAATTCTATGAAAACGAATTTGATCTTGTGCTGCTCGACATTATGCTTCCGGGGATGAATGGATTGGAGTTATGTCGTTATATGCGCAGACGAAGTGTTGTGCCGATCATCTTCCTGACGGCGAAGGATTCCGAGCAGGACATGATGCAGGGATATGCGACCGGGTGCGATGATTATATGGTGAAGCCCTTTTCCTTGTCTGTGTTATATGCGAAATGTCTGGCGATTATGAAGCGCGCGAAGGGCACAATACGCGAGGACGAGCTGGTGTGTGATATCATCCGTATGAATGTGCTGAAATATCGTGTGACTGTGGACGGGAAAGAAGTAGAACTGTCACCGAAGGAATTTGCTCTGCTTCGGATGCTGCTTGAAAATAAAGGCACGGTGTTGCTCCGGGAGAGGTTGTTAATTGGAATCTGGGGATATGATTATGAGGGCACAGACCGGTGCGTGGATAACCATGTAAGAAAGCTGCGAAAACATCTTGGCAGCGCAGGAAGATGTATCAGGACGGTAGTTGGAAAAGGTTACAAGATCGAGGAGACGTTACCGAAGAAAGGGGCGTAACATATGGAAGGAAAAAAGAAGAAACTGACTGGCAGATGGAAGCGGGAAATGCGCAAGTACCGCTGGAATATGATCTGGAAAGTAGTGTTGGTCAATGCAGTGGCATTGGTGACATTTATGGCGGCAAGTTTGTGGGTGCGCGGAAAAGCAAATGTAGAAATTGGAAATTACTTTACGGATGCGCGGACTTCTGTGCAGGACTATATAATCAGTGTGTTATCGGATCCGGGATTGCTTGAAGCAAGAGAGAAATTAATAGAAAACAAAATTGAAATCAGGGACAGACAAGAGAATCCGGATGGATTTTCCTTTCTGACACGGGTGTATGAACTTGGTACGGGAGAATTAATCTATGAAAACAAAAATAAGAAGGCGGATAAAATACTTCAGAAATTTGTGGATGAGCGAATGGAGATGATTTCCGGTGCAAATAAACCATATTTTCAAGCCCAGTTATATAATGCTGCAGGCGAGCCGGCAACAGAGAGCGGTTCCATTGGCGCAATATCAGAAGGAATACATAACGAGTCTCTGTATGGGAAATTGCGTGGGGACTATCTAATGTTTGGTCAGCGCGTATACAATGGGATAGGAAAAGGATATGTTGTTCTGTCGGCAATGTATGCAAATCCCTATACCTGGTATCCGCAGATGTTTCGTATTTTAGTTGTTGGAGCTTATAGTTGTCTGATTTTACTGTTAGGATCAGTGTTATTGTTGCTGATCAGTTGTCGGCACAGGAAAGCAAAGCTGCTTAGTAAAGCGCAAAATGAGGAACTGATGCTCGCTATCGCACACGACATCCGTGGCCCTCTGATGGCGATTGGTGGATATGCAGAGAATATGGGACAGCTGATCGAGGCAGAAGAGGGCAGGCATTACCGGGACGAAATCCTGTCAAATGTCTCATATATGAACTCTATGATTACGAACATGATCTGTTATCTGAAAGACCAGGAGGCAGATAAAAGCGAGAAATCCGTAGTTTCCATCCGGGAGATATTCGAGAAGAAAGCTGTGCAATATCAGGATCTGATCGACAAAAATAAGCTGACGATCGCAATTTGCGGAGATGTGAAGCTGCAGACAGATGCGAAGACGTTCGGTTATATTGCGGATAATCTGGTGACGAACGCAGTCAAATACGCAAAGCCGGAGACGGAGGTGCTGATTCGGATTGACAAAGATTCCGTAGTTGTGCGGAATCAGGCGGCACATATCCCGGACTGTACGCCGGAGGAACTGTGGAATCCGACCAAGAAAGGAGACGATGTGAGAACTGGCAGAAATGGCGGCGGCATGGGGCTTGGCATTGTGCGGCGATTCTTAGATGCCTGCGGCTATACCGGGGAGATTCGGATGGAGGATGGCGTGTTTGAAGTGACAATTCGGTTATAATAAAATGAAGCACACTGATGCGTGCGCAGGTCATCACGCTATTGCGTGGTGACAAAATAAAATGAAGCACGCTACCGCGAGGTGACATAAAATCACATAAAAATCGACTGGCACAATTCCCGCTTACTGTTCTTGCAGATCATGTAACTGTTGATGACCGGTGTTTCCAAGTCCAGTAATGGAATGACGCGGAGCTTGCCCGCTTCTAAGAATGGACGAGCTGTATCCGCGGGCAGGAACGTATAGCTTTCCGAGCCGAGCAAAAAGGGAATAATCTTGGAACAATCATCGATTTCCAGAGAAAACTGATGATAGCGCGGAAATAAGTTTCGGATGAACTGTCCGACATCCTGCAGGGCGAAATTGCACATCAGATAATTCTCGGCAATCAACGCCTGCTTCGTGATGCCGCGTGCATACATCGTATTATAATAGTCAGTCACTAAAATCATCTTATCCTGCTTGTAAACCTCGCAGTGATAGGATGATTTTTTCATAGGAAGATAGGTGAAGATCACATCGAAGATATCGCTTTGCAGTTGTTCCATCAGCAGGTTGGAAAGACCAATCGTGATCTTCAGGGCGTCGTTTGGAAACTGTCTTTGATGCTCTAAGATGATCGGCGCCAGATGTCCTTCGTAGATCGAATCAGAGCAACCGATGCGCAGGTGGTTTGCGTATTTGTGTAAGGAACTGATTTCGGAGAGTGACGCATTCGTCAGTGTGATGACCTTTTCGGCATAGTCCTTGAACTGTTCCCCTTCCACTGTCAGCTCGACGCTGCGGTTGTTGCGCGTGAAGAGTGCGATATTCAGCTCTTTTTCCAGTTCGTGGATACGGTTTGTCACGGTGGATTGGGCGACAAAAAGCTGTGCGGCAGTGCGCGTGTAGTTTTTCGTATTGGCAAGTGTCAGGAACGTATTCAATGCTTCGATATCCATAAAAATCTCCTATTATTCGTAAACTCGATTATTACTATCAAAATTATCTATTTTACATATAATATAGCATGCGTTTATAATGAGTGCAACAAAATTGGATGAAACATCCGAAGGATGGAGGACGGCATATGCAGGAAATCAGACTAAGCAACAAGACAAACAAATTGGAATTAGACCCATACAGCTATCAGTTACAGGACGTGGAATCACCGGAGCTTTTCCGCGAGATGTTCCCGTATACGGAGACGCCGAAGATTGCATTTAACTATCGCCGGGTGCCTGAAAATATGCCGGAGGATATCTTCATCACGGATACGACATTTCGCGATGGACAGCAGTCGCGTGCTCCGTACACAATGGAGCAGATGGTGCATATCTATAAGCTCTTGCATGAGCTTGGCGGACCGAACGGCATGATCCGCCAGACCGAGTTCTTTGTGTATTCGGAAAAGGACCGCAAGGCACTTGAGAAATGTATGGAGTTAGGCTATGAGTTCCCGGAGATTACAACATGGATTCGTGCGAACAAGAAAGATTTCGAGATGGTAAAATCCATCGGAGTCAAGGAGACGGGAGTGCTTGTGAGCTGTTCGGATTATCATATCTTCCACAAGATGGGACTGACAAGAAAGCAGGCATTAGACAAATACCTTGGGATCGTGTCAGACTGTATCGAAGCAGGACTTCGCCCAAGGTGTCATTTCGAGGATATCACGCGCGCGGATTTCTATGGATTTGTCGTTCCATTTGCAAACCGTCTGATGGAAATGTCCGAGCAAAGCGGCGTACCGATCAAGATCCGCGCCTGTGACACGATGGGCTTCGGCGTGCCGTATCCGGGTGCATCGCTGCCGCGAAGCGTATCCGGTATCATCTATGGCTTGCAGCATTATTCCGGTGTGCCATCCGAGATGCTGGAGTGGCATGGTCATAACGATTTTTACAAGGGTGTTGTAAATGCGACAACTGCCTGGATGTATGGTGCAAGTGCCGTCAACTGTTCGCTGCTTGGCATCGGGGAACGTACCGGAAATGTACCGCTCGAAGCGATGGTATTTGAATATGCGTCCCTGCGCGGACACTTAAATGGGATGAATACGAAAGTGATCACAGAGATTGCGGAATATATCAGCAAAGAAACCGGCTATGAGATTCCGCCGATGACACCGTTTGTCGGCGAAAACTTCAACCTGACAAGAGCCGGCATCCATGCCGATGGCATGCTCAAAAATCATGAGATTTACAATATCTTCGACACTGACACACTGCTTGACCGCCCGCCAAAGGTTTCAGTCAACAGCACATCCGGCATCGCCGGTGTCGGCTACTGGATCAACCAGTACCGCAAGAAGAAGGGCCTTGAACCGGTTGATAAAAAATCGCCCCTCGTGCGCCGTGTGTACGACTGGGTACAGGAGCAGTACGACGAGGGACGAATTACAATTATCAGCGATGCGGAACTCACACGACAGACCGAGCTTGCGATGGAAGCAGATTAACCGATTCCACCCAGTGCGATACCAAGGATCAGCACAAGGATACAGATCGGGCAGTACAGATATTTACAGACAGGTACATACTTGTCTGTAAATTTTTTGTCGCGGCCAAGGTTGACCTGCTCCTCGACATAGTTCTTTCCATATACCCAGAAGAACATGATACCGGCGAGACCTGCACCAAGCGGGCAGATATAGATGGACAGAACATCCATCCAGTCGGATACGATTCCCTGAATACAGATTGATACAATTACGCCGATCACACCAATGACAAGGCAGGAGAGCTTGCGGTTTAAATGAAGCTTTTCCTGTACGGTTGCGATTGGTGCTTCGTATAAGTTAAGCAGAGACGAAAGTCCTGCGAAGAAGACTGCCACGAAGAAGATGATCGCTACGATGTGTCCGCCCGGCATAGACTTGAACAAGCCGGGAAGGAAGATAAACATCAGTCCCGGTCCTCCCTGGTCAAGCTGTGCACCGGTTGTAGCCATGGCAGGGATGATCACGAGTGCGGCAAGTATCGCTGCGATTGTGTCGAATAAAGCAACACGTGCTGCGGAAGCGGGGATATCCTCGTTGTCCGGCAGATATGAACCGTAAATCAGGGTTCCGTTTCCGGCAACAGACAGGGAGAAAAATGCCTGCCCCAAAGCGAAGATCCATGTCTCCGGCTTTGCCAGAGCAGAAGGCTCGACGCGGAAGATATACTTATAGCCGTCAATCGCGCCCGGCTGGCAGGCGGTGTAGATTGCAAGGATCAAAAACAGCAGGAAGAACACCGGCATCATGATTTTATTCGCTTTCTCGATACCATTTCCGACACCAAACATCAGGATTATAACAGCAACTACAAGTGCGATGATCTGCCACAGATTGTTGCCGAAGGCAGAAGCCATACTGCCAAAGGACGCAGCAAAGGAATCGATGCTGTCCGGGGCAAGTGTGCTTCCGGTAAATGTTCCGATCATATATTTCAGAATCCATCCCATGACGACAGTATAACCGATCGCCATAGCAAGAGAACCAAGCACTGGGATAAAACCGAGTGCTTCGCCGACCTTACGTTTGCCACGGGATTCACAGGCGGCACCAAAGGCGTCGATCGGACCGGATCGCGTGCCACGACCGAAACTCATCTCCCCGATGACACCGGTCGATGCAATCAATACAACAAAGATAAAATACGGGATAAGATAGGAACCGCCTCCATATAAGGATACACGTGTCGGGAACATCCAGATATTGCCCATGCCGACGGCAGAACCGATGCAGGCAAGGATAAATCCGAGACGGTTTGTAAAAGACTCTCGTTTGTTCATAAATATTCTCTCTCTCTTCTTATTTTTAAAAATACCTTTTAATAAAATCAAAACCTACTATACCCTATAACGCAGAAAAAGTAAAATGAATGTTAAAAAACGCATGATATGTAGTTGCTTTTTTGAGGGGGTGTGTATTACTATGCTATAAATGATTAAGAGCCAGAACCATAACCGGGAAATTGCATACAGGCAATGATCGGCAGCTATCAACTACAGGAGGAAACTATTATGACAGAACAGGAAAAGATGCTGGCAGGCAAGATCTACGATCCATCGGACGAGACGTTACTTGCCATCCGTACAAAGGCACATAAGCTGTGCCAGACCTATAACCAGACTGCAGACACCGAGGAGAAAGCGCGGGAGCAGATGATGCGTGACCTGATCCCTGATTGCGCGAAGGGCGTGTATCTGCAGGGACCGATCTATTTTGACTATGGGGAATTTACGACGATTGGTGAAAATACGTTTGCGAACTTTAATTTCACGGTGTTAGATACCTGTCCGGTGCATATCGGCAATAACGTGTTCATCGGGCCGAATGTATCGCTTGTGACACCGATGCATCCGTTTCGTTATCAGGAGCGTAACATCAAGTTCAAGCCGGATGGTACGGCATACGATGATGAGTACGCAAAGCCGATTACGATCGGAGATAACTGCTGGCTTGCAAGCAATGTCGTTGTGACAGGTGGTGTGACGATCGGGGAAGGCTGTGTGATCGGTGCTGGCAGTGTGGTGACAAAGGATATTCCGCCGTATTCACTGGCAGTGGGGAATCCGTGCAAGGTAATCCGTCAGATCACAGAGACAGATTCCATCCGGGACCGGGCAGATCTGTGGTAAATAAAGAAGAGGGCAGGTTGCCCTCTTTTTTCATACAGCAGATTATAACTGCTTTTTTAATTGCTCGATTTCTTCCTGAAGATAGCGGTTCGTCTCTTCCACACTGCATACATATCCGTATTCTGGCAGCGTCTGGATGAAGTCCATGATACTGCTGCAAAGTGTGTGCTCTTCCAGTGGAAGAATCATGGAATTTCCATCGTTTCGTACCAGCATCAGGAACGTCATGGATGGTGGTGTAAACGCGATGGAAATATTCAGAGACGTATGTATTTTGGAAGGATCTAATAGCAGAAAATGATAGTCTGCATCATTTTGGTTTGCCTCCATAAATTTGCGGAGAATATAAATGCGGTCTTCGATGTCAAAGCGGGAGGCGAGCGTATCCGGGAAATTCACATTTTTCCCTTCCTGGGTAAATAAATTTAAGCCTTCCAGCGTGAAGAGAATCGTATGGCTTTCCTTCGTAAGCTGACCGATCCGTTCTAATAATTTGGTACGGATGGCTTCCTTGTAAGGGGATTCCAGCATATATTTGTCAATCATTTCCGGCGTGAGATATTTCTCAATCGTTGGCTGGATATTCAGGCAGATCGGATAATTTAATGCCGGATCTACCCCATTTAATACATTTAACAGGTCAAGCGGTGTCTGTGCGCCGGAGGTCAGGATGTTGGACCGGGCAAGAAGCTGCTCGTAGTTGTGCAGATAATACTCGTGAATTGCTTTGTCGCTCAATATCAAGGCTGTCTCATAGGTTGGGGACAGCAGGATGACGTGTGTATTCGTGATGACATAATATGGGAACGCGGTTGCCTGTTGTTTAAATCGGTTCCTTGCCGAGTAATAATAATGAACCTCAAATGTACCCGGGAACGCGGCAAAGGATGGCAGCAGATTCTTCAAAATCTGAATGTTGTGTATATTATCATAGTTTTCGCCGTCCATCTTCGTTTTCTGATATTCGATTAAGTGCTTCACATGCAAGGGCTGAAAGGTTGGATGATACAGCGGTTTGAAGAAGATGGACGCGTATGGGTGACTCATATCGGCAAACGTATACAAAAACGGCTGCGCTTCGGTTGTGACATTTTTCAGAGCAACGGAATAAATCGCGTTTACAATCTGGTAAGTGCCCTGAATCAGCATACAGTTCGACCATGCTTCGATATTTGAGACAACAGTATCGAACGATGGATCAGCAGTCTGATAAAGTGTGGCCGCGGACATTTCCAGAATCCGCTTGATCTCCATATGTGTCTGGAACCGCTCGGTGCCAATCTGATCGATCAAAAATGCCTGTTCCAATTCTTCCTTGTCAATTGGCGAAAGTGCAAAAAACGGAAGAAGCCGCTCGTAGATTTCTTTTGTGATTTTTCTCTGTCCGGATAAGATCTTCTGAAGTGTTGTACGATTGATGCCGCTTTGCTGAGAGATAGAATATACCGTATATCCGTTTGATTCGATGTAGTGCTTGATCAAAGCCTGTATTGTATCCATAATTTTCCTCACTATAGTTTCATACTATGTATATTTTAAAACACAACTATATAAAATGCTATCGCTAAAAATTACAAAAACTGTCACATTTTTTGTCACATATTGAAATCGCATATTTTTTTCTTATAATTGGAACTGTATTGGCAAGGTAGGCGGAGAAAAGGGGAGAATGTAATACGTGTTTGTGACAATGATTATATAAACTCCTTGCACATATCGGAAAAGTCTGCGTAATTGCAGACTTTTTTGCTTTGTCAATAAAAAATAACAAAGGGGGCTTTATATGAGAGCGATGAAATGTTGGAAACGGCTGACTGCATTTTTGCTGTCATTCGTCATGGTGCTTGGATTGGTTCTGACAAATGGAATCACCTCCGAAGCAGCGAGAAAAGAAACTGCATGGACAGAAGACGGGGAAATCGAAGTAACTGTTCCAAGTGTTATGTACAAGACACATGTGCAGTCATTTGGATGGGAGAAAAGCTGGAAGAAGGACGGACAATCTTCCGGTACATTTGGAAAGGCAAAACGTCTGGAAGCCATTCAGATTCGGGTAGACGGTGGTTATGGTATTGGAATTGAATACCGTACGCACGTGCAGAGCATTGGCTGGCAGGGCTGGAAGCATGATGGACAGTTATCCGGCACAAGTGGACAGTCAAAGCGTCTGGAGGCAATTCAGATTCGTCTGACTGGTAATAATGCAGATTTATATGATGTATATTATCGTGTACATGCACAGACCTATGGCTGGATGGGCTGGGTAAAAAATGGAGAGCCAGCAGGTACAGCAGGACAGGCGAAGCGTCTGGAGGCAATCCAGATTATTATAGTTCAGAAATGGGAATCTCCAGTCTACATGTACAATGCAAGCGGAGAGTCATTAAAGGGATCTGAAAGCTGTGGATTTGTCGGAACAGCAAAGACAAACACATCCGATGCAAATGGTGTGGTAACATATAGAACTCATGTGCAGAGCTATGGAAACCAGAACTGGGTAAGCGATGGCAGTATTGCCGGAACAAGCGGAGAGGCGAAGCGTCTGGAAGCCATCTATATCAAGTTAAATGCATCGAAGCTTGGCTATACCGGAGGTATCCGTTATAAGACACATGTACAGTCATTTGGCTGGGAGAAAGAATGGAAAAAGGATGGTCAGATGTCTGGAACGAGTGGAAAGGCAAAACGTCTGGAAGCCATTCGAATTGAGCTGACCGGCACGATTTCTTCTTATTATGATGTATATTATCGTGTCCACGCGCAGTCATACGGCTGGATGGGCTGGGCAAAGAACGGAGAGACTGCAGGTACAGCAGGACTTGGAAAACGATTAGAAGCAATCCAGATCTGTCTGGTAGAAAAGGGCAGCGATGCTCCAAATGCATTGCCGGCAGCTTCCAATGCCAAGGCTTATCAGGGAACACCGGAGCCAGTAGATAATAGTATCATTTATGTATATTCATGGAACACAGAGCTTGGAGAACGTCTGGAGTATTTTAAAGATAAATATCCACAGTATGCAGACAAAGTAAAATTTGAAAATCTGGGACTTGGCGGAACAAGCGATGAATACAAGAAAGAAATCGAAGCGGCATATCAGAAGGGCGGTCAGAAGGTTCCTTCGATTGTAGCGATGGATGAGGATGTTTCAAAATATTTTATGTCTTCGGACATGTTTGTGAGTATGGACAGCATTGGTATTACAAAGAAGGATTATAGCAATGCATTCCAGTACACAATTGATCATGCAACCGTAAATGGCAAGTTAAAAGGACTTTGCTGGCAGGCAACACCGGGATGTTTTGTCTATCGTACAGATATTGCACAGAAGGTGCTTGGAACTTCTGATCCGGCAAAGGTACAGACATATGTAAAGGATTGGGATACCTTTATGCAGACTGCAGAAAAGATGAAGCAGGCAGGCTATAAGATGGTATCCGGACCAAAGGAAATCCAGAATGCGGCATTGGCAGATCGCAAGAGTGCATGGGTAAATGATGGTACTGTTACGATTGATCCGGCTGTTGACAAATATTTAGAGCTGGCAATGCAATTGATCGACAATGGTTATACAAACAAGAATGATCCTTGGACTGATGGCTGGCAGCGTGATTTCACAGGGGATGTATTTGGCTATTTCGGATGCCCTTGGTTTGTATACTGGTCAATCAACGATGAGGAAAGTGGTTCCGCTACAGCAGGAAAGAGAAATATCTGTGCAGGCCCTTCCGCTTATAATTGGGGTGGTACATATCTTTCTGTAACGGATAAGTGTCCAAACAAAGAGCTTGCAGCGCTTGTATTAAAGACACTTTGCTGTGATACCGATGTGATGTATAAGATTCAGGACGAGACCTTGGATTTTGTAAACAACAAGGCGGCCGTTCAGAAGATGATTGCGAATGGAAAGGGTGCAACTCCGATTTTGGGAGGTGCAAATCCATTGCAGACATGGTATAATGTATCAGTCAAGGTTGATGGATCAAAGGCAACACAGTACGATTCGGTATTTGAGGGATATCTGTATACGCTTATTGATGGATATGAGAATGGATACAACGAGTCGAAGGATAATATGAAATCAATGTTGAAAGCGATGATTAAAGATGGATATCCAAATTTAACAGTGAAATAAAGAACGTTGTTTTTGACGGTAAGGAGCACAGGTATTGCTTGTGCTCCTTCTTTTGTTTTGTAAATAGAATGTAAAAAAAACAAAGTTATTGCAAATTTATTATCATGTGTTATACTAAATGTAGTTTCTGGCTATATAGTTTTAATAACCATGGAAACGTAGGATAAAAAAGGAGGATTTAAAGGGATGAGAGGCAAAAAATGTTGGAAAAGGGTGACAGCCGTCCTGATGGCATTCATGATGCTGGTTGGACTAGTAATGACAAATGGCATTACATCGGAAGCATACTGGTATAACAGCGAGGGTGAGCGTTATCCGAATGTTGGGTATAGAACCCATGTACAGTCAAAAGGCTGGGAGAGAAAATTGACTTTGAACGGAAGAACATCCGGAACAGTCGGAGCAGGAAAACGTCTGGAAGCAATCCAGATCATTGTAGAGCCAGGGTATGGTGTTGGCGTTGAGTACCGTACACATATTCAGTCAAAGGGCTGGGAGAAAACATGGAAAAAAGATGGTGAAACATCTGGAGGCAATTCAGATCCGCCTGACTGGTACAAACAAGAACAAGTATGATATTTATTATCGTGTACAGGCACAGACTTATGGCTGGCTTGGCTGGGTAAAGAATGGTGCTTATGCAGGAACTGCAGGACAGGCAAAGAGACTGGAAGCAATCCAGATTATCATTATGCCAAAGACAGATTATCCAACGGATTACGAGGGCTTTGATGGAACGATCGGTGGTGGATTCGTAGATATGGGTAAGAACCCGACAACCAATGGTTCAGGTGCAGTTTCTTACATGACACATGTACAGTCATATGGTAACCAGAAATGGGTAAGTGATGGTTCTATCTCCGGAACAAGCGGAGAGGGAAAGAGACTCGAAGCAATCTCGATCAAGGTAAACAATGCACAGTTGAATAATATCAGCGGTGGTATTGCATATGCAACACATGTACAGACTTATGGCTGGTCACAGGGCTGGAAGTATAATGGAGCAGCATCTGGAACAAGAGGAGAAGGAAAGCGTCTGGAGGCAATCCGTATTCAGTTAACAGGCCAGCTGGCACAGTACTATGATGTATACTATCGTGTACATGCACAGACTTATGGCTGGCTCGGTTGGGCAAAGAATGGCTCAATCGCAGGTACATCCGGTTTAGCAAAGAGACTGGAAGCAATTCAGATCGTGATTATTCCAAAGGGTGAGGATGCTCCAAACCCATTGCCGGCAGCACCAGGTGCAGCAGCATATGTGCATTAATTGGAATACATAACAGAAGATTGGAAGAGACATTATGAGTGATCATAATGTCTCTTTTTTATGTACAATTCCTCATGTGGTTGATAAACAATAAAAAGTTATCGAAAAACAATAAAAATATATTGACATTCAATAATGAATCGTGTAAAGTGTAGAAAGGTTAAGAAATAAAACGCGCAGTTTAGAAAAGATGTGGGAGGACATATAGGTATGAAAGAAAATAAAATTGCCGGCGCGACGAAGGTCCTGCTGGATATCATGTATTTTGTTGGAATGGTTGTGACGCTGACTTTACCGGTGTCATTCAAATGGTATGGAACTGTGATCAATCCATTTTTCGGAGAATATTATATCTGGATGGTGCTGATCTTCATGACGGCAGGTGTGTTCGCAGTGCTGATTCTAAGAGAGCTTCGGAAGATGTTTCGGACGGTGCTTGCGGATGACTGCTTCGTGAAGGAAAATGTGAAGAGCCTGAACCGGATGGGCATATACAGCTTCGCAATCATGGCGGTGATGCTTTGCAGGATTCCACTTTACTTCACGCCAGCTGTATTTATCATTGTTGTAGTATTTTTGATCGCAGGTCTTTTCTCCCGCGTGCTTGCCATCGTGTTTGACAAAGCAGTGCAGTACAAGGAAGAAAATGATTTTACGATTTAGGGGCGTTACTATATAAGAAAAGGCGGTGGTGATATGGCGATAAAGGTGAATCTGGATGTGCTGATGGCACAGAAGAAAAAGGGGCTGACAGAGCTTGCGAAGGAAGTTGATATTACGCTTGCGAATCTGTCGATTTTGAAGAATAACAAGGCGAAGGCGGTGCGGTTTTCCACATTGGAATCGATCTGTAAGGCACTCGACTGCCAGCCGGGAGATATATTGATCTATGAGGATGAAGAGGATAACGACGAATAAGATAGAACGTATCTGGAAAGGAGCGTTTTCAATATGGGAAATGAACAAAAACAAGAAAATTTGAACAATCAGAATATACAGGAACAAGAGCCAAAACAGATGATGCCATATGTAGATAATCAGGATATGAAGGAACGGGCAACCCGGTTTGGAACGGGTGGATTTGCGGCAATCATATACGCGGTTGTGACAACCATCTGCCTGTATAAAAATTCGTATGGCATCATGACAGTTTTATTTGCCGCAGCAACGATTGGCTTCTTATATTACGTCTGTTCGCACGCACCGCAGAGTAAGGCGTACGATAACCGCGAGGATAAGACGTCGAACCCGCATACGATGATCTACTATATAGGAATTTTGCTGCTTGGCGTGTCAACGTTCCTGACTGCAGACCGATTCCTGATTACATGTAATTACATAGGAATTTACCTGCTTTCGATGACCGTGTTTTTTACCTGCTTTTGCGATGCGGACAAATGGGGTGTCGGGAAATACATCCGTGCCGTGCTCGGTGCAGTGTTCTCGCCGCTTGGGTATCTGTTCCGTGGATTCAGTGACTGCTATGTGTATGTGAGACAGCGGGAAAAGAAGAAATCCAAGGCAATCTATGTTCTGGTTGGCGTGTTAATTGCTCTGCCGTTTCTGGTATTGATGCTGATCGTGCTCTCACAGGCAGACGCAATCTTCAAATATATTGTCGACCGGAGTATTGGAAATCTGCAGTTATCCGGGAATCTGGCAGGCTTCGTGATGATGCTCGTTGCGGTATTTGTCATCGTATATGGAATCTTCTGCAAGATGGTGATACAGCCGCCGAAGATCGACTGTGAAGAAAAGCGGATGGTGGAGCCGATGATCGGTATTACGTTCTGTGGTCTGCTGACTGCATTATATGCAGTGTTCGCAATCATTCAGATCCTGTCGCCATTTCTTGGAAAGCAGATGCTGCCAGCCGGGTATTCGTATTCGGAATATGCGAGACAGGGATTCTTCCAGTTGCTTTTTGTTGCGGCTGTAAATTTGGTAATTGTTCTGGTTTGCAACCGTGCATTTGCAGAAAGCCGGGTGCTTCGGACGATTCTTACGATCATGTGTGGCTGTACCTATGTGATGATCGGCTCTTCGGCAGTGCGGATGTTGATGTACATTCGGGCATATCATCTGACGTATCTGCGTGTGCTGGTGCTGTTTGGACTGCTGGTATTGGTTGTGCTTTTCACTGGCACGATCATCTATCTGTATAAGAATACATTCCCACTGATGAAATATATGATCGTTGCATGTGGCGGTTTGTATATCGCGTTTGCGTTGTCACATCCGGATACGTATATCGCGCGTTATAATCTTGCGTGTGCACGTGCGGATGTGCAGACATGGATGGCGGAGGATGTCGATACGGACGATATGGAGATCCGGCTGATCGACCTGATGCAATATGATCTGCAGGCTGGCTCGGCGGATCGGACGCCTGCGGTGTTTGAGTTTTTGGAGTGGGCACAGGCACGCGGAATCTGGACCGATGAGAACGATGATGAGGCGCAGAGCCTGCTTACCTATCATAGTAATCTATGTACGAGCCGACGGGGTATCCGGACCTTTAATGTGAGCACGTATCGTGGAAAAACGGCACTGGAGAATTACCTGGAAAATTAAAATATGACAGACAGCTATCAGTTAGCGAATCTGGCTGGTATGTGTTGCAGGAGGAAACAGATAGATGGAAGGAAGATTGATTGGCGTCGGAGTCGGCCCGGGAGATCCGGAGCTTCTGACGCTGGCAGCGGTGCGTGCGATCCGGGAGAGTGACTGCATCTTACTGCCAAATGAGAAGAAAGAAGAATGTTATGCTTATAAGATCGTGCGGCAGGTCGTACCGGAGATCGAAGAAAAGGAGATCTGCCCGATGCAGTTTCCGATGACGAAGGATGCGGATGTGCTTCGTGCGGCACAGGATCGCTGCTTTGCCGAGGTGCAGGCACGGATGCGGCAGGGAAAGACGCTTGTATTTCTTACGATCGGTGATCCAAGTGTGTACTCGACCTATCATTATATTCACCGGCGAGTGCTTGCGGCGGGGATGCCTGCGTCGATGATCAGCGGCGTGCCTTCTTTCTGTGCGGTGGCGGCAAGACTTGGAATCTCCCTTGCGGATCAGGGCGAGGAGATCCATATTATTCCGGGCAGCTACGCGGTGGAAGATACCGCGGACTATGACGGGACACGGATCTATATGAAGTCGGGGAAGAAGCTGGAACAGCTGATCGGCATGCTTCGGACAGAGCTTGTGCGGAGAAGACAGCAGGGAGAATATTTGGAGGTCTATGGCGTCTCGAACTGCGGACTGCCGGAGGAACGTGTGATGCATGGGATAGATGCGTTGACACAGGCGGCAAGCTACCTTACAATTGTGATTGTGAAGGTGAAAAAACAGGACAAATAACGATATTTTCATTAAAATTCTTCCAATAACGGATTTGTTCACAAAACAAACATAAATCTGTTATAGAATATGTATCACAGATCAGAGACAGAAGAAAAAAGAGGGAAGGAGAAACCACTTGAGCATATAGAAAGTGGCAGATCGTATATGAAATATGCAATTATAGGAGCCGGTGGATGCGGCGGAAGCATTGGTGCATTCCTAGCGGAAGCCGGACAGGATGTAACATTGATTGCGCGTGGCGAGCATCTTGCAGCAATCAGAGAACATGGTATATGTGTGGAGTCACCAAGCCAGACATTTACCGTGACAGATATAAAGGCAGTTGATGAGGCAGGATATGCGGAGATTCCGGATGTCCTGTTTGTGTGTGTCAAAGGATATTCGATTCCGGATATCATTCCATTTTTGAGAGAACATAGTGATGCGGAGACGTTGATCGTTCCGATCCTGAACATCTACGGAACCGGTGCGAAGCTGCAGCAGGCACTGCCGGATGCAACAGTTGTAGATGGCTGTATCTACATTGCGGCGGAGATTAAGGAACCGGGTGTGATCTTACAAAAAGGCGATATCTTCCGTATCGTATTTGGCGCACGGAAGGGACAGGCGCTTTGCCGGAAGATGTTCCTCTTAGAACAGGAATTAAAGGCAGCAGGCATTGATGCGGTACTTTCTGACCAGATCGAGCGGGATGCATTTCAGAAATACGCATATGTGTCGCCGATGGCAGCCTGCGGTCTGTATTATGATGCGACGGCAGAAGTATTCCAGCGCGCAGGAGAAGAGCGGATGCTTTTGATCCGGTGTATGAAGGAAATCGACGCACTTGCAACAGCAATGGGAATCCCATTTTTGGTTGATATTGAGAAGACGAATCTGGACATCTTAGATGCGCTTGTACCGGAGGCTTCGACTTCCATGCAGCGCGATATCTGGGCAGGAAAACCATCGGAAATCGATGGATTGCTGTATGAGCCGCTTCGTCTTGGAGAACAATATGGAGTAGAGATGCCGAACTACGAGATGATCGTGAAGGTATTGAAGGAGAAGTACGGAGAGTAGAAAGCGTAAATGATTATTATGAACTATACAGCAATTAAGTATATAGATGTGTCGAGTTTTCTAAATGTAATTATGTTTGGAGCTTAGATGTAGTTGATGTTCTGTGGATACACAGCAATGTTTGAACACGATGTTCAAACAAGCCGTCACTGAGCCATGGATGGCGAATTGACGGCGGTTGCGTGCGGTAAGAATATATACAACAGAACATCTAGTACATCTTAGCTTCAATACATCTTATATTTAGAAAATTCGACTCAATATATACAATTGCTGTATAGTTCGTAATAATCTAGACAAAGAAAGGAAGTATGCAGAGATGAAAGAAGTAAAATCACCCAAACGTCCGTTGATCTTCTATTACGGAATCGTGCTGGTAGTATTGCTGGTGTTTAATTTATTTATCACCCCGATGCTGGCAGAGCGGCAGGTAAAGGAAGTTGATTACGGAACGTTCATGAAGATGACCGAGGATAAAGATATCGGTCAGGTACAGATCGATAGTACACAGATCACATTTACGGATAAGGCGGAGAGTGCAATCTACAAGACCGGACTCATGCCGGACGATAATCTGACACAACGGCTCTATGACAGTGGCGCGAAGTTCTCGAAAGAAATCGAGACGAGGACATCCCCGTTTATGAGCTTACTGATATCTGTGGTTGTGCCGCTTCTGCTGTTCTGGATACTTGGAAGATTCCTTGCGAAGAAGCTGATGGAACAGGCAGGCGGCAAGAATTCCATGATGTTCGGTATGGGCGGAAAGAGCAATGCGAAGGTATATGTGCAGTCCACGGAAGGAATTCATTTTACGGATGTTGCCGGCGAGGATGAGGCGAAGGAAAACTTAGCCGAGATCGTCGATTATCTGCACAACCCGAAGAAATATACCGACGTTGGTGCTTCTATGCCGAAAGGACTTTTGTTAGTCGGCCCTCCGGGAACCGGTAAGACGATGCTTGCAAAGGCGGTTGCCGGTGAGGCAAATGTACCGTTCTTCTCAATCTCCGGTTCGGAGTTTGTCGAGATGTTTGTCGGTATGGGTGCATCGAAGGTTCGTGATTTGTTCAAGCAGGCAAAGGAGAAGGCTCCTTGTATCGTATTTATAGATGAGATTGATGCCATCGGTAAGAAGCGTGACGGCGGCAAGTACGGCGGTAACGATGAGCGGGAGCAGACATTGAACCAGCTTTTAACGGAGATGGACGGATTTGAAGGCAACAACGGCGTTATCATTTTGGCGGCAACGAACCGCCCGGAATCACTTGACCCGGCACTTACCAGACCGGGACGTTTTGACCGGAGAGTACCGGTGGAACTGCCTGACCTGAAGGGCCGTGAGGCAATTCTTAAGGTACATGCGAGAAAAATCAAGGTTGGCGATAATGTCGATTTCCATACAATCGCACGTATGGCATCCGGTGCATCCGGCGCGGAGCTTGCGAATATCATCAATGAGGGTGCGCTTCGTGCTGTCCGTTCAGGGCGGACATTTGTGACAGAGGCAGATCTGGAAGAAAGTGTCGAGGTTGTAATCGCCGGTTATCAGAAGAAGAATGCCGTGCTTTCCGATAAAGAGAAGAAGACGGTTGCATATCATGAGGTCGGACATGCATTGGTTGCAGCGTTGCAGAGTCATTCTGCACCGGTACAGAAGATTACGATCATTCCGCGTACATCCGGTGCACTTGGTTACACAATGCAGGTCGAGCAGGGCGATAAGTACCTGATGACGAAGGAAGAAATCGAGAACAAGATCGCAACACTCACCGGTGGACGTGCCGCAGAGGAAGTGGCATGTGGCGAAATCACAACTGGCGCTTCGAACGATATCGAGCAGGCAACGAAGCTGGCGCGTGCGATGATCACCCGATATGGTATGAGTGATGAGTTCGATATGGTTGCGATGGAGACCGTGGAGAATCAGTATCTGGGTGGGGATACCTCTCTTTGCTGTTCTGCAGATACACAGAAAGAGATTGACCATAAGGTGGTCGAGCTTGTGCGCGCACAGCATGAGAAAGCGAAGAAGCTGCTTGTCGATAACAAGCGTCTGCTGGATATTCTGGCAATGCACCTCTATGAGAAAGAGACAATCACCGGTGATGAATTTATGGAGATTCTGAATAAGGAAGGGGGAGACGCTCTATGAAAAGACACACAGGCTATGGATGGCTGGAACTGATCGAGGGTATTCTTCTTATAATCCTTGGCGCTTTGGCGATTACATCGCCGGGGGGGATTCTGCGTTGGATTACGATCTTCTATGGTGTGATGGCAATCGTGACCGGAATTACCGATATTATCTTCTATGCCAAGTCGGAACGTTACATTGGGTTTGCACCGTGCGTGTCTCTGGCTGCCGGGGTGATCAGCGTGATCACCGGTCTGGCGCTGATGGCATATCCGCACATAGGCGAACTGGTTGTAACATTGCTGCTTCCGCTATGGTTTATCGCACACAGCGTATCGAAGCTGTGTCATCTTGGATTTATCCGGAGTTTGTACAGAGGAAGGTATTTCTATGTCTCACTGGTCATCAATGTGATCGGTCTGGTAGTAGGTGTGCTGATGATATTCTGGCCGCAGATTGCTTTGTTCTCAGTCGGATTTTTGATAGGTACATACCTGATTATATTAGGAATAGACAGTGTAATATCGGCTTGCAGTAAAC
>ERZ1035001.466-NODE-466-length-21378-cov-18.711485_pt1 | contig 21378 bp, 24 predicted proteins | sample MGYA00520685_ERZ1035001 | MGnify/ENA primary metagenome ERZ1035001 (study PRJEB33766, sample SAMN09781749) | gut metagenome | biome: gut microbiome | host: Homo sapiens | place: Madagascar | study: EMG produced TPA metagenomics assembly of the PRJNA485056 data... | reverse complement strand
GCCGAGCCGAGCCGAGCCATTTTCGCGCCTTTGAGCATCATTGTCAAGCCCTCCTTCCGTAATTGTAGTAAGAAAAGAATATCAATCCCATTCCTCACAAATATACATAGATATTATAGCAGATTGTCCATAAAACAACAAGTATCGTTCAAAATATTGTCGGTCACTATTCTTAACGCATTACCTCTTCCATTACTATCCCGACTTTATGACTTCTTGAATGCTATCTGAAAAAGAAAAACCGCTGTGCAGCCGACAGCGGTTCATCGTCATATTCTGTTTTCAGAATAGCCAAGCAAATAACGCTGATGCAGCGACAATCAAAGCGCTTCCTGCCAGTGATAGCAGCATCGGTGTTGCAAATGGGCATAACAGCAGCGCCACAAGCGCCGAAGCTGCCGCCTGTGCATAGCTGCCATCCAGCAGCGCAAAAACAGGCTGACCGCATACAGCCGCAAACACCCTGCCGTCTGCAAGCTGACGGACGTAGACCCGGACACAGGCTGCAAGGAATTTGAGATTGAAAAGGGACGCTTCTTTTTCCGGCTGACCGCCCCATACAGAGAGGAATGCCGCAGGGCGGCAAGCGAAGCGGCGAAAAACGAATAAAAGGGTTTTAGGGCTTCGTTGATTGTTGCGTTGGCAGCTCCACCGCGATGGTCGTGCCCTTGTCCGAACTTTCCTCCACCCAAACGGAGCCGCCGTGGAGATCGGCGATCTCCCACACCAACGAGAGTCCCAGCCCCGCACCGCCGTACTCGCGGCTGCGGGACTTATCCACACGGAAAAAGGGCTGGAAGATGCTTTGCTGATACTTCTCCGGAATGCCGCAGCCGGTATCGGAAACGCGAATCAGGAGTTTTTCCGTTTCCTGTGTGACACAGACCCGCACCGAGCCGCCGGGGCGGTTGTACTTAACGGCGTTCTCTGTCAGGTTAAAGATCAGCCGGTAGATCAGCGCATCGCTGCCGGTCATAACGCCGTCGCCATCCGCCTCCAGCGTGATGTCGCGCTTTTCCACCAGTGGCGCAAGATCCGTAAAAATCTCCTCAATCATGGGAGCAAGCTGGATCTGCTCGTTCCGTGCCACTTGCCGCAGATTGCTCATCTCCAGCAGCGTCTTGGTCAGCCGGGTCAGACGTTCCGTCTGCTCCCGCAGGAGAGTGAGAAACTCCGCAATCTCCGGCGGCACGTCGGGGTGCTCTGAGGAAAACAGATCCAGCTGCGCCTGCATCAGCGTCAGCGGCGTGCGCAGCTCGTGGGCGGCATTGCCGGTGAACTGCCGCTGGGCGGCAAAGGCATTGTTCAGCCGCTCCAGCATCTGGTTGAACGAGCGGCTCAGCTGCCGGAATTCCGGAATAACGTCTTCATCGATCCTCATATCGGCAAGATTGTTCAGCTGCACCTGCTCCACCTGCGAGGCAAAACTGCGCAGGGGCTTGAGCGCGCGTCCGCTGACAAAATAGGTCAGCACCCCGCTGAGCAGCATTACCGCAGCCGTGATGTACCAGTTGGTAGTGCGGAAGCGCCCCTGCGCCCCATCGACGACGATGGTCAGCTCCTCGTCGGGCGCTATGTGCTGCGGGTCAAAGCTTACCGCGCCGCCCTCATTCAGGATTACCGTGCCGCCGCCCTGTAGGCTGTCCGCAATGGTGTCCATATAGTACACACCGGAGGAGCAGAGCAGCAGATTCATGATCACGCAGGTGACGCCGATGAGCAGGACGGTCATCAGGGTGATGCGCCACTGCAAGGAAAGACGCTTCATGCTTCCTCGCCTCCCATCAGATAGCCCTCGCCGATGCGGTTGCGGATGGGGTCATAGCCCAGCGCGGCGCGGAGCTTTTTGCGCAGGGCGGAGATGTGGACGCGAATGGAATTGCTGAAGCTGTCCACGCTGTTGTCCCAAACGTGATCCATCAGTTCCTCCTGACTCACGGGCCGCCCCTGATGCACCATCAGGTATTCGAGTATCCCTGTTTCCTTGCGGGTGAGCGTCAGCGTCTGCCCGTTGACGGCGGCGGTACGGGAGCGTGTGTCAAAGGTCAGGCCGCCGCAGGTCAGCAGCACATCCTGCTGGGTGAACTGCCGCAGGGTCAGGCTGCGAATGCGAGCCTCCAGCTCAGCAAGATGAAAGGGCTTTGCCAGATAGTCATTGGCTCCGGCATCTAACCCCTCCACCTTGTCCTCCACCTCACCCCGGGCAGAGAGGATCAGTACCTTTGTCTCCCGGTCGGTCTGCCGCAGGGTGCGCAGCACTGTCATGCCGTCCTTCCCCGGCAGGTTCAGATCCAGCAGCACCAGATCGTAGCGCTCCACGCCCAGAAGCTCCAACGCCTTTTCCCCGTCGTAGCAGCAGTCCACGCTGTACGCTTGGCGCCGCAGGCTGCGGACAATGGTTTCACACAGGGCGCGTTCGTCTTCAATTACTAAAAGGTGCATGAGAGCCCTCCTTTTTTATTCATTTTCATGTTATTATAATTATAGCAAAACCAGATAAGGTTTGCGTTAAATTTTCGTTCTTAACAGTGACTTTAACTCTCTTGTGCTATGATAGTGGCAGAAAAAGTGAAAGGGTGATGGAATTGAGCCATGTAAAAAAGGCGGCGGCGCAGGCCGTGCTGCTGGTTGTGGGTATCGCCATGCTGTGTTTCGGCGTATGGCGCGGCGAGACGGCGACGGTGCTGAGCAAAGCGATCAAATTATGTCTGGAGTGTGTGGGCATTGGGTAAGAAATTTTCGGGCGCGTCACAACTTCTGTCCCGCTTCCGGGGCTGGATACAGGCGGGGGCAGCCTTATTGACCAACCTGCACCTGCCGAACTTCCTTAAAGGCGGGCTGTATCAGGGCGCGGGAAAAAACGTCTGCGTGCCGGGGCTGAACTGCTACTCCTGCCCAGCGGCCTCCGGTGCCTGTCCCATCGGTGCGTTTCAGGCGGTGGTGGGGTCTTCCAAGTTCAGCTTTTCCTATTATATCACAGGTTTCCTTATTTTGCTGGGAGTCCTGCTGGGACGCTTTATCTGCGGTTTTCTGTGTCCCTTCGGCTGGTTTCAGGAACTGCTGCATAAAATCCCCACTAAGAAGCTTTCCACAAAGAGGCTGAAGCCGCTGACATACCTGAAATACGCTGTGCTGCTGGTGATGGTCTTCCTGCTGCCGGCGTTCCTTGTGAATGATGTAGGCATGGGTGACCCGTTCTTCTGTAAATACCTCTGCCCCCAAGGCGTGCTGGAGGGGGCCATCCCGCTGTCCCTTGCCAATTCCGGCATCCGGGCGGCGCTGGGGAGCCTGTTTACATGGAAATTCTGCATCCTGCTGGCAGTGATCGTGCTGAGTATCGTATTTTACCGGCCCTTCTGCAAGTGGCTGTGCCCGCTGGGTGCGTTTTACGCGCTGTTCAACAGGGTATCCCTGTTCCAGATGAAGGTAGACAGGAGCAAATGCGTCTCCTGCGGGAAATGCGCCAAGGCCTGCAAAATGGATGTGGACGTGACAAAGACGCCCAACCATGCCGAGTGCATCCGTTGCGGGATGTGCGTCCGCGCCTGTCCTACCAGCGCCGTCAGCTTCCGCTACGGCTTTGGAGACGGTAAAGATAAAACCAAGGCGGCTGCAATGCCGCAGAAAAACAATGATAACAAGGAGAAATAAAAAGATGAAGATGAATCGAACGAAACCTGCCGGCCGATTGCTGGCGCTGCTGCTTGTCGTCCTGATTGCGCTGTCTTTGGCTGCCTGCGGAGCAAAGGGCGCAGACAAAACGGACGGAACGAGCAGCGAACCGAAGAATGCCGAGGAAGCGGCTGCCATGTACAACGATCTGATGGCGCAGGAAAATGACATTCTCTCAGAGAACACCGAACTTTGGGAAAAGGTATTCATGGCAGCCGACAAGGGCATGACCATGCAGGAGGACGGCAAAAACTACGGTGATTTCCTGCTCAGTACAATTGAATCCGCCAAGGATCAGTTTACGGCAGATGAGCTGAAACTGCTTCAGGAAAAAGCGGAGACGATTCGCGACATCGAAAACAAGCTGACCATGATTGAGGAAAAGTACCCCGATGCGGTACAGCAATCTACAGATGACGCCATGAGCGTGCCTGCGGGCAGCGACATGACCGCGCCGCCTGATGACGGCAGTGTGCAGAAATTCCCTGCCTTTGAGGGCAAGGATCTGGATGGGAACCCGGTGAAGAGTGACGAACTGTTCTCCGGCAACGCCGTCACCGTAGTGAATTTCTGGTTCACCACCTGCAATCCCTGCGTGGGCGAGCTTGCCGATCTGGACGCGCTGAACAAGAAGCTTGCGGAGAAGGGCGGCGCCCTCATCGGCGTCAACACCTTTACGCTGGACGGCGACGAGGCAGCGATCTCCGAGGCGAAGGACGTACTGGCCAAGAAGGGCGCCACCTATCAGAACGTGTATTTCGATTCCGACGGAGAAGCGGGAAAGTTCACTGGCAACATCTTTGCCTATCCCACCACCTATGTGGTTGACAGGAACGGCAACATCGTGGGCGACCCCATCGTGGGCGCTATTACGGAAAAGAAGCAGGCGGAGACGCTGCAAAAGCTCATCGACCAGGCTCTTGCCGCCGATATGGGCTGACAAACGAATTTATCTTCTATTACAATATATTTGGGACCGGATATGGCAGCCAGCCATATTCCATTCCAACTCGTACCTAAGGTTCAACAGGATGCAGAGCGTTCCATGCAGGAAATCTCACTTCAGGATATTATTCAGAGCTTTGAGGAGAGAGTTCAAAGAGATTCTGCTGATGATGCGCTTTGAAACGAAAAAACGGCAGCTACGTTGTATTTTCACAACATAGCTGCCGCATTTTTGCATTTGGGGTTCGGTGTACCTACTACACCAATCTGCCTATTCACTTCTTACACCACACTGCTTTGTAAGGCTCCTTTTCGGGAAAACGTCCCAAAATTGGTGTAATAGCATGGATAACTTAAAACATGAAAAACCTTAGTGGTGATGCGAGTTTACGGTTTATTTTAACTCTAATATTGAATCTTAACTTAAAAAGAGTTATAACACAGAAAAAGAGTTAAGATTGATAATGCTTATCCATTTCTCCCACGGTACGATGCGCTCAATCTCGTCTAAAAATTCTCGTTTCTTTGTCCGCACCTGCGATAATTCGTCGCTCAGGGCGGACAGACTCAGTTGTTTATCCATACCTATATTATACCACTTTTTGCGACTATTTGCATTATGCGGTATTGCCTTAAAGGTGCCATGTGCATAGCCGCCTACCTGCCGAAACTGGTAGGTTTCATAACTGGCGTTCAACGACAAGACAATGGTGAACATGGACGTAAACAGCAGCGTTGTCAGCGCAATGGCAAAAATGGTGATCAGATTGCGGCGGTTTGCATAAAGAGATCTTAAATCTGCCTGTATTTCAAAAAATTCAGGCAGACACTGGTTATGGCGTCCGTGGAAAAACTTCAAAATATATGGCAAATTTGCACAAAATATAACATGGTAATTTATACTTTAGAGATAAATTGGCGAGATTGGTCATATGACCTTTTCTTTTGCCGGAGACTGTGTTATTTTTCAATCAGAAGAAAACGTTACAAGTCGTAATTGCTAGCAAACAGCTCCAATGCATGAGCATTCTTAACCACAAAGCACTTTTTTCGGTAGTCGATGATGCCCTGTTGTATGCAGCTCCGAACCACACGATTGACGCTTCGCAAGGGCGCCCGCACCTGGGAAACCAGTTCCTCTTTTGTCAGGCGGGAAAGCTGTCCCCTGCTGTAATAGCTCCAGATGCACCCCAGTACCCGTTCGCGAATGGGCAAAAGGGCAATGCGGGACATGGAATCCGAGGTCAGGTACATTCGGCGGGTGAGCATTTCGCAGAGGAACAGGTCAAAGTCAAACACCTCCCGCATCCATTGGAACACGGTCTCCTTGTCCAGAACCAGAATACGGCAGGCTGTTTTGACCCGCACCGCATAGGGCTTGTATTCCGGGGAGAATATCTCTACCTCGCCAAACACATCTCCTGCGGAAAAGGTGTTTACCACAATAGCGTTGCCGCCGCCGGATTCCTTTTGCACCTCAAGCAGGCCGGACAGCACAATATAAAGGCAGCAGGTCGGCATGGCAGCAGGGGAGATGATGCAGTCCCCTTCCGAATACTCCCGCTGCTGGAATTTTTGCCGGATCTCCGGCGGAGCTGTCTGCGCCAACTCCAAAATGTCAACGGCCATAACACCCTCCTTCGGACCAAACAGTCGCAAAACGTTTTTTTCAGTATAGCATCTTGTTCAGGGGCTGACAAGTAAAAGAATGGCTCCTTCCACGCATTATTTATGGTTATGCAGCGTGAACGCTTGCAATAAAAAGAACATTCAATAAAAAGGAGAATGACAAATGAAAAATCTTATTTCCGTAGCACTGGCTCTGATAATGGCCTTTTCTCTGGCAGCCTGCGGCGGCAGCGCCCAGACTTCCGGCAGCCAGAATACGCAGGGCAAGCAGGACACCGAGCTTACCAAGGTGATTTATATCGGCGGCACTCTGGGTGATGCCGGTATCGCCGATTCCACCTATGAGGGGTTCCGGCGCATTGTTGACGAACTGCCCGTGGACGGCCAGTACATAGAGTTGCCGACCGATCCCTCTGCTTACGCAGCCACTCTTCTGGACGCTTGCGACCAGGAACCCGCTATGATTTTCACCTCTGCCAACAACGGCATGATCGATGAAGTGGTTTCCGCCGCCCCCAACTATCCCGACATCAAGTTCATGGTTCTGGATACCGCCCTGTCTCAAGATGGCATTGACAAGTTGGACAACTTTGTGGGCGTTCTCTGCGCCCAGAACGAAGTTTCCTTCCTCACCGGCTATCTGGCTATGCGGATGAGCAAGACCGGCAAGGTCGGCATTGTGGTCGGCGTTGAATACCCCACCCTCAGCGACTTTATCACCGGCTACATCAGCGGCGCTCAGTACGCCAACCCCAATGCTCAGGTAGCGGTTTCCGCCTCCGGCGACTTCGTTGACCAGGCTGCCGCCAAGGAGACCGCTCTGGCCCAGATTCGTCAGGGCTGCGATGTCATCTATGCCGTAGGCGCTGCCTCCTCCTTTGGCACTCTGGAAGCCTGCAAGGAGTCCGGCGTATGGGGCATCGGCTGCGATACCGACCTGGCTGCTCAGTTCATTGGTGTGGACGACGCTCAGGCTGACTGCATCATCACTTCTGCCTACAAGGATTGGGGCAACATCTCTTACAGCTGGGTCAAGCGCGTTCTGGAAGGTGCCGACGACATCAACTGGGGCGGTGTAGAGATCTATGGCGTTGCCGATGGCGGATGCAAGATCATCGAGAACTCTATCTACGAGAAACAGGTTCCTGCAGAGATTCGTGCCGACATGGACGCCCTGGTAGAAGCCGTAACCAACGGCGAGGTCACCTGCCCCTCCTACTTTGATATGACCGAGGAGCAGTATCTGGAACTGAAGAACTCTGTAACCGTAAAATAACCACGCATACTTAACGGAAACGCCGGGGCGGGAAGAACCCTTCCCCTCCGGCTTTCCTTTATCCCGTACCACCGGAGGTCAATATGGCAGAACAGATTTTACTGATGGACAACATCACCGTCATCTATCCCAACGGCTTTGCCGCCAACCGCGATGTACGGCTTGCCTGCGAGCGTGGCTCCATTCATGCGCTGCTTGGAGAAAACGGCGCCGGAAAAACCACCCTGATGAAAGTGCTTTTCGGCTTTTTGGAACCAACCGAGGGGCAAATTGTGCTGAAGGGTCAGCCCATCCGCTTTAAGGACTCCTTGGATGCGATTCGTCACGGTGTGGGCATGGTTCACCAGCATTTTATGCTGGTGGATGAACTGACCGTTGCCGAAAACCTGGTGCTGGGCATGGAGCCGCTGCGCCGCGGGCTTTTTGACATGGAGGAGGCCGTCCGCATTACACAGGACATCGCGAAAAAATACAACTTTGAGGTAGATCCCAGGGCTACCGTGGCAGAGTGCTCTGTGGGGGTGAAGCAGAAGATTGAAATCATGAAAGCGCTGCTTCGGGGTGCCGAGATCCTGATTTTAGACGAGCCTACTGCCGTGCTGACTCCCCAAGAGGTTACCGAACTCTTTGTGGAACTGAAAAAGCTGCGGGATATGGGACATACCATCGTCTTTATCTCCCACAAACTCAATGAAGTCAAGGAGTTGTGCGACAGCTTTACCATTTTGCGCCGAGGCCGCACAGTGGCAGTGGGCAACGTCAACGATTACACCGAGCAGGAACTTTCCAACATGATGGTAGGCCGCGATGTTTCGCTGGAAGTGGAAAAAGGTGCTCCTGCCGGAGAAAAGCGAGAGGCCCTGCGGGTCGAGAACCTGTATTACAACAGCGTCAGCGGAAAGCAACTTCTGCAAAGCGTATCCTTTTCCCTTTATCGGGGCCGTATTCTTGGCGTTGCCGGTGTGGAGGGCAATGGTCAAAAAGAGCTAAGCGAAATTCTTACCGGTCTGCGCAGCTTTACACGAGGTGAAATCACCCTGGAGGGCGAAAGTGTCAAAGGTAAAAGCGTGCGTCAGATTCGGCAGATGGGCATCAGCAACATCTCCGAGGACCGCATGACCTACGGTTGTGCCCCCACCATGAGTGTCACCGACAATATCATTGCCGACCGCTATTACAGCGGAAAGTATTCCCATGGCATCCGGCTGGATGTCAAGGCCATTCGCCATGATGTGGAGGAGCTGGTCAAGACCTTTGATGTGGTATGCCCCGGCACCGCAAGTATGTCCGGTATGCTTTCCGGCGGCAATATCCAGAAAATGATCGCCGCCCGAGAGTTTACCAGCGGGGCACGGGTCATTGTAGCGAACCAGCCCACCCGAGGTATTGACGTTGGCTCCTCAGAGTTTATCCACCAACAGCTGGTGCGCCTTGCCCGAGAGCAGGATGCAGCCGTGCTGCTTGTTTCTGCAGACCTTACCGAGCTTTTGCAGCTGAGCGATAGTCTGATCGTTATGTTTGGCGGCGAAATCACCGCATACTTTCCCGACTCCCGTGAGGTAAACGACCTGATGCTGGGCGAGTATATGCTGGGTGTCCGTAAAATGACCGCCGAGGAAATACAGGAGGCGCTGCAATGAAAAAGTCTTCTCAATTTGTCATCAAGCACTTTGAACTGATCCGCATCGCAGCTGCCGTGCTCATTGGCTTTGCGCTGGCGCTGGTGTTTCTGCTCTTTGTCAGCAAGGATCCCCTCGATGCTATCAGCACCTTTATTCTGGGGCCGTTCCAGAGCCCGCGCCGTTTCTTCAACATCATTGAACTGGCCATACCGTTGCTGTTTACCTCGCTGGGCATGTGCTTTATGCTCCGTGCGGGAGAGTTCAACCTTATTGTAGAAGGCGGTTTCATGCTTTCCGGTGCTGTAACGGCATGGCTTGCCTCCACGGCCCTCCCTGCCGATTTTCCTCCTGTGCTTTTCCCGCTGGTCTGCATTCTGGCCGGTGCGGTGGTAGGCGGTGTCTGCGGTGCCATTCCGGCACTGCTGAACATCAAGTGGCACGCCAACGTGGTGGTTGTCACCATTATGCTCAACTATGTACTAACCTATGCCTCAACCTATGTGCTGCGCTACTGGATGCGCGACACCACCGTGACCTATCTGGGGTCTAAGCGCCTGGCAGAAAACGCCAAGCTGCCTGTGCTGCTAAAGGGAACAAGTCTTCATGCCGGCATCTTTATCGTGATTCTGGCCACAATCTTTACCTGGTGGTTCCTCAACCGTACCACCAAGGGCTTTGAAATCAAGGTAACAGGTCAGAACCACAGCTTTGCACGGTACATCGGCATTAACGTAACCAGTGCTATGCTGCTGGCGCAGGTTATGGGCGGTGCCATGGGCGGCATTGGCGGTGCCGTAGAAATTTTGGGCAAATACGACCGCTTTCTGTGGACAGCCCAGACCGGTTATGGATTCAGCGGACTGATGATTACCGTACTGGCCCGCAACAACCCTGCGGCCATTCCCTTTGTGGCACTGCTGTTTGCCTATCTCCAGATCGGTGCCAACATCGTGGGTACTACCACCGATGTTCCCTCCGAGTTCGTTATGGTCATTCAGGCCATCATTATCCTGCTGGTTGCTGCCACGCTGTTCTTAGATTCCTTCCGCAAGCGTGCCGTAGTGCGGCTGGCACAGCAGAACAAGGAGGTATAACCCATGTCACAATTTCTGACTTTCGATTATCTCATAGCTTTTCTGTTTTCGGTAATTCGTATGTCCACCCCCATCATCTTCTGTGCACTGGGGGCGCTTATCGCCAGCCATGCAGGGGCCATCAATATGGCCCTGGAGGGCATTATGCTGACCGCTTCGCTGCTGGCGGTTATGTTTAGCGCCTGGCTGCAAAACTGCTGGGCCGGACTTCTGGGGGCTGTTCTGGGCGGGCTTCTCATGTCTTTGCTCTTTGCCTGGCTGCACCTTTATAAGGATTCCGACCTCATCATCACCGGGCTGGCCCTGAACACCATGGCTTCCGGCGGCACGGTGTACCTGCTGTATCTGGTATGCGGCGATAAGGGCACAAGCCGCCTGCTGCCCAGCATCAACCTGCCCAACGTGGAGCTGCCTCTGATTCGGCATATCCCTGTACTAGGGCCCGTGCTGTCCGGACACAATATCCTCACCTATCTGGCTCTTGTTGCGGTGTTTCTGTGCTGGGTACTGGTGTTCCGCAGCCGTCTGGGGTTGCGGATTCGCGCCGTGGGTTTCAACCCCAATGCTGCCGCCTCGGTAGGCATCAGCGTTCGCCGCGTCAAGTTTGAGGCTCTGCTGCTTTCCGGCTTGTTTGCCTCCCTGGGCGGCGCATTCATGTCCATGGGCTACCTGTCTTATTTTGCCCGCGATATGATGGCGGGGCGCGGCTACATTGGCATTGCCGCCGCCACGCTGGCAGACGGCCATTGCCTTTCTACCCTGCTGGCCTCTCTGGGCTTCGGCACAGCCAACGCCGCCTCCATCACCCTGGCCACCATGAACCTCAAGGCCGACTTGGTGGCCATGATACCTTATCTTGTTACCGTCATCGGGCTGGTCATCGTTTCGGCCCGCAAGCAGGCCAAGGCCCGCAAATTGCAGGCTGATAAATAAAACGGTTCTACACAATGGAAGGAGTATATCATTATGAGCTTTGAAGTAACCAACTGCATTAAAAAGATGCATCACTCCGGTTTCGTCGTAAAGGATCTGGATCGTTCTCTGCGTTTTTATCAGGACACCCTGAAAATGGATCTGAAAATGCGCTGGATTGAAACTGCCGAGCAGTGTGATGTGGGCATGTGTGTGCCCGGCTGCAAGCTGGAGCTGGCGCAGCTGGTGGGTTACGGTGCCGAGGTGGAGCTGATCCAGTTCCTGGACCAGCCCGGTACCGATGCCCCGCTGGAACCCAACCACATTGGCGTGGGGCACATCTCCTTTGAGGTCTACGACCTGCAGGCCATGGTGGCCTATCTGGAGGAGGCCGGCTATAAGATGGCCAGCGAGGTGATGGTGGTTCCTGAGTTGAACATCACCTGGGTTCATGCCCTGGATCCCGATGGTGTCCACATTGAACTGATGCAGTTCCTGAACCAGGACTGACCGTAACATACGCAAAGCGAGGAATTTCAAATGGGAACTTTGCAAGCCCATATCCGTTTGGATGTATCTTTGAATATCCCCTATGCCCTGCTGCCCGGAGATCCGGCTCGTATCGACCATATTGCCCGGTATCTGGAAAACGTGACGGAACTGGCATATAACCGTGAGTTCCGCAGCATCAGCGGCACCTATAAAGGAGTACAGGTGCTGGCAGTCTCCACCGGCATCGGCGGAGCTTCCATGGGCATCGCCTTGGAGGAGTTGCATGGCTGCGGTGTCCAATGTGCCATCCGCATTGGCAGCTGTGGCGCATTGCAGCATGATATTGCCCCCGGCCAACTGGTTTTGGCTGAAGGCGCTGTGCGGGATGACGGCGCATCGGCAGCTTATCTACCCCTGAGCTACCCGGCCGTGGCAGACCATCGGCTGCTGGCGTGCTGCTGTCAGGCGGCGCAGGAGCAGGGCTTTGGCCATTGTTGCGGCCTTGTACGCAGCCACGACAGCTTTTATACGGATAGAGAATCGGAAATTTGCCGCACATGGTCTGACAGGGGAATTCTGGGGGCAGATATGGAAACAGCCGCCTTGTATACCATTGGCCGTCTGCGTGGAATCGCCACAGCCTCTATCCTGAACAATATAGCCCCCTACGAAAGCGATGTGGCCGAAAGTGTTGCCGACTATGTGGACGGCGACCGCCTTGCCATGCAGGGGGAGAGCAACGAGATTCTCACGGCGTTGGAGGCCTTTGTGCGTTGGGAGGAGCAGTATGGAGCACACTAAACAGCTTCTGCGTGTAGCGGAGATTGAAACCGTTGCTCCGTATGTCAACCGCTACCGCTTTACCGCTGCCCAAGGGGCACCGGCGCCTTTCCTGCCCGGTCAGTTTCTCTGCCTGTACTATGAGATCGATGGGGCCACGGCCGTCCGCCCCTATTCCATCGCCTCCTCCCCCAAGGAGGCTGCACAAGGGGGGTACTATGACCTGTTTATCCATGTGGGTGGCAGCTTTACCTCCCGTTGGCTGGGCAGGCATATTACCGTGGGGGATACTGTCATGGCTTCCCACCCGCTGGGAGAATTTTGTATTTGCCCCCAAACGCCACAGAAAATCGTGGGCATCAGCGGCGGTATGAGCGTTACCCCTCTGCGCTCCATGGTTCGCAGTATTGTGGACGAATCGACCGATCGGGAAATCACCCTTTTCTGCGGCTGGGATACCAGCCGGGAGGTACTGTTCCGCGAGGAGTTCATGCAGCTTGCTCGGAAATGCAGCCGCGTTCATGTTCAGTTTTCCTTGGTACAGGACCCCCAGCCGGGAGACAAGCAGGGGTATTTTACCTCGCAGGATATTCTGCGGGAAACGGATGCCCATGCGGCAGCTTACTATCTCTGCGGCCCTCAGGAAATGTATCACAGCCTGCATGACGGGTTGATTGCAGGGGGCGTCACCTCGGAGCGCTATCATCAGGAGATTCCCGGTGAGCTGCACAGTCCGGATTATGCCACAGCTCCCGCAGAGCAGTATCCCCTGACCATCCAAACCGACAGCGGCAGCATCACCGTGACAGCCAACGCCAATGAAAGCGTACTGGTAGCGCTGGAACGTGCAGGGCTGTCACCCCGTGCCTACTGCCGCAGTGGCTCCTGCGGCTTCTGCCGTTCCCTTCTGCTTGAGGGTCAGGTCTGGACTGACCCCGGCCGGGCCAAGCCCCCCGAAAACAGCGTGTTCCACCCCTGCTGTTCTTTCCCCCGCAGCGCCCTCACCGTGGCCCTGCCGAAGTAAAGTCGACAGAAACCATTTTGAAGTACAACAACGCCCGCTCGGAGCAGTGCCCCGCCTTTCGGCTTAAGCACTGCTCCGGCGGCTGCTGTGCTTAGAATTGTGCGGTATTGCCTTAAGAAATGGTTCAAGGGCAGTGAAGAACAATATGCCATCATTGGAGGAACGGCGTGTGACATTCTGATGACGGAAGAAGGATTGGACTTCCGAGCAACAAAGGACATTGACCTTGTTCTCATTATAGAAGCAGTTGACGCGAATTTCGGAAAGAAATTCTGGGAATATGTAAAACAAGCTGGATATGAACATTGCAATAAAAGTTCGGGTGTGCCGCAGTTTTATCGTTTTAGCCACCCGATCTCGAATCAGTATCCTGCGATGATTGAACTTTTCACCCGAAAGTTAGATGCTATTCAGCTTCCAGAAAATGCAGTATTAACGCCGCTGACGATGGACGAAGATATTTCGAGTTTGTCCACTATCCTATTGGACGATGATTACTACGAATTTTTGAAACAAGGGAAAGTTACTGTCGATGGAGTGACTGTCTTGGATGCGGCATGACCGAGGCCGGGATCTCCAACATGGAAGCTTATATGCGGAAAATGGCGCTCAACGGCTATGTCCTCCATGTTGACCTCTCGGACATCCGGGAGCTGGTGGCCTTGCAGCGGCGGTGTGCCAACAACCTAAACCAAGTGGCGATCCATGTGAACACCTACGGCGGCATTTACCCCGACGAGATCAAGGCCCTGCAACGGGACTACGCAGACCTTTGGGGGCCGCTGTCTGATTTGCTGAAAAAGCTGTCGAAGGTGGTGGAGCTATAATATAATTATATTAAAGGCGTGCCCCTACTGTGATAGTAGAGGCACGCCTTTATAGTAGTTATCGCGACTTATTTGACTGCGAGAGAACACTTGCTGCAAAGCTCTTTGTTTGTGCAGAGTACTTGCTACTTTGCAATACTTGAGATGCTTTATCCTCCATAGCGGCACCTGTTTGATTGTGCGGATTGCGTTGCGATAAAACGCTGGCAGCCAATGACTTTTGTGTGGCGGATGTTTCTTTGCTACTTAACGCTTTTGCAGCCTGAGATGCCAGCGTAGAACTGCTTCTTTTAGAGTTCACAATAAGCCTCCTCCATACTAGTTCTATTACCAGATAACAACACTAATTTTTGGCTTCCAAACGGCTGAAAAATTTCTTGGTGAACGGGCCCATCATATAATGAGTCCCAGGCCCCTGTTATATCAGAAATAAGTGGAACCTTTGATAAATCTACGGGGCAGTGCGAGGGGATGTCATCTAAATTCAAAGTACGATCTGCGCTGGAAAACCACTTTACTCGTTGACCATCATAGCAAATAAGTATTTCATCCTCGCTTTTTGATAGTTTCACAGACCTCAGCGCAGCAGAAGTCATTGACACATTAAAATGGCTTGCAATTTTTGAAATGTCTGAAAATTGTAATGGCTTTGATGGAAGTAGCGAGATAAGTTCTTCTTGAGGCATAAGATATTCTGACGCAAATCTGTTTGCCTCGTATTCTTGGCGCGATGTGTTGATAGAAGATGTTCCGATTTCTAAGATATTATCACAACAATAAAGATTGTCACGATGCAGCAGGAAATGGCCAATCTCATGAGAAACAATGAATTTACGGCGATGCGGATTATGAATTAGCGAATTTACAAAAATCAATTTGCATCCATCGCGACATACCAAATAGCCATCCTTATGCATGGGTTTATCAGATATGATTTCTATTCCCAATACTCTACATAAAACGTACGGAGAGTGTGGATTTGAAACCTGGTGAGCAAATGTGAGAGCTTCTTGAAAAGCGGCGTTATTCATGCTTAGCCTTTCTTTTTTCTAATTCGTGCAAAATAGTTTCCATATCATCTTTATCCGTACCACCACCTTTAGCTGCCATAGAAAGAAGCCGATCGCTTGATGCCGATTCCAAATATGCCATAATGTCAGCCCTTAAAAACTTCCATTCACGGCCAACTTTGTATGCTTTGATTCGGCCATCTTTAATCATATTGTAAACAGTTTGATTACTAACACGCAGATAGTCTGCTGTTTCATCCAGATTTAAGATGTCAACAGCCGGTTTATCATTCATGACCCGAATGATCTTATCAATCATTCGAATTTCTTTTGCTTCATAGACTTCATTTCCGCAGTTTTCACATCTGTAACCTTGGATACCTTTAATTTCTATTTCTTTTCCGTTAAATCGAAATGTTTGGCTCATCGTCTGCGGCAACATCTTCCTCTGGCAGTGATCGCACACCTTAAAAGTAAGTTTCTCCATGCCGTCCTCCTATTATAAGCTACAAATACATTGTTAAAATTATATGATAAGAATATTTATTATAAATTGATACAAAGTAGAATTTCCGATTTTCCCTGTTTTTATTCTGGTGTACTTAAAAAATCGTTTGGGTTAGTAGAGTTATGTAATTGCCTGTCCTATTTACGGACAAGGCAAGGTATTCCTTCTTTTCGCTCCCATATTTCCTCATCAACATTTTCAACCGTGACAACTCGAAGATCTGGAGTTTGGGTAAACAGTACAACAAAAATGATTATTGTATCTTTGGAACCGCAAGGATCATAAAGAAGAACACGCTCGTCAGAATGTTCTTTTCCCGGTGTCGAAGACGACGATTGACATTCAATGATTTGATTGGTGGGACTGATTAGGATGGCCTCAACATCGTCGAAGGAAACATCTCGATTGAGCATTTGCTTATATGCATGGTTAGTAAACGAGAATGCCCCGTTTCGGGCAAGAAGTCGAACGGTAGGTAAATCGGATTGATTCATAGGCTGTCGCCCTCCTTTATGCTAATTTATAATAGCTTATAACAAACTATATCATTTTTGGACGAGAAAGTCAAGAGCACGATGGCAACAGCCGCCGTTTGTCATATCGGAAGGAGGGCTGCCTACGGCCACGACCTACTACAAGAAGCACAAAATCAGCAAGGGCGAAACCATCGCACAGTCCTTGAAAGAACGGTTTGACTACGGGCAAAACCCAGATAAGACCGAGGGCGGCGAATTGATTTCGTCCTACGGCTGCGATCACATGACCGCTGATGCCGAGTTCCTATTAAGCAAGGCCAAGTACAAGGCCGCCACAGGCCGGGAGCAGCAGCGGGATGCGGATGTGCTGTGCTATCAGATTCGCCAGTCCTTCAAGCCCGGGGAGATCACGCCGGAGGAGGCCAACCGCATCGGCTATGAAACTGATCGACCACATTGAGGTGTACCACGCTGAAAAGCAGGACGGCATTACCAACCAGCGCATCGATATTCACTATAACTGCATCGGTGCCTTTGATGTGCCGGATCGACGGAAAATCCCGGAGGCCGACATTATCATGGAAACAAGAAAAGGCGTAGCACTCAGCTACGCCCCGGAACAGGTTGCAGTATGAATTTTGTGAGAAATAAAAAAGCAGAGTGTCCATTACAGGATACTCAGATCCTATAAGGACACTCTGCATGGTCCGAGTGGCGAGAGCCGAACTCACGGCCTCTTGAACCCCATACAAGCGAGCTGGCAAATCGTCCAATTATTGAGGTTGCATGAGCTATCTGATTTTTGTTGCAATAGTGTTGCGATGAGCTTTTACTTCTTTTACTGTAGAGAAGATGGACAAGCATGGAATCCAGCGGCTCCCTTAACGATGACATTACCAATGCAAACTTGGAGCAGCCGCTCTTCCCGAATAAGTACAATAAACTATTGTTTATCTGCATTGGAAAAGAGGATGGCGGAAAAAAGGCAAGGAAATCGCTTGCCAAGCTTGAGTTGTGAACTTTTTGTAAATTTAACGCCTTCGAGGTGTGCTTTTATCCGAAATTTACATCTCTTATAGTATAGAAGGCCAAAAACCTTCTAACAAGAGAATAGCGTCCTCTGCAGTACCGCTTTGGGGAAGCAGCGCCAGGATCGGATAGGGAGCGTGCCAAGAAGCGAGGAAACATACTGTACCCTGGCAACGGGGTGCAGGGCACAGCGCCGGGAAGGGTTGCCTGTCTGGAATGGCAGAGGGAGAGAAACGCAACAGCTATAACGACAGATCGTGCCGTGGAGGAACCATCTTCCACGGCATTTTTGTGCCGTTATAGAAAGGCAACCCCGTACAATTCCTCCCTGCAGCTTTTGGAATTATGCGGAGATGTTTAAAGTGTACATTTCACACTGAGTTCGAGAACGAGTACAATGAAACCAGAAGAGATCCAAGCCACACGGAAATGCAGCAGAAGGGATGATTGTTATGGCACTCAAGGAAGGCTACAAGGAAATCAAGGTGCGTTTGCCCATGCAGGAACTCGAAGTGTTAAATGCAAAAGTCGCGCATAGTCGAATGACTAGAGAAAAATATATTCGCTGTCTGATTGCGGAAAAACCGCCGATCGAATATCCTCCGGTGGATTACAGACTGATCATTCGGCGTGTGGAGGAGCTGCAGGACACGCTGGAGTGCCTCCTGCAAGAAGACCCGGAAAAACGTGAACGGGCCCAAATGAGCCTTGCACTGGAGAATGTATCGCATACGGCAGACATGCTTCGCCGCGTGATGTTGTTATAAGTAGGAAAAGAGAAATGGAAGACTATCTTGGGACCTATAAAAACCGGCCGCGTACCGTGGTGTTCTATGGCCGCGTTTCAACCGAACATGAGCAACAGATCTCTGCACTGGGAAACCAGATGGAATGGTATGCAAACCTTGCAGAACGCAACCCGAACTGGACCGTGGTGGCGCAGTATATTGACGAGGGCATCACCGGTACACAGATGAAGAAACGCCCCTCGTTTATGCAGATGATGGACCACGCCCGGCAGCGTCAATTTGATCTGATCGTGACCCGTGAACTGTCGAGATTTGCCCGCAACACGGTGGATGCACTGAAAGCTACGCGCGAACTGAAGCAGTATGGCGTTGAAGTTTACTTTGTGAATGACGGCATCTGGACAATGGACGGGGATGGTGAAGTTCGCCTTACGATCATGGCCAGTATCGCGCAGGACGAGAGCCGCAAGACCAGCGAGCGTGTCAAGGCGGGGCAAAAAATCAGCCGTGAAAATGGCGTACTGTACGGTAACGGCAATGTTCTCGGCTATGACCTGGACAAGGCCAATAAAACCTACACCATCAACGAGGAACAGGCCGATACCGTTCGTCGGGTCTATGAACTGTACGCGAACGGCTATGGTGAAACCGCAGTGGCCAACATGTTGATGGCAGAGGGCCGGAAAGACGGCGGAGGCGGCTGCACATGGACGGCGAGTAAAGTGTCGCGTGTGCTGCGAAAACCCGTTTACAAGGGCTATAAGGCCTATAACCAGTCACATGTGAAGGATTACCTGAGCCAGGAGCGTATTTACCACAGTGAACGCGATTATTCCCTTGTCAAGGGGGATTTTCCGCCGATCGTCTCGGAGAAGCTGTGGGATACCTGCTTTGCGATCCGAAAGGACCGTGCTGCTCACAATGTGGACAAAGAGGGACGGACATACGGGTTTGGTACAAGCTTTCCGCAAAACAAGTGGGCGAAGGTGCTCTACTGTGAATGCGGTGCCAGATACCAGTGTGAAGGGCATGACAAGAGGCGCAATGGCAGAAGTGATGTCCGTCTTATGTGCTCTGCCACCAAAAAACTCAGCAAAAGGGTCCGGGACGAAAAGGGCTTTGGCGTGCCGTGCCCGCTGCCCTATACCTGGGACTGGAAAATGGAAATGATCGCAAAGAAGATGTATCAGACCATTTGGGTAACGCACAACGATGATTTGCGTAAGCTGGGCGAGGAATTGAATGAGTACCTGCGGAACAATACAGAGTCACCAGAGGTAATCTCACTGAAAAAACAGCTGGAGGATCTGAACGGTGAGATGGACAAACTGGTGCAGGGGCGTGCACAGAGCAGGATATCTCTCGCAGAGTTCATGAAAATGAGCACGCAGGTGAACGAAAAAGTCATGGCAACGGAGAAAGCACTGCAGGAGGCTGAACAGCAAAACAGCGAAGAAGAGCAGTTGGATCTGGAAAAGCTGGAAGCATCCCTCTGCGATTCTGCAGACTTTTCAGGCGGAGAGATCAACGAGTACTTTCTGGATGTGTATGTGCGGCGGATCATCAAAAGCGGTGAACGGTACATATGGCTGCTCTCACTCACGGAAAAAATCAAACCAAAACCGCCAGAGACCAAGGAAAAACCCCGCATCCAGCAGATCAGGACCTACAAGGCTGGTGAATTGGTCAGCCCAGAGACCGCACCGGACATTGTGGAACAGAAGAAAGGGGAGAACCCTTATGAGGTCCCGCCTATGAGGACTCACGGCTTTCTGTTGCAGGAGGGCGATGCCAAGAGACGCCGTCATCTGGATTACCGCTATGAGGACTGCCAGTCATTGCATATGAGCTTTTTGGCAGAACCCATTCCGCTTGCAAGGGAGATCATCGATTTTGAAGAGGCAAGCGATTGGCAGAGAAAGGCCGGCGTCAAGCTGCATCCGGCTCGGTGGCGAGATATAAGCGTAGAGATATATCTCGTCTAACAAGTTCAGTAAAACATCTACTTGTACATTTTTGGAATCGTAAACAATGCGGTATACTGAAGGCGCAAGGAGGGATAATCAGTGAGTTATTCGGATGAAACACTCAGGCGTCCGCGCAAGGTGGCCTTCTACGGGCGCGTTTCCACGGAGCTGGAAGCACAGACGGCAGCGCTTAAAAGTCAGATGGAATGGTATCATAAGCTGGCAGCGCAGTACCCGAACTGGTCAGTTGTGAATCAATATGCGGACGATGGCGTGACCGGAACCGTGAAAGAAGTGCGTCGGGCTTTCATGAAGATGCTGTACGATGCCAAAGAGGGCAAGTTTGATCTGATCGTGACGCGGGAGGTCTCGCGGTTTGCCCGCAATACCGTAGATACGGTGGAAACGGTGCGAGAGCTGCGGCAGTGCGGCGTCGAAGTGTATTTCGTCATGGAAGATATCTGGACGATGGAAAGTGACGGAGAACTTCGTCTGTCGATCCTAGCTTGCTTGGCACAGGAAGAGAGCCGGAAAATTAGCGAGCGGTCCAGAGCGGGGCAGCAGGTGAAAAGAGAACGAGGTGAACCGTCAGCACATAATGCGTCGTTTGGCTATGTTTACGATAGGCAGCATAAGACCCTTGCTATTGAGGCGGACAAGGTCGAAGCCGTTCGGAAGATATTTGAAATGTACGCGGATGGTATAAGCTGTTCGATCATAGCGGATGAGCTGAATATGCAGGGGATCCGGAATAAAGATGGCTCCGATAGCTGGACAACTATGCAAGTTCGCGGGATTATAAAAAATCCGATTTACAAGGGCTATATGTACCGTAGGGTAGTCAGCTGCACGGACTATCTTACCCACAAATCAGTCAGCATCCCGGAAGAGGAGCGGGAGTATGTCAAGGGAAATTTCCCGCCCATTGTATCGGAAGAGCTGTGGGAAAAATGCAGAAGGCGCAGAGCAAGCTGCGGGCCGCGAAAACAAGGACCGGCAGCGCAGACATACTGGAATGCAGGAACAGCGCCGGGAGATAAATGGGCTTGCCGACTGTTCTGCAGCTGCGGATCCGGAATGTATCGCCAATTTAAGACACCCAACAGCATACGCTATGGGTGCCGGCGCGCAAACCCGCAGACAGGTGCTGAGACGGGGATGAAGTGCAGAACCAACACAGTACATAGCTGGGTGTTGGAGAAAATGGCAGAAAAAGTCTTTGCAGCAGCATGGTCAGAGTACCGGGAAGAAATACGTGAGGGTTGCCGCGAACTATGCCGCCAACAAACTTACAGCAGAGATTCGCAGGACAAGATACGCCAATGCAAAAAACGGATGGCGAAGATCTTGAAGGACGTGGCCGAGC
>ERZ1035001.460-NODE-460-length-21575-cov-5.369470_pt1 | contig 21575 bp, 19 predicted proteins | sample MGYA00520685_ERZ1035001 | MGnify/ENA primary metagenome ERZ1035001 (study PRJEB33766, sample SAMN09781749) | gut metagenome | biome: gut microbiome | host: Homo sapiens | place: Madagascar | study: EMG produced TPA metagenomics assembly of the PRJNA485056 data set... | reverse complement strand
AAATACAGTAAGCCGACGCGACAAAGGGGGCGTCCCTTTGTCGCGTCGGCTTACTAGAAAGATTGTTATATCTCAAGCATGTAGCCCTTTCGCCTGAGCCCCACACATATCGTCCCGCGCGCAGTTTCGCAGCGAAGCGAGAATGTTTGAGCACGGGATGATATGTGTGGGGCTCAGGCGAAAGCGGGATCCGTGCGCCCCTGCGAAGCGAGAATGTTTGAGCATGGAATGATATGTGTGAGAGGCAGGCGGGAGGGATACGAGCGCCCCTAAGCGACGCCGGAGGAGCCGAAGCCTCCTTTTCCTCGGTCGGTTTCGTCTAGTTCTTCTACTTCTACGAGGTTGACCGTGGGGACTTCTTGGATGACTAGTTGGGCGATGCGGTCGCCTTTGTTGATTTGGATGTTGTTCGTGGGGTCTAGGTTGATGAGGATGACTTTGAGCTCTCCTCGGTAGTGGGCGTCGATGAGGCCAGGAGTGTTGACTATGGACAGGCCTTGCTTAATGGCCAGACCGCTGCGGGGCTGGACAAAGCCGGCGTAGCCGTCGGGCAGGGCGATGGCCAGCCCAGTGGAGACCAGACGTCGCTCAAAGGGCTTCAGAATGCAATCCTCGTTGGAACGCAGGTCCAGGCCGGCATCCGAAGGATGGGCGTATTTGGGAAGCTCGACGGTTGGGTCGAGACGTTTAATGTTAACAGTAATGTTGGACATGAAATCACCTTAACTTGTCGAGCTCTTGCAGAAACTCATCGACGTCTTTGAAATCGCGATAGACCGAAGCAAAGCGGATGTAGGCCACTTTATCGATCTTGGCCAACCGTTTAAGAACCATATCGCCCAACTCATGAGACGTAACGGCCGTGAGCGTACGGGAGCGAAGCTCGACCTCTATATCGTCAATGATCTCGTTGAGCTTTTTAGTGTCGATATCTCGCTTGATCGTGGCGCGCATCAAACCGACCAGCAGCTTATTGCGATCGAACCGCTGCTTGGTTCCGTCAGACTTAATGACCTCGATTGGGTCTTCACAACGCTCAAACGTCGTAAAGCGATAATTGCATGAGCAGCATTCGCGACGGCGCTTGATGGTGTTATTAGATTCCTGCATGCGGGAATCAACGACGCGGGTATGTGCCTTGCCGCATTTGGGACAGCGCATGGTACCTCCTCTAAAACGATTACAAGGGTACCATGCGACGGTACATAAATCTTAGGAACGTGCGGGAACTTTAAGATGAGCACCGGCATCGAGCGAGCCATGCTCCAGGTGATTGACGTTGCGGATCATATCAGAGGTTTCCTGTGTGGAAAGGCCCTCAATCGGATGCTCCTGGGCAAGCGACCACAAGGAATCGCCTGGCTGAACACGGACGGTCTCGTAGGTAACGTTGGATACCGACTCGGCATATGCGGCGTGACGTGCGCTGAAGATCGAGGTGGCAAGTACAAAGAGGAGCGTGAGCGCAACGGCAAGAGCGACGATCGTCGAGGCCTTTAGGGCAACGGGAGCCGAAGTCGTGGCGACGCACCGGCTGCGGACGGGCTTACCAGGCAGTGCCTGGAAACCAGATCGGCCGCCTTTGACAACCGTGAAAGCCGGCGCCGTAGGCATCTCGAGCTTAAGGGCGAGGTTTCCCTGGACCATATCCGTTGCGTTCATCATGTTCTCCTCTCGCGTGTTTTGCTGAGAACAGTTTTATCAAGCCGCGCGGACAAAAATATCTAGCGCGAGAACGAATGTTCGGTTATTATTATCTTCGAACAGTTGTTCCTGTCAAGCAATAATCGAACATTTGTTTGACATTGGCAGAGAGGATCCCCTGATGGCTCGCAAAATTACCAAGCGTCAGCAGCAGATTTACGACTTCATCAAGGAATATCAGCAGGAGAAGGGCTATCCGCCCAGTGTGCGCGAAATGGCGTCGGCCGTAGGCCTCTCCTCCCCCAGCACGGTGCATGCTCACCTCTCTGCCTTGGAGGCTCGAGGGCTGCTCAAGCGCGATGCCACCAAGCCACGCGCCCTAGAGCTCTTTGATGAGGACGGATCTTCTGTCTCGATTTCCAAATCCGATGAACCCACAGCGCCCCGCGGAACGGTCTCGCTGCCGCTCGTCGGTCGCGTCGCGGCTGGGATTCCCATTCTGGCCGAGCAAAATATCGAGGACACCTTTACCATCCCGACCGAAATCGCCACAGACCAGGGCTCCTTTATCCTTGAAGTGCACGGGAGCTCAATGATCAACGTTGGTATCTACAACGGGGACTACATTATCGTTCGCGAGCAAAAGAGCGCAATGAACGGCGAAATCGTCGTGGCCATGATCGATGGCTCGGCGACCGTCAAGACGTTCTACAAGGAGCAGGGGCGCGTGCGCTTGCAGCCCGAGAACGACACTATGGAGCCCATCTATGCAACGAACCCCGTTATTTTGGGTAAGGTTGTCGGTTTAATGCGCCGGTTCTCGTAATGCAAAAACGCATCACCATCTTTGATACCGTCCGCGGGTTTACGATGCTGTCGATGGCAGGTTTTCACGCCTGCTACGATTTGGCCTACCTATATGGATGGGATATGCCATGGTTTACCGAAACCGTATTCCAAGATATCTGGCGCGCTAGTATCAGCTGGGTATTTTTGTTTATTGCCGGTTGGATGTGCACGCTCTCGCGCAATAACGTTAAGCGCGCCCTCAAATACTCGGCCGCAGCCTTGATCGTATGGATTGCAACTACACTGGTATCAGTCGACGATTCAGTAAACTTTGGCATCATTTATTGCATGGCAGCGTGCACTGCAGTGGTTGCACTCACCCGTCCGTTACTCCAAAAATTACCGGGCTCGTGGGGCATCGCAGCGTGCCTTGTTCTTTTTGCCCTAACCTGGGGCATTCCAAAAGCGGTCTACCCACTCCCATACCTGGCATGGCTTGGATTCCCGAGCCCGGGTTTTGTTTCGGGAGACTACTATCCGCTCATTCCATTTGTCTTTATGTACCTTACCGGCTTTTTTACTGCCCACGCAGCACAAGCATCAAGTCTCGAAGCGCCAGCATGGGCATACGCCAATCCCATCCCGGCGCTCGCAGTCCTCGGTCGGCATGCCTTACCGTTCTACCTGCTCCATCAGCCTGTCATCCTGGGCGTACTAGAACTCGTTTATTCCGTACGATAGCGCTCAAGACGCGGCGCGATTCGGGCCGGCAACTTCGCCACAATGCGAACTCCGTCCTCTAGATATTCCTCATGCAGAAGGGTTCCCTGCTCATGCACCAGCGTGATGAGGGCGCCCTCACGATACGGGATATCAGCGGAGAGCAGCACATCGGTGGCAGCCGCCTCACGGGCAATACGGTCGACGAGATCGTCGAGCCCCTCGCCCGTCTGGGCCGAGAACAGCACGGCCTCGGGATAGCGACGATGGAAACTCAATCGATCGACGCTATCGAGTAGGTCGATTTTATTGAACACCGTAAGCGTCAAACGCTCGCCGGCACCGATCTCGTCAAGAACGCGATCGACTGCCTCGAGCTGGCGTTCGTAGTCCTCGTCAGAGGCATCCACAACTTTAAGGATCAAGTCGGCACCAAGGACCTCAGACAGCGTGGACTTAAAGGCATCAACGAGACCATGCGGTAGCTTTTGAATAAAGCCAACCGTATCGGTAATGGTCATACCACGACCGCCGGGCAAGCGATACGAGCGCGTCGTCGGATCGAGCGTGGCAAACAATTTATCCTGCGAAAGCACCGTAGACCCGGTCAGGCGATTGAGCAACGTCGACTTACCGGCATTGGTATAACCGGCTAAGGCAACGCGAAACGCCGGCGACTCGATGCGACTCTTTGACTGGACATCGCGGCGCTGTTCAACCTGCTTAAGCTCGCGACGAAGCGCGGCAATCTTGTTGCGAATCAAGCGTCGGTCAACCTCGAGCTGGCTTTCGCCCTGGCCAAAGCGCGAACCAATGCCACCGCGCGTCTGCTCTTTAGCAAGATGGCTCCACATACCGCGCAAGCGGGGCAACAGATACTGCAATTGGGCTAGCTGCACCTGCAAGCGACCCTCACGGGTCTGAGCGTGCAAGCCAAAGATATCGAGAATCAACGCCGTACGGTCGATAATCTTGACCGGTTCGCCCACGGCTTTCTCCAGATAAGACTGCTGCGAGGGCGTTAAATCGTCGTCGAAGATAACAACATCGACATCCATACGATGCACGAGCCCGCAGAGCTCCTCAACCTTACCGGAGCCGATAAATGATTTTGGATACGGCTTAACCAGACGCTGTGACAAACGCGCCACGCACTGGGCGCCAGCTGTATGGGCCAGGCGTTCAAGCTCGTCAAGTGAGCGGTCGAGCGGCCAGGCATTATCGCGCCATTCAACTCCGACAAGAACGGTACGCTCGGGCTCAGGCGCCGTGGGAACGAGGGGAAACCGAGCCATTAGGCCGCCTCGATACGGTGAAGGATATCCCCAACGACCTCATCGATCGTAAACTCGTCCATATCGAACCACACGATGCGGTCATCGCGTTTAAACCACGAAAGCTGACGCTTGGCATAGCGACGCGAACGCATCTTGATGAGTTCGCGAGCCTCATCCATAGAAATCACGCCGTCAAAGGCATCGATAATCTCTTTATAGCCAATCGCCTGCATCGAAGTCAGGGCATCTCCCAGCCCCTGGTCCATAAGACCGCGAACCTCATCAACAAGACCCTGCTCAAACATCAAATCGACGCGTAGGTTAATACGCTCGTAAAGCGCTTCGCGATTACGCGTCAATCCAAACCACAAAGCGTGATAATGCTCGCGCGGAACACTAAACTGCGCCTTTTGCTGTGCGTAGGACACGCCATCATCGTGCATTTCGAGCGCGCGAATCACGCGACGAACATTATGGGGGTGGATGACCGCAGCGGACTCGGGGTCACGCTCGGCAAGCAGCGCGTGTAGCGCTTCCTCGCCAATGCGCTCGGCAAGCTCCTGATACCTCGCGCGGCGATCGTCCTCAAGCTCGCCCGAGGGAAAATCCATCTCATCCAGGGCGGCCTTGAGATACAAGCCTGTACCCCCGCAAAACACCGGCAGGCGACCCTCGCCCAGCAAGCGCTCAACATGCACACGAGCGTCTGCCTGATACAGCGCTGCAGAATATGCAACGCCTGGTTCAACAATATCGACCAGGCGTAGAGGCGCCGTGCATTCCTCGGGTGCCATCTTGGCAGTGCCGATATCCATGCCTCGATAGATTTGCATCGCGTCACACGACAGCACTTCGGAAGAAAGGCGAGCTGCCAAACGATCCGCGGCATCACTTTTGCCAACCGCGGTCGGACCGACAATCGCAACGGCGGAAAGGCCTGCCCCGGGAGAAATCATTAGCGCGGCTCGCCCACAACGGATCCGGACAGATACCACGTCTTGGCAACGTCGATGTCAACATCGACAATCTTGCCAATCAACTGATCGATGCTGTAGCCCTCGGGAATCGGTGCGTGAACGGTCTGATTCTTAGGACTCTTGCCCAGCAGCACCGCGTCATTCTTTTTGCTCGTACCCTCGATAAGCGCCGGCACAACGGTGTGGAGCTCACCTTGGTTATACTCGTGTGCTGTGGTCTCGATAACCTTCACCAGACGGTTGAAGCGCTCAAGAATTACCTCATGCGGCGTAGGATCGTCAATCTCGGCGGCCGGGGTACCGGCGCGCTTGGAATAGATGAAGGTATAGGCCTGAGCATAACGGACCGTTTCGGCAAGCGAGAGCGTCTGCTCAAAGTCTTCCTCGGTCTCGCCGGGGAAACCCACGATGATATCGGTCGAAAGCGCGATATTGGGCATGCGATTGCGGATGCGATCGACGAGCCCCAGATAATCCTCGCGCGTATAGCGACGATTCATCTCTTTAAGGATGCGCGTCGAGCCCGACTGAACTGCCAGGTGCAGCTGCGGCATGACGGCGGGCGTCTCGGCCATAGCGTCGATGGTCTCGGGCAGCAGGTCTTTGGGGTGCGACGAAGTAAAGAAAATACGCTCTACACCCGTATCGCCCACGGCACGCAACAGGTCGGCAAAGCGCGGCTTGCCAAACAGATCGCGACCATAGGAGTTGACGTTTTGACCCAGAAGCGTGATCTCACGCACGCCCTGGCGCACTAGACCGGTCACCTCGTCGACAATCTCATCGAAAGGGCGGCTCTTTTCGCGACCGCGCACATACGGCACGATGCAATAGGTGCAGAAGTTATTGCAGCCCGTCATAATGGGGACCCAGGCGTGATACTGGGTCTCACGATGCCACGGCATGCTCATAGCATCCGTGTCCTCGTGCTCATTGGTGCGAATATGACGCTTGCCGTCCAAGAATGCCTCGGCAATGAGCTCGGCAACATGCGCGATAGAATGCGTGCCAAAGATAACATTGACGTTATCGACATTGGTGAGCAGACCCTCGCCGTCGCGCTGCGCGATACAGCCGCCCACGGCGACCACGCGCTTGCCAGAAGGCGAAAGCGGGAGGCTCTTACAAGAGTTGCACTGACCGTACAGACGGGTGTCAGCGGCCTCACGAACGCAGCACGTCATGAACACGACAATGTCAGCATGCTCCGGATCGAGCGCCATAAGGCAGCCATACGAGTCGAGCAGGCCACTCACGCGCTCGGAGTCGTGCTGATTCATCTGGCAGCCAAAGGTGCGGATAAAGTAGGTTTTACCGGCAAGAATATCGCGTACGGAACCCTGGTCCATGTGTATAAGTCCTAACGAGGTGGAATAGGCGGAATCAAAGAGGGCGGGCAAAGAGTAAACACTCTATGCCACAGGCTTAACGTCGTCCATCACAACGCTATCCATAGCAGCTCGATTAATCTGATGAACGTAAATAGAAAGACGGATGGCCGTGCGCGACTCCCCGTTGATGAGGATGTCGGAGAACACCGGCGCGCAGGAAATATCAAACCCGGTCGGAATCAAAAATCCGCGTGCAATGGCCACAGCCTTAATGGCCTGGTTGACGGCGCCCGCGCCGACACACTGAATATTGACGGGAACACCATCTTTGACCATGCCGGCAATGGCGCCGGCAACGGACGCGGGCGACGATTTGCTTGATACCTTCAGGCAATCCATGAAGAAACTCCTGCGTTTAAAAGTACGTTTTAACTGCAATAACTGTATCGTACCGAACGGACTCGGTAAAGATGCTATTCCTCTTTGGCAAGATCGAACGTCACGGTAATACGATCACGCGAAACACGAATCTTGGGGTCGCCGCAAAGGTTGAGATAGTACCGCGCTGCAAGATCGTTAAAATCGCGCTCCACCGCTCGCGAGAACTGCGCCATGTCGTCCTTGGCAATACGCAGTCCGCGACGATCCTTGGCAAGATCGACCGGAGCAGACGCATGTGAGGACGAATCGCGCTCGCGTAGCAGGCGTGCGGTCACACCGCGAACGGGCTTAATCTGGCCCGCCAAGATACGGTGCGCCGTACGCTCGGACATCTCAAGGCCCAAACCCGAACAGATACGGATAAAGTCTTCCGCATCCGAAGCAAGACCCAGGCGATCGACCACCGGAAGCTCGGCTTCGTCATCGATAAACAAAAGACGAGAAGCATCAAGACGGCTGGAGGCCTGCGCATGCAGCGTCGCGGCGATCTCGGACGGAGACCCCAGATAGACATCACAGGCGCGCAGCTCCTCGAGGGCAAACTCGCAAGCGGCGCGAATGATGTTGTGAGGGCCACGGGCGCAAACATAGTGACCGTTCTCGTCCTTCACGGCCTGAGGCCAGCTGGACTGATCGGCGCGCTCGCTAAGGCGGTCGGTAGCGACGCTCACCTTAAAGACCGAGCCCAGGTCAACATCCGACGCGACAACGCGTGCCTCGTCGGTGTTCTGCTTAATCGAGAACAATGCCATGCCTCGACCGTGAACGCCCCAACGATCCATCTTCATGCTCTCGAGTTTGGAGGTAACGCGGGCATCGAAGATGCGCTCCTGCATATCCTGCGGCACGCCCGAGCCGTTATCCAGAAAGACGAGCGTACGGACGCCATCTTCCTTGGTCGTGGCGAGATAGACCTTGTCGGCGCCGGCATCACGAGCGTTGCGCAGCATTTCGATGACAATATCCTCGACATGCTGAATATCGTGCTTTGCCTGGCGCCGCTCGGCTTCCGAAACGCGGAGGCGGACATATCCCTCGCCAAGGTTCTCCTCGACGCGAAGGTTGCCCTCCCCCGACATCGACGCGATAAATGAGATAAGCTCGTTCGCGTCGTTCATATTATTTAGCGATATCGACAGCGCGGCTCTCGCGAATCACGACGACGCGCACCTGACCGGGATACTCCATCTCTTCCTCGATCTGATGGGCGATGTCATGAGCCAAGACCGTGGACTGAGCATCGGAAATCTTGTCCGGCTGAACCATGACGTGGACCTCGCGACCAGCCTGCATGGCATAGGTACGCTCGACGCCGTCATGGGAGTTGGCAATCTCCTCGAGCTTCTCAAGGCGCTTGATGTAGTTCTCGGCCGATTCGCGACGGGCACCGGGGCGAGAGGCAGAAACGGCGTCGGCAGCCTGGACCAGAACATCGAGCACCGTGTTGGGGTCGACGTCGGCGTGGTGAGCCTCGATAGCGTGGACGATAACGGGCTTCTCGCCATAGCGACGGGCGAGCTCGGCGCCGATAACGGCATGCGGGCCCTCGACGTCATGGTCGATAGCCTTACCAAGATCGTGCAGCAGGCCGGCACGCTTGGCGGTCACAACGTCCAGGCCAAGCTCGGAAGCCATCACGCCGCACAGGTCGGAAACCTCGAGGGAATGCTGGAGCACGTTCTGACCAAACGAGGTGCGGTAGCGCAGAGCACCCAGGGTCTTAACGATCTCGGGATGCAGATCGTGGATACCGGTATCGAAGGCAGCCTGTTCGCCAGCCTCGCGCACGCGCTGCTGAACCAAGTCGGCGGCCTTGTGATACATCTCCTCGATGCGGGCAGGGTGAATGCGGCCGTCGGCGATGAGGTTCTCGAGAGCGACGCGGGCGGTCTCACGACGGACCGGGTCGAAGCTCGAAAGCACGACGGTCTCGGGCGTATCATCGATCACGAGGTTGACGCCGGAAACCTGTTCGAAGGTACGGATGTTGCGACCTTCGCGACCGATGATGCGACCTTTGAGGTCATCGGAAGGAATGTGCACGGAGGTAACGGTGACCTCGGCGGTGTGGTCGGCGGCACAGCGTTGAATCGCCAGGGACAAGATCTCCTGAGCGGTCTTGTGGCACTCAGCGCGAACCTGCTGCTCGGACTCGCGGATGATCGTGGCGGCCTCGTGGGTAACCTCGCCACGAACCTTGTCGAGGAGCTCCTTGTGAGCGTCCTCGCGGGTCAGGTCGGCGATGCGCTCGAGCTCCGAGGTCTGCTTGGCGCAGAGCTCCTCAAGCTCGCGGGAACGCTTCTCGACCTGGCCAGCCTGGCTGGACAGCTGGTGCTCACGCTTGTCGAGAGCATCGTTGCGGCGATCGAGGGACTCCTCGCGCTGCATCACACGATTCTCGAGCGTACGAATCTCGTTCTTACGCTGCTTGTCCTCGGCCTCGGCAGCCTGCTTGTTCTTGATGATCTCTTCTTTTGCCTCAAGCAGAGCCTCTTTTTTGAGGGTCTCGGCCTGACGCTTTGCATCACCGATTAGGGACTCAGCCTGTGCGTGTGCCGACTGGATCTTTTCGTCGGCCTCGTGAAGACTACCCTGCTTGGCGGTGCGCATGTAGGCAATGGCGGCGATGGCACCCAAAACAATGCCAACGAGCGCTGCGATGATAGGCATGCTCACTCCTTTTTATGGATTCGTTACACAACAAAGCGAACCGTTCTTGCGAACGGCTCGCGACATTTGAGTAATATGGGCGCAGCTTATGCGGGTCGGATACAGATAAACATATAAACAAACTCATCAAAGATGAGCACATATCACAAAGCAAATGACAGTGTTTATCGTACGTTGAACCGCAACAACTGTCAAATAAATGGACCCGGTACGGCGTCTAAAACACGGTGAACGGCTGGTACGCAAAACACATGCTTCTAGCATGTGTCTAAACTGCACATTCCTCACGTTCGGCATCGAGACGCGCCTTAACGGCATCGGCGGCAATGTGGTACGAAAAGCCCTTGCCCATCAAAAACCGGACGAGCTTTTCGAATCCACGCGTCTCGGGAACACGACGCTTCGCGAGTAAAGCCGATGCGCGAGCCAAGTCGTCCTCCACGGCAAAATAATCCTCGGGGTAGCCGGGGATATCATCGAGTACGACATGACGGCGCTTGAGCTCGGTCTCGATTTTACGCTGTCCCCAACCGCGTCGTTTGCGTTCCTCGATAAAGTACGAACAAAAGCGGTTCTCATCTAAAAAGCGATACTCAGTGGCACGCTGGACGGCGAAATCAATTGCGGGCTGGCGAAATCCGTAACTTGCCAGCTTGTCACGGACCTCACCTGTGGCATGGTCGCGGCGCGACAACATCTCAGTCACCATGGTAAGCGCGCATTTACGCTCAATGAGCTGCACCGCCTCGCGAAACTCATCCCAATCGCAGGGAAGATCGGGGCGATTTTTAAGGAACAGGCGCGCGACACGAACAGGAATCCAGATGGATCGTTCAAAACCGCCCTCGAGCTCACAGTCGATATGTGCACAAGGCTTTTTTGATGCATACCCACTCGAAAACGAGGAGGCCGCCTTCTTATCGGGAAAGACGACCGTTGCCTCGGTCACCGTATACGACATGAGGGCATCCGCTACTCGTCATCATCATCGAGCATCGCGGAGCCATCGATGGCGTAAAGCTCATCGAACTCCTCAGTTTCGGGCTGATCGGTCAGCTCGACCTCGGACGGAGCATCGTCATCAAACTCAAGACCGCAGGCAAGGCGGACCTTATGCTCGATCTCGTCAGCACAATCGGGGTGTTCGCGCAGGAATGCCTTAGCGGCCTCGCGACCATTACCGAGCTTGTCCTCACCGTAAGCAAACCAAGAGCCCATCTTTTTGCAGATACCGCACTCGACGGCCATGTCCAGAATCGAGCCCTCCTTAGAGATGCCCGTGCCGTACATGATGTCAAACTCAGCAGATCGGAACGGAGCGGCCACCTTGTTCTTAACGACCTTGGCGCGCACACGATTGCCGATGACCTCGTCCTTGAGCTTAATGCTGTCGATGCGGCGAATATCGATGCGCACCGACGAGAAGAACTTGAGGGCGCGGCCGCCCGTCGTAGTCTCGGGGTTGCCGAACATGACGCCGATCTTCTCGCGCAGCTGGTTAATGAAGATGCAGGTCGTTTTAGATTTGGCGAGCGAGCCGGCGAGCTTACGGAGCGCCTGGCTCATCAGACGGGCTTGAAGGCCAACCGTAGTATCGCCGATCTCGCCCTCGATCTCGGCACGCGGGGTCAAAGCGGCGACAGAGTCGACGACGATGGCATCGATGGCGCCAGAGCGCACGAGCATGTCGACGATCTCGAGCGCCTGCTCGCCCGTATCGGGCTGGGAAATGAGGACCTCATCGATGTCCACGCCGATACGTGCGGCATACGTGGGATCGAGTGCGTGCTCGGCATCGATAAATGCCACGACGCCGCCCATAGCCTGGGCCTCTGCCAAAATCTCGAGCGAAAGCGTTGTCTTACCGGAGGACTCGGGACCGTAAATCTCGACGATACGGCCGCGCGGCACGCCGCCGATGCCCAACGCGGCATCAAGGGCCAGGGCGCCCGTGGGAATGGCCTCGACCTCGAGCTCGGGGCCACCGTCGCCATACCTCATGATGGAACCCTGGCCGAATTTCTTCTCGATCTCGGCCTTGGTGGTGGCGATCATCTCATCGCGCTCTTTACCCGTCGTGCGAGCATGAACGGTACGTACGGGACCTGAATTCTTGGCCATGAATAGCCCTCCTCTTAACAACCTGCATCGATAATAAACGAACGGCTGTTCGTGGTCAACCGTTCAGATAAATCATATGCAGCCGTCCTTTCCAAAACCCAACCAAACGCCGACCAAACACTGACCAAAAACTTGACCACAGGCGAGCCAAACAAGGCATGGCGAGTAAGAATACGCCAACTACCTGCACAAAGAGCAAATTCGCCAGAGGTCCCTATCTCCACAATTAAGGGGCCCGGAGGCCCCTTAAAACACGTCTATTCCATAGAATGGAGCACGCAGACAATGCGACCCAGTGCCTCCGCGACCGCATGGGCACGAACACATGAACGATCGCCCTCATAGTGACAACGAATGGAGTCCACGACCGGCACTCCCCCGTCGGCCGAACGAAACGCCCAGCCAATATAAAAAGTGCCAGCCGGATCGTCCTCGGTACCTCCACCGGGGCCGGCATAGCCCGTCGCACTCACGGCAATATCGCTCTGGTACAGCTCCAGCGAACCGGCAGCCATCTCGCGTGCCGTCTGATACGACACCGCGGTATAGCGGTCGAGCGTCTCTTGCTCAACGCCAAGTACGCGATGCTTAATCTCGTCGCAGTACGTCACCGCACCGCCGCGCAGCACCGCCGAGGCACCCGGGATATCGGCAATCTTCGAAGCGATCATTCCCGCTGTCAGAGATTCAGCCGTCGAAACCGTCACACCACGAACGGTTGCACGCTCGACAATATCGCGTGCGAGCTCTTCATTGTGCGTGGCAATCTGCTCAAATGATTCCGTCATGCCCACCAGGACCTAGACCGAAAAGACGATCTTGCGGCAGTTCCAGAAGTACTGAGCGCCCGAGATAACGGTCAGGACAACGGCAACGGCGTACAGGAAGCGCGACACCGAGTAGATGCCGAGCGTCAGCGCCACCGGGCCAAGGTGCAAGCCGGCCATCGCAAAGACGCACAGATAACCGCAGATGGAAACCATCGTAGTCGCCGTCTTGTACTTTCCGAGCTTATCGGCCGCAACGACCACACCGGCCGCACTCGCGACCATGCGCAGGGCGCTCACCAGCAGCTCGCGGAACAGGATAATGAACACGGACCACACGGTTACGGCACCAAAGTCCAAGAACAGCAGCAGGGCCGAGAACACGAGCAACTTATCGGCGATGGGATCCAAGAACTTGCCAAAGTCGGTGATCTCGTTGCGCGAACGAGCCAGGTAGCCATCAACCTTATCAGTGCACGACAGGATGACGTACAGAATAAAGGCGGCGGCAGCGAGCGGGCCGTCGAAGGTGCTCCAATCCGTACCGGCAACGCTCGTGTGAGACAGCGCCGACACGATCATGAACACCGGGATAAAGACGATGCGCACGCACGTCACGATGTTGGCGGGCGTCCAAACACTCGTCAGTTCCTTATTGCTCTCGTTAGCCACGACGCTCTCCTACTCCACAACATGACCGATAAGCTCGTAGCAGAAACTATCGGTAAACTCGACCGTCAGAATATCGCCCACTGATGCCTCGCTGGCATCCAAATGCACCGCACCATCGGAATCAGGCGCCTGGAACCAGGCATGTCCGATCAGCTCGACACCGTCCTCGGTCTCCTCGATACCGTCGACAATCACCTGGGCGCGCTCGCCCACGTGCGCGGCAGTCGCGGCAAAGCCGAGCGACTCGGCCAGATCCATAGCCTCCTGGGCGCGCTCGAGCTTAACCTCTTCGTCGACCTGACCTTCCATCTTGGCGGCCAGGCTGCCCTCCTCCTGCGAGTAAGCAAAGACGCTCGTGTAGTCAAAGCCGACGGTGTCCATAAAGTCGATAAGATCGCGGAACTCGTCGTCGGTCTCGGTCGGGAACCCTACCATGGCCGTGGAGCGAATCACGATACCGGGGATGCGCTCGAGCAGGTCGCGGAACAGGTCCTCGAGCTCCTGGCGCGAACCGGAGCGACGCATGGCCTTGAGGATGCGCGCGTCGCAGTGCTGCACGGGGATATCGATATAGGGCAACACCTCGGGCGTATCGCGAATGGTCTCGATAAGCTCGTCGGTCATGCCCTCGGGCTGCAGGTAAAGTACGCGGACCCACACGCTTTGAGGACGCACCGCCTCAGCAACGGCCTGCAGCAGCTGCGCCAGATTACGCGGCGCGCCCTCGGCGAGGTCCTCGTCGGCAAAGTCGGTTCCCCAGATGCCCGTGTCCTGACCGATCAGAACGATCTCGCGCACACCACCGGCGACCAGGTCGCGCACCTCGGAGATAATGCTCTCGGCATTGCGCGAGTGATAACGACCGCGGATATACGGGATCATGCAGAAGCTACAGAAGCGGTTGCAGCCATCGGAGATCTTGACGTAGGCGACAGCGCCCTCGACGGTACGCTTGACCTGCGGAATATAGGCGGCAATCTCGCGCTCAACACCCAGCACGTCATCGATGACCGCCACGATGCCGTCTTCTTCGTCGGCCTTCACAAAGGCCGCGACCTCGGGCAGCTCGTCGGGCAGGTCATCGCCGTAGCGTGACGGCACGCAGCCGCACATGACGATCGGGCAGGAACGTACGCCGTCCTGCACCTCGTTGGCAAGCTCGAGCGTGGTCTCGATGCTCTCGGACGTTGCAGAGGCAAGAAACGAGCACGTATTGACGATGGCGATATCGGCATCCTGCGGATCGAATGCCTCCTCGTAGCCCGCGGCGGTCAGCAGCGAACGCATACGGTCGGTATCGACCTCGTTCTTGGCGCACCCGAGGGTGATATAGAGCACGGAGCCCAACGGTGTATCCATGTTGGAGAGCGGTCCTTTCGAATGAATTAGCGGTAGTTGGTGAACTGCAGCGGCTGACCGTAGTCCTGGTCACGCAGGAACTGGATTACGGTCTGCAGCGCATCCTTGGAAGCAGAGGAGACACGCAGTTTGTCGGCATCGATCGTCACCTTGACCTTGAGCTTCTGATCCTTGATGTCCTTATTGATCTTCTTGGCAGTCGTCTGGTCGATACCCTCGACGATGTGACCGAGCACGCGCACGGTACCGCCCGAAGCAGCCTGAGGCGCATCCCAGGACACGGCCTTAAGATCGATGCCGCGCTTGATGAGCTTGGAGCTCAGGACATCGATGATCTGCTTGGAGACAAAGTCGGCCGGAGCGTTGATCGTAAAGAGCTTGTCGCCCTTCGAAAGCTCGATGGTGGCGCCGGAGTCCTTCAGGTCATAGCGCTGGGAAATCTCGCGCGTGGTCTGCTGGAAGGCGTTGTCGACCTCCTGCATATTGACCTCGGACACGACGTCGAAGCTGGAATCTTTAGCCATGGTTAATCCTTTCGCTTACGAGCGGACTAGTAGCTGTCGTACGAATAATCGGTAGAATCGGTCGTCGTTTGACCGTCGGTGGCGGTATCGGTGCCGTCCGTGGACTGGGCGTCGGTTCCATCCGCGCTGTTGGCATCATCGGTACCGTCAGTGCTCTCGCCGTCCTCGGAGTCGGTCGTCTCCTTCTTGGGAACGGTGATCGTCACGCGTGCCACGCCCGACGTCTTAGTGTCGTAGCGGACCTTTTCGCCGTTCTTGGTAACGGTGACATCGGAAGGCTTTGACGTGGTGATCTCGATCGAGGACTCGGGCGTGTATTCCTGCTCAAAGGGGCCGGTCGCCTGGGCGCCATAGACCGACTTGCCATCAACCTTGACCTCAATCCAAGCAGTCTTGCCCTTGGCAACGGAGATCTTGACCTTTGTGACCTCGTTCTCTTCCTTCTTGGCCGTCGTCTTGGCGGCGTCCGAATCGGTCGACACGTCTGTCGTCTCATCGGCGTCCTCATCCTCATCGACGGATTCGGTCTTCTTGGAAGACTTCTTAGTCGTTGTCTTGGTGGCAACGGGCGTCTCGGGCGTCGACTCGGGCGCCGAGGAGCCACAGCCACGCAGGAGCACCACGATGAGCACGATCAGAAGCAGCGCCACGGCGCCGATACCGGCATAAACGATACGAGGATCGAGACCGTTGTTCTGGGGAGCGCGCCCACCGCCGCGTCCACGATTGGAACCACCGCGACCGGTGCCTTGGGGCATACGACCGCGGATATTGTCGGAACGTCCGCGATAGCTACCCTGGCGCTGCATATTGCGCTGGCCCGAGCGGGGAGCGAGCTCGCCACGACCCTGGTAGTTGCGCTGGCCCGAACGAGGCGCTGAAGAGCGCTGGCTGTAGGGTTGCGACTGAGATCGAAGGCGAGGCGTCACCTGCGTAGTATCGGCGTCTGCATAGCCGCCGCGCGGCGGACGACCGGAAGAAACGCCACGGTGCCCGCGATCGGAATAACCACCATCGCCGTAGCCGGCACGAGGGTCTCGTGCGACACCGCGGGCAGCGGGGAGTGCGCGCTCCTCGGGCGCCGGCGTGCTGCGAAAACGATCGCGCTGGGAACGAATCTCCTCGCTCGAGCCCGTCTCGGTAATATAGCCAGCCTGCTGAGGGCGCTGGCCATAACGCGTCGAACGCCCGCCTTGAACCATCAGGAAGCGGCCGCTATCGACCGAGGAACGCGAATTGACGTAGCCGGCGGCGTCCTGAAAACGACCGCCCTGCTGCGACGTCTCGCGCTCGTATGCCATCAGATCGTCAAAATATGCGTTGACGACCTCCCGCGGATTGAGGCCCAAAAAACGCGCATAGCTCGAAATCATGCCCTGCGCATAGCCGCGCGGAGGCATCGATGCAAAATTGCCATTCTCGAAAAACTCGATGATCTGCGGCCTGATTTTGATGGTGTTGGCGACCTGCTGAATGGAAAGGCCCATTCGGCGACGCTGCTCGAGCAGCATGTCACCAAAGCGTGCAGCCATCAGAATCCTCCAAACTCACGATCTTCACGTGCCATCTCGGCGTCGACGGATTCCAGCGCGGCAAGGCCTTCTTCATCCAGCAGGACCTCGCGCGGCTTGGAACCGTCGGGCGGTCCGACGACACCCTTTTCTTCCAGCATGTCCATAATACGCCCGGCGCGCGCATAGCCAACCTTCAGACGGCGCTGCAGGCCAGATGTGGAGCCCAGCTGCGATTCCACCACAATATGAGCGGCTTCCCAGATAAGCGGATCGTCGTCCTGAGGCTCGGCAACGCCGGTGCGCACGATGCCGCCGCCACCTGCCATGGACATGGAGGCAGGTGCCACGGCCGACAGAATCTCCTCATGGTAGTCGGGCTCGCTTTGTGACTTGACGAACTCGACAATCTCGTTGATCTCGTCATCCGAAACAAAGCAGCCCTGGATACGGCGGGGCTTGCCCCAGTCGACCTTAGAGAACAGCATGTCACCCAAGCCGGTGAGCTTTTCGGCACCCATCTGGTCGATGATGACGCGGGAGTCGATGCCCGTTGCGACGTTAAAGGCGATACGGTTGGTAATGTTTGCCTTGATGAGACCCGTCACCACGTTGGAGCTCGGACGCTGAGTCGCCACGATAAGGTGGATACCGGCGGCACGGCCCAGCTGGGCGATACGCACAATCGACGCCTCGACGTCCTTGCCGGCAACCATCATCAGGTCCGAAAGCTCGTCGATGATGATGACCAGGTAGGGCATCTTTTGCGGCGGGTTATCGTAATGCTCAAACTCGCCGGCGGCCTGCTTTTCGTTATAGGTCGAGATCTTACGAACGTTAAGGCGCTCGAAAACCTTCAAGCGGCGCTCCATCTCGGACACGGCCCACTGCAAGGCACTCGCGGCCTGCTTGGGCTCGGTCACTACGGGCACGTAAAGATGCGGCAGGCCGTTATAGCCTGCGAGCTCGACGCGTTTGGGGTCGACCATGATCAGGCGAACGTCCTCGGGAAGAGCGCGCATGAGCAGGGTCGTGATGATGGAGTTGATCATGACCGACTTACCGGAACCCGTGGTACCGGCGATAAGCAGGTGGGGCATCTTGGCGAGGTCGGCGACGACCGGCGTTCCCTCTGCATCGCGGCCGATGGCAAGCTCAAGCGGACCGCCCTTAACATAGGGCAGCACGTCGCCCAAATTGACGTTCTGACGCTTGCGATTGGGAATCTCGATACCCACGAGCGAGGTGCCGGGAATCGGCGCAAAGATACGCACGGACTGAGCAGCAAGCGACAGCGCGATATCGTCCTCAAGGCTCGAAATCTTGCTCACGCGCTCGCCCTCGCCGGGCTGCAGCTTAAAGGTCGTCACCGTGGGACCGGCAATCCAGCCGACGACGCGAGCGCTACGGCCAAACTCAAGCAGCGTAGACTGCAGCGACTCGGCGGTTTGTTCCAGTTCCTTGTCCGAAGACGCGGCAGAAGCGGACTGAGGGTTTGCATGCAGGATTTCGAGAGGCGGCAGCTTAAGGCCGTCCTCATCTTCGCCCTCGTTATGCGCAGGGGCATTGTCCGCTCCCCCATCGCTAGAAGTAGACGCCTCGGCAGCGCCCGCGACAGCCGTATCGGCAACCTTGGGATGTTTGAGGAAATCAGGAATTTGAGGGGCGGCCGAGACGGGATTCACGGCAAACGGCGGTTCGGACTCGTCGACCTTGTCCGGATCGTCCTCCATCGAGAGCTGGCCGGTCACCTGACCGCGCTTTGCCTGACGTCGCGGCAGCAAGGTGGTTTTAGCAGTCTCGAGCGGGGACTCGTCGTCCACGTCATCACCCTCGGTAAGCTCAATCTCGCTCTCGGACCAAGACGGGTCGGGCTCACTCGTATTGAGCTTGGGAGCCGTCTTGCCTTTCTTGGCATGACGGCGCGGCAGCAACGTGGTCTTAGCACGCTCGGCTTCCACGGCATCGGACACGTCGACAAACGGATCCTCGTCTTCGTCGCCATCGTCCAAAACCGGGTCGGCATCGTTGCCCATGACCGTGGTCACGGCAGCATCAGAGCCCTTTTGACGAAGAATGCTCAGGTGCGGACGGGCAACGCCGGGTACCGACAGAGCTTCGTCGTCACCCCAGGGGCTCGCGTTGACGTCGGCACGACGGCGCTCGGCAAAATCGGCCGCACGGTCGCGGGCAGAGCGCAAAACGCCGCCCACCGAAAAGCCGATGATGACGAAGCCGACGACGGCCAGACCCAACAGGACCACCATCGCGATAGGCTTACCCAGGGCATTCTGCAGCGCGCTCGCAATAAACGCACCGATATAGCCGCCCGAGGCGGACAAGTTTTGCGGCGTGAACATAAGGTCGCACGAGTCGCTCGTACCCGGCACCATCAGCGAAAGAATGGAGACGACGGCGATAAAGACCACGGCGCCGCCCGCAACAGAGCGCACGTTGAGCGGCGAGTCCTCGCCTAAAAAGAGCGTTGCGGCAAACAGCAAAATAACGATCGGCAGCACGTAGGCGCCCAGGCCAAAGCCAAGGTGGTAGAAACCGGCAACCGCAGCCGTAACGGGTGCGGTCGCCGGCGAAATCACGGCAATGAAGGACGCAATCGCCAAAACGGCAATGACCACGCCGGCGATATCGCGATTGGCCGAAGGCTCGACCAGGGGTTCAAAATCGTCGAACTCGGCCTCGTGGCCCTTATTGGCACGAAGATGGGAACCGGCACCCTTAGCAGATGCCGGTTGGTTGTTGGCTTTATTGCCTTTGGCGTTTTGTGCAGATCCGCGCGCCAAACTAAACCTCCATGACGACCGGGATGATCATCGGACGAGTGCGCGTACGGCTCCAGATAAAGTTAGAGAGCGAGTCGCGCACGGCCTTGCGAATGGCATCGGAACCGCTGCTCGTAAAGCTGAACTTGCCCTTCTCGATCGTCTCCATGATGGACGCCGAGGCGTCCTCGGAGAACTGGTCGTCGATGGCAAAGGAGACGCCGCGGCCCGAGAACTCGATGGCCTCGATCTTCTTGTGCTTGAGCGAAACGATAGCGACAGCCGTGACCATACCGTCGTTGGCAAGCTTCTGGCGATCGCGTAGAACGATGGGGTCGGTGTCGCCAATGCGCAGTCCGTCGACGTAGACGACGCCGGACTCGACGGGCGTACCGCGCTTGACGATACCGCCACGCATCTCGAGCGTATCGCCGTTGTCGAGGATAAAGATATGATCGTCCTTGAGGCCCATCTTGCGAGCAAGCTGAGCATGGGCGCGCAGATGCACCGCCTCGCCGTGGACCGGCATAAAGTACGTGGGCTTGGCCATGGCCATCAGGAGCTTGAGCTCCTCCTGGCTACCGTGACCCGAGACGTGAACGAGGGCGCGGTTCTTATCCCACACGTCGCAGCCAAGCTTGGCGAGGCTGTTAACGACCTGCTGAACGGCCTTCTCGTTACCGGGGACCGGCGTTGCCGAGAGGATGACGGTATCGCCCTCGTGGATGGAGAGCGTCTTGTGCTCGCCGTTGGCCATGCGCGAAAGGGCCGACAGAGGCTCGCCCTGCGAACCGGTGCACATGACGACGATCTTGTCGTCGGGCAGGTTGTCAATATCGAAAGCATCGATAATATCGGCATCATCAATGTTGAGATAACCGAGCTCGCGCGCCACGCGGGTGTTGGTGAGCATGGAGCGACCGGTCACGACGACCTTACGGCCGCACTTTCGGGCGGCGTCGCAGATCTGCTGCAGACGATGGATGTGGCTCGAGAACGACGCGACGAACACGCGGCCCGGAGCATTCTTGATGGCATGCAGCAAGTTGGGGCCAACCTCGGCCTCGGACTTGGTAAAGCCGGGGACCGTGGCGTTGGTGGAATCGGACAGCAGCAGGTCGATGCCCTGCTTGGCAAAGCGGCTGATAGCGGCATAGTCGGGCGTGACGCCGTCGATGGGCGTCTGGTCGAGCTTAAAGTCGCCGGTGTGCATAACGGTGCCCTGGTTTGTGCGGATGAACACGCCCAGAGCGCCCGGGATGGAGTGCGTCATCGAGAAGAAGTCGAGCGAGATGCCGCCAAGATTGACGTGGCTGCCGCCCTTGACCTCGCGGAACTTAGGCGCACGGATACGGAACTCGGAGAGCTTGCCCTCGATAAAGCCGAGCGTCAGCTTGCTCGAGAAGATGGGCACCTTGTTGTTGAGGTCCTGCAGCAGATACGGAAGCGAACCGGTGTGGTCCTCGTGGCCGTGAGTGACGATGATGCCGCGGAGCTTTTCCTCGTTCTCCAGAACGTAGGTGTAATCCGGGAGCACCAGGTCGATACCGGGCTGCGAGTCATCGGGGAACATGAGGCCAGCGTCGACGAGCACCATGTCGTCGCCGCACTCGAAGACCGTCATATTCTTGCCGATGCCATCAAGACCGCCGAGCGGGATGATCTTCAAGGGAGATGATTTTTTAGCTGCCATAGGTGAGTGTTGTTTCCTTTCTTCGAAACGGGTCTGGAACAACCGACGGGGCGCTTCTGGCAAACCGACCGCCGGGAACGTACAAACATGCATCACGGAGTCGACACATTAACCACAGTATGATACCCATTTGCACAACAACAGACCACCAATGCATCAAAGCCCCATCTGAACCCGTCTATCCCGCCGGTCTGGTCTCAGCGGGCCCGGCACGGGCTAAGTTTCCTGCTCTACAGTCCTGCGCAAGACGGAAAGCACATTAAGTGCTTTCCTTTGCGTGCGGAACTCGCGACAAACTT
>ERZ1035001.455-NODE-455-length-21714-cov-23.490743_pt1 | contig 21714 bp, 17 predicted proteins | sample MGYA00520685_ERZ1035001 | MGnify/ENA primary metagenome ERZ1035001 (study PRJEB33766, sample SAMN09781749) | gut metagenome | biome: gut microbiome | host: Homo sapiens | place: Madagascar | study: EMG produced TPA metagenomics assembly of the PRJNA485056 data... | reverse complement strand
AAAAACCGAAAAAGCCTCTTGTAACAACAACAGGCTTTTTCCTGTTTTGGGAGCCTCTGTGCAGGACCAACAAATTTTACGTTTCATCGTCAGTCTATACCGTCCTGTTGTAGTTCTTTGACGCGAGGTGCCAGAGGTTCGAATCCTCCCGGTCGCACCAAGAGCAGCACCTTATGGGGTGCTGCTCTTTTTGTTTTGCACGGATTTTATGGGGCAGTAAAAGAAGGGCTTCGAACAGCCCGTGCCCCGCGCTTTGCGTCCCACGAGGCAGAAACGCCCCGGTGGGGCGTTTCTAGAGCGCGACTTGGCGAATCCCTTCGGGCGCACTTAAAAAGCGCATTGCAATGTACTTTTGCAATGCGCTTTTGGGTTTGATGTTATTTTGGTTTCAGAATCACTTCCCGCTTTCAGGGAAGATGATTTTGTTGACAAAGAAGAAAATCACCATAGACACGCCGCCGTTCAAAACCGTCGTGCCGATGTTATAAATAAAGTCCGGCACCAGCAGCCCGGCTACGGCGACCCACACGCAGTTGATGGAGTTGACAATGCAGGTAATGACGCAGAACGCCAGTACATACCACGCGATCTGCTTGCCTAAATTGCCCTTGCTGCGGAACACAAAATTACGCTGGATCGGGAAGTTGATGCACTCGCCAATGACCATGGCGATCATATACGCGCAGAAGTACGGCAGCCCGCCGTGGGCGGCATCGTAGCCGAGGATGTTCCACTTGAAGGTTTCCCCAAACAGGGTCACATCCACGCCGGGCCAGCCGAAATCCACCACCGGCAGACTGCTGAACGCAGCGGGCAAAAATTGCAGCAGCAGATACTTGAACACGGTAATCAGATTCGACACGATGACGAACAGACCGCCCTCGCGCACCCACTTGGCTGCGGCGGGGTGTTTTTCAACAAAATTATTCCAAAACTGCATAATGCACCTCCATCAAGCGCCGCGCAGACGCTTTTCCATCTGCGCATTCAGCACCACATTCTTAATCGATTCATAAATCACCCGCACAAGACCCAGGATCCAGAAGCCCTGCAATTCCATGACAATGCCGTCCACCATGCCCATGCTGATGGCGCCGTTCGTCATCTTTGCCAAGGCGCGAAGGGGCATATTGTACTGGAACAAAACGTTCAGGTCCGGCTTGCCGCGTTTATAGCTGACATCCAGCAGGATCGTCAGCACAAGCCAGACAAGCCAGCCCAGCGGACTGCGTGCGTGGTTCAGTTCGCCCAAGGTCAGATTGCGGTCAATTTTGGTTTTGCCTTTCGGGATGGGATGCCCCAGCAGCTTTTCAAAGTCTGCATCGGAAACGCGCAGCACATCGCCCTTATAATAGCAATCCAAGTCCCTATCCTCATACGGATGCACGGTAGCCGTTCCATGCACGGAGATTTTCTCGCACAGCCGGATGTCCTCCACGCTTGCGCCGACAAGCAGCGCATACTCGCCGCCCTCGATCTCCCAGCGGTTTGACTGCACATTCCAGAAGCGGAACGCCTTATCGTCCAGCATGATGGTGATGCGCTGTTTCTCACCGGGGGCAAGCGTTACGCGGGCAAAGCCCTTCAGTTCCTTTGCAGGGCGGAAAAGCTCACTGTTCTTTTTAGCAACATACAGCTGCACAATTTCCGTGCCTGCCACGCTGCCGGTGTTCGTTACGGTAAGGCTGACCCCCTGTTCATCGGCAGCCATATCGCTGTACGCAAACGTCGTGTAGCTCATACCATAGCCAAACGGGAAGCGCACAGCTTTTTCCGCCGTGGTAAAGTAGCGGTAGCCGATGTACAGCCCCTCGCGGTACTCCACGGTCTTGCGGCGGGTGGCAAAGTCGGCGGCGCTGGGGATGTCGGCGTAGGCCAACGGCCATGTTTCTGCCAGCTTGCCGCAGGGGTTGACCTTGCCCGCCAGTGCATCCGCAACGGCGCCCGCCCCTGCCTGACCGCCTAAGGCGGCGTACAACAGGGCTTGGCAGTTGTCCAGCCACGGCGTTTCGACTACGCTGCCGCTGTACAATACCACGACAATTTTCGGGTTGACGGCCGCCACAGCCTGCAGCAGATCCACCTGATTTTGCGCAAGGCGCAGATTGCTGCGGTCAAGCCCCTCACTCTCGGCGATTTCATCCAGACCCATGCACAAAATAACTGTATCCGCCTTTGTCGCCAGTTCGCAGGCGGATTTCTGCAAAGCAGCATCCGGCTTACCGTGGCGGTCAAAGCCCTGCTGATACCCGATGACGTTCAACTCGGAGTCGATCAGCTTATCCAGCAGTACATCCACCTGTGTCGAGTTCACCATGCTGGAGCCTGCGCCCTGATAGCGCGGATTCTTGGCAAAGTCGCCGATGACAGCCACCTTGGTGCCCGCCGCCAACGGCAGCAAAGAGCTCTCGTTTTTCAGCAGCACAAGGCTTTCTTCGGCGGCGCGGCGGGCAAGCGCATGATGGGCTGCCGCATCAAACTCACGCGGGGCAGCGTCCAGCGCAGCCTTGGTATCAAACACCAGCGGCAGCAACTCTGACAGGCGGGCGTCGATGTCGGATTCAGAGATTTTCCCGCTTTCCACCGCCGCCAGCAGTTCGCGCACACTGTCCCCGCCGGGCGCGGGCATTTCCAGCGTGGAGCCGTTTTTCACACCCAGCGCGTGGTCGTTGCTTCCGCCCCAGTCGGTGATGACCGCGCCGTCAAAGCCCCACTCACCGCGCAAAATCTCCATGAGCAGGTGCTTATTCTCGTTGGCATACGTACCGTTCACAAGATTGTACGACGACATAATGCTGCGGGGATGCCCCTCTTTGACGGCAATTTCAAACCCGGTCAGGTAAATTTCCCGCAGGGTGCGCTCGTCCACGATGGAATCCGAAGCCATACGCCGCGTTTCCTGACTGTTTACGGCAAAGTGCTTCGGGCAGGCAGCTACGCCCTTGGACTGGATGCCCCGAATATATCCCGCCGCCAGCTTGCCCGCGAGATACGGGTCCTCGGAGAAATACTCAAAGCTGCGCCCGCACAGCGGGTTGCGCTTCATGTTAAGCCCCGGTCCCAACACCACCGACACTTCCTGCGCAGCGGCTTCCTCGCCCAAGGCTGCGCCGATTTCCTCGCCCAGCGCGGCATCCCAGCTGTTCGCAACAGCCGACGCCGTGGGGAAGCAGGTGGCGGGCACGCTGGGATTCAGCCCCAAGTGGTCGCTCTCCCCCGCCTGCTTGCGCAAGCCGTGGGGCCCGTCCGACAGCCAGATCTGCGGGATGCCGTGTTTGGGCATACCCCGCGTTTTGAAGGTTTCCGCGCCGGAAAGCAGCGCGCATTTTTCTTCCAAGGTCAATTCTTTCAGCAAAAGTTCTGTATTTTGCATATAGTTTTCCCTTCTCATAAGAAAAGCCGCATCCAACGCCTGCAAGCAGACATCAGACGCGGCTTTTATTCAGCAAGTACCGTTGTTAGAGCAAAGAATGCTTACTCTGCCGCCAGCGTGACCACAGCCTCGTTGATGGAGTAGGTGTTGCTGTAGCCCCAGCCGGAGACGATTTCGTCGTGGGCGGGGATGGTCAGCTGCTTGCTGCCGTCCTCACCCTCGGTGATGGGCACCGTCAGGGCATCGCTGCCGTTCAGGGTCATGGTAAGGGCATCGTCCTGCACATCCACCAGCGTGCCGGTGATGGAGGCAGAGCCGTCAGCGGCAGTCAGCGTGCAGACCTTGTGGGAGTAATCCACCAGCAGCACGGCATCCGTTGCGGTGGGCGTTTCGCCCTGCACCAGCTCATAGCTGCCGGTGTACTGCTCGGTGACCAGATCCTCGACCTGCACTTCAAACGTAGCGGTCGCACCCAGGAAGGAGGCCGTCACGGTCTTGGTGCCTGCGGCGTCGCTGTCGTAACCGGTGAAGGTCAAGCGACCGCCCCAGATGGACTCCTCCGCACCGTTGGCGCGGGTAGCCGTCACAACCAGCTCGCCCGGGTTGAAGGTGTCGCCCGTGTAGAAGGTGCGCAGGTTGGAGGCGTCGATCGTCAGGCTCTTGGCAGGGGCATAGGGCTGACCGTAGATGTTGATGTTGCGGGTGAACGCACCGCCCATAACGCCATAGCTCAGGCTGGCTTCCATGCTGTATGCGCCGTGGTCGGTGTCAAAGATGAAGATATCCGCATCTGCGCCGCCATCCACATTGGTGGGGCGCACAGTGCCGTCGGCGTCCTGGTTGCCCAGCAGATGAATGACGAAGTTCTTCTCGCCGTTTTCATCGTAGTTGTACCAGTAGCCGTAAACATGGGAGATAGAGTCGCCGCCCACGGAGGTGCTGGGACCGCTGAAGGAACCCCACATCGAACCGTCGGTGTAGCAGTACATATCCAGACAGGCAGGATCCACGATGGTGCTGAAGCCCTCGGTGTACTGACCCTCGAAGAAGTAGGCGACTTCCCCGTTCGGCTCCTTGGCTTCCCAGGTTTCCTGCGGGATGGCAATAAGGTCATCCAGCGTCTTGGATGCGTACTCGTTGTCGTTGTAGTTCATAACGGGACCATCGGCAGAGGTCTGTGCCGCATCGGGGGCAACCTCCGCATTGTCGGCCGAGGGCAGGCTGCTGCTCTGCAGGGAGAAACCGCCCACGCAGACCGCAGCGACCGCGACCACCGCACCGGCGGCAGCAAACTGTTTTCCGGTGGCTTTTGCCTCGCCGGTTTTCGTCTGCTTGCAGAAGCAGGCGATCACGCTGAGCAGGCAGGCAACGAACGTGCCGACCATATAAAACACGCACAGACCGGCGTTGCCGCCCGCAAAGGTGACATGGTTGATGACGTCGGCAAAGACGAAATACAACTGCACAACAACAAGATACAGGGCAATGTTATAAATGATCGCCTGAATCAGTGCGCTGAACGGAACGGAAACAAAGAAGAAAACGAGCGAAACGGCAGCACCGACCAGCAGCACCACGCCGGCCATCGTACCGGAGTGACCCAGAGGGGCGGCCGTGGCCTGTGTGAACAGGAATACAATGCCGGTGATCAGCGCGACCAGCGCTGCGGCAAGGCAGAACCAGCTGCCCAGCCCTTTATTTTTCAAGCCTTTATTCATCGGGTTCCACCTCCATCAATTCTTTTTGGCGGCACGATTTTTCCGCTTTTCCTCGGAGAAAACGTCCGTGTAGGTGTGCAGCACATACATCACGACAGCGGCAACGGCCAGCGCGCAGAACACAACATCGAGAGCGCGCAGGGTCGTCTGCCACCACGGGGCTGCGTCGGAAACGACAACGTCCTCCGCGCCGGAGCCGCCCATAGAGGACTGCAGCATGATGTAGTACAGATAATGGTTGGAGTCAATGACCTTCTGCAGCAGGTCGCCGTCATCGGTGCTGGTAATCAGCTTCTCGATTTCGGTCGGTCGGGCGGTATCCAGGCAGAAGATGTTGTTGCCCGCCATCAGCATTTCGGGGGCAGAGGAATACTCGGACGCAGTCAGCGCATCGTCGATGATGTAGCCGCCGTAGTTCCACTCGTCGCGCAGGATGTGCTGAATGCCCTGGTTGGCGGCAGCGTACATAACGCCGATACGGTTGTAAGCGGTCATAACGCCGAGAGAATCGCCCTCAGCAAGGGAACCCTCAAAGGCGCGCATATAGATCTCGCGGATGGACTGCTCGTTCGCAAAGGTGGAGATGCCCTGACGACCGGCTTCCTGCTCGTTCAGGAAGAAGTGCTTGACCGTGCCGATCAGACCCTTGTTGCGCATACCGTGGGAAACGGCCTTGGCAGCATAGTAGCTGAGAACGCCGTCCTCGGAGAAATACTCAGAGGTACGACCGGAGTAGGGAGAGCGCAGGGTGTCCGCGCCGGGCGCGTAGGCGATGGGGATGGACGCATACAGCGCATCCTCGCCGTACATCTCGCCAAAGCGGGTCTGCACATCGTGGTTCCAGGTTGCGCCGACGATGGGCAGCGTAGCCCAGCCGGTGCAGTTGCGGCGGTCACCGTACTTAAACTGACCGTTCATGCCCTCGGGACCATCGACGATGGTGCAGCCGGGCTTGTTGACAGCCTTGACAGCCTTGATGCCCTTGGAGTCGCCCATGTTGATGAGCAGATCGCTCAGCGTCAGCTGAGAAAGGAAGTCGTTCCACTTCGGATCGTCGAAGGCAACGCCGATCATATCGCTGAAGTTGATCTTCTCATCCAGCTCCACGCCGAGGTTGAAGTCGGAAACGCTCTTGGCGTCGGCTGCCTTGACGTAGGTCTGCATATTCAGACCGTTGTACAGCTTATCGTTGACCGTCAGGGTCTCCAGCGTGGTGGGGTAGGTCGTATCCCACGCGCTGCGGGACAGGTAGGTGATTTTTTCGTCGTCGTTCGCCCAGTAATTCACATCAGCGTCGTCGAAGGTGTTCGTGACTTCCACATCGCTGTTGTAGCGGGAGTTGCGGTACTTTTGGGTATCGACCTCGGTGTTGGGGGCGGTCCAGGTGGCCACGGCGGCGGTGTTGCCGGTGACGACATTGCCGTCCTGGTCGATCAGCTTGCCCGCAACGGCGTCACCGCACTTGGCGGCCAGCACATTGTTCAGTGCCTCGTGTGCGCCGTTGCCGACGGCGAAGTAGTAATCGCCCGCATCGAGGATGTAGCCCTTCGCGCCGTTGGCGTCATAGGACGCGAGGAAGTAGCCGGGCACATCGACCGTGACAGTCTCGGATGCACCTGCGGCCACGTCGATTTTGTCATAGCCCAGCAGCTGGATCGAGGACTTTTCGACGTTGTTCTGCTTGTCGTAGTCGGTGTAGGGGGACTGTCCGTACAGCTCCACCGTAGCCTTGCCGTCCACGTCGCCGGTGTTGCTCACCGTGACGGTCGCCGTAAAGGTGTCGGTGTCGCTGTTGTAGTCCAGTTTGTCAAGGCTGTACTCATAGTTCGTGTAGGACAGACCGTAGCCGAAGGGGAAGCAGACCTCCTCGGCGTAGTTCCAGCCGTCGGTCGAGGCTTTGGTGCCAACCGTGGAATCGGCGTTGCCCTGACCGAGGATGGTGTCCTCGTAGCGGGTCTCGTAGTAGCGGTAGCCGACGTAGATGCCTTCGTTATAGCTGACAAAGCTGTCGCCTGCCGCGCGGGGCGTTTTGCTGCCGTAGTTGTAGGCGTGCAGACCGAAGTTTTCGGCGCTGGGCGCGGACAGGGAGTTGGCGGCAAAGGTGGCGGTGGTGTGACCGGAGGGGTTGACCTCACCGGTCACAACGCGGATGGCGCCGGGCATACCGTAGAAGCCGGGGTTGCCGACCCACAGAACAGCGTCAACATTGTACTCGTCCAGCCAGTCCATCTCCATCGCAAAGACGGAGTTCAGCAGGACGACGGTTTTCTTGAATTTGCCGGAGTCCTTGATTTTCTGGAAGATCGCCTTCTCGTTGTCGTCCAGCTCCAGCATACGCTTGCCCTCGTCGTTGACCATCGCAAGGTCGTTGCCCTCGGTGGCAAAGCGGGACAGCGTAACAAACGCGACATCGCCGTAGGACGCAAACGAGTCGGTGACGCTGCCGGTGAACAGCGCCGGGTCATATTCTCCCACGCTGGAAACGCTTCTTTCTTTCGGCGCGTCGGCGGAAGCGTAGGCGTCCAGCACGGTTTGGTTCACGTTGAAGCCGGCATCCTGCAGGGCGTCAACGGGGGTTTTCTGGTAATCCGGGTTCGTGGAGGAACCGCCTGCGGTGCTGCGGAACACCGGGTCGATGCTGCCGCGGCCAAAGACCGTGACGTTGCGCTCAGACTCGGAAAGCGGCAGGGCATTGTTGCGGTTGTAGAGCAGCACGCTGCCCTCTTCCTCCTCCTGCTCACAGAACTGATAAGCGGCTTCGATGTACTTTGCGTAGCTTGCATCAGACAGGGTGCCGTCAGCGGAGAACTCCGTGCCGCCGTAAGATGCGCCAGCGCCTTCGATGCCGAGTGCATGGTTGACTTCGCCTTCCTGCTGGAACGCAATAGTCGTTCCGGTCAGGACAAGGTTGGCCACCAGCACAGCCGCGCCGGACAAGCCCAGCCAACGGCGGGACTTGCTTGAGGTTTCCTTTTGTGCCATAGGTTTTTCTCCTTCCTAAACTGTCACAGATGAATGATACGATGCGCTTGCTGCCAAGGGCTGCGCACTTCCCCTTTTGCAGAAACCGTTCATATCTTTTTCACAAAGCTATCATAAAGGGAAGCGTTGACCGGGTCAATGCAGTTGGCGTAAATGTCAAAAAACACGGCACAAATGACAAAGAAGAAAAGCGACCGCCTTTCGGCAGTCGCTTTTGGGTTATGCAGTTTCTTTTTGGCTTTTCCCGCAGGGGAAGGTGACCACCAAGTAAAAAATCGAGTCTTCCACAAAGCAGTCTGCCGTGCCGCCGTACAGCTCGGCAATGCTTTTGATGCTTTTTATGCCGTAGCCATGCTCCTCGGTATCCTGCTTAGTTGTGACGATAGCGCCGTCCCGCAGCGTCGGCGGTGCGGGGGTGTAGTTCTGCACGCGGATGACCGCCATGTCACGGCAGCGGCTGATGTCCAGTGTGATGACCCGCTTAGACGCATCGTTTACCTGCGTCAGACACTCAATGGCATTGTCCAGCGCATTGCCCAGCAGGGAGTAAATGTGGTAGTGCTTCATATCCTCCAGACAGCTGCCGTCTGCCGAGCAGACCAGCTGAATACCTGCCTGCCCGCAGAGTGCCGACTTTTGGGTCAGTGTGATATCCAGCGCCTTATTCCCGGTGAGATAGCGCAGGTTCAGGTTGTCCATTTCTTCTTCCAGACGGGCGCGTTCCTCATCTGTGGCGCGGGAATACTGCTGTTTCAGGTCATGGTAGCGGATGTTGATTTTTTCCATGTCCTTTTTTGCCTGCTCATACTGTTGCTTGTCACATTCCAGCAGCTGCGCCAGCATTTCATTCTCGTGTTCCAGACTTTTGATGCTGCAATTTGAAAATTCCAGCGCCAGAATCGTGATGGCAAACAGGATGCAGAACGCATTCAGCGCCAGATAGGCGGTCAGGTAGGACTCTGCGCTGCTGTCCAGGACATCCTCCAGCACAACACTCAGGTAGACCGCGGCAATCAGGAAAAAGCCGGAGTAAAGCACAGTCTTGACATTGTCAAACAGCAGGCGCCCGCGCCGGATGCGCAGGGTGAGCAGCCGGTAGATGACCAGACAGACCACAAGGTTGCTGAAAAGCAGAATGACGAAGTCAACGCGCCTGTCTGTGCGCCCATGCTGAATCAGCCAAATAATAGGCATATAGGCCAGCTTACTGGCAATGTGCTGCACCGCGTAGGCACAGGTTGTATAAAACAGGGCGTGCAGCGGGCTGCAGTCAAAGCTGAACCATATCAGACCAAACAGCAGCGTCGTATACAGCAGCAATTTTGCCCAAAGCGGCAGGAATGCCAGGGTGTCCGTCAGCGCAAGAAAGACCCATACACCCGCCGCCAACCGCGGAACGAAGCAGCTGCGGCGCTGCCCCCACGGGACAAACAGGCCAGCGCATAGAATCATACCCAGCTGGATTTGCTGGTTCAGCATCCAATTTATGACTGACACGGGTCTTCCCACTCCTTTTTTGCCATATATCGGGAGAATGCCTCGGTGAAGGCGTCCTTGTAGGTGCGCCCGATGGGCAGTGCCGCCCCGCCGATATAGACATTCATACGGCTTACCGCCGTGATACAGCGCAGGTTCACAAGATAACTGGCGCTGCATCGCACAAAGCCGTAGGGCGTCAGCTGCGCCGCGATTTCCTGCATCGAACCGCGGTTTTTGATGATCTCGGTCTTGCCGTCCCCGCCGCACAGGTTGTACAGCAGGTCGTGCTGGCGCACCTCCACATAGGCGATTTCCGCTGCATCCAGCAGCCGCGTCATGGTGCCGTCCTTGACGACAATGTGCGGCGGCGCAGTCTTTTGACCGGCGCGCTTTTGCAGCGCCTTCAGCGCCCGCGTCAGATACATATGGAAGGAGTACCACTGTATCGGCTTCACAATAAAGCCCAGCGCGCCGACGCTGTACCCATTCAGCGCGAATTGCTGCAAATTCGTGCAAAAAATGAGGATGACATCTTGATCTGTCTCCCGGATTTTTTCGGCCAGTTCCATGCCGGACATCTGCGGCATATCAATGTCGAGATATAAAATGTCAAAATCACGGTCTTGCGCCGCCAGATAGACTGCCGCGCAGTCGAACTCCTGTACGTTCAGTTCTGTGCCGTTCTCCGCGCTAAACCGCGCCAGCGCCTGTTTCAGTTGGTCTCTTTCTTGTTTTTCATCGTCCACAATGCCGATTCGGATCACCGTGCGTTCCTCCCTCCGCGCAAGGATCTATATAAGTATGATATACCCCCGGACGCAGCCGCGTCAACCTTTTACAAGTGAATCGCCCAATTTTTTCAAGATATTTCCAGAACGCCGCGTGCTGGGTATGGAAGATCCTGACCACCATTTGACCACTACGGTGCAGTCGCACTAGGCTCAAAGTGTCAATGTGAAAAATATACCAAACAAGCCCGGTCGTCTTAACACAATCTTAATATCCCGGCAGAAAAGCTTAATACCATCTTTAAACGGGCGGCGCTATACTGTATTGTACGAAAATTCTGCTGGAGTGTGATTTTCTTTGCCATCTCATCGGCGTTTAACCTGTAAGCTCAATTACTTTCAGTCCATTATTCTGCTGTTTGCAATGGTTATCCTTATCGGGGCAGTGCTTTTGATGCAGCCAATTTCTGCGCAGGGGCATACCGTCACCCCTTTCCATGAGGCATTATTCACAGCAACCTCCGCCGTCTGTGTTACGGGGCTGGTTGTGCGGGATACGGCTTCTCACTGGTCAGCCTTTGGTCAGGCTGTTCTGATGGTGCTGATTCAAATCGGCGGCCTGGGTGTGATCACAGTCGGCGCGTCTTTCTCGCTTTTATCCGGTCGGCGCATTTCCCTATCCCAGCGCGGGCGGATGCAGGAGGCCATGTCCGCCCCCAAAGTGGGCGGCATTGTGCGGCTGACAGGCTTTGTGATCCGTAGCTCTTTGGTGATGGAAGGGATCGGTGCACTTTGTATGCTCCCGGTTTTCTGCCGGGATTTCGGCGTTTCCGGGATATGGAAAGCCATTTTTCATTCCGTTTCCGCTTTCTGCAATGCGGGCTTTGATTTAATGGGTACTCCCGACACGCCTTTTGTTTCTCTGACCGCATATCGCGCAGACCCGGTTATCAGCCTGACGATTTCCGCCCTGATCGTTATAGGCGGCATTGGCTTTCTGACATGGGATGACGTGCGGACCAATCGGCTCCGCTTTCATCGCTATCGGCTGCAAAGCAAAGTTATTCTGACATCGACGGCACTCTTGATCTTGCTGCCAACACTATACTTCTTCTTTTTTGAGTTCAAAGGAGTCACACCGCAGGAGCGGCTGCTGCTCTCTCTGTTTCAGTCCATAACGCCCCGGACAGCCGGTTTTAATACGGCAGACTACACGTCCTTGTCCAGCAGCGGGCGCGGCCTTACGATTCTGCTGATGTTCATCGGCGGTTCACCGGGTTCTACTGCCGGCGGCATCAAGACAACAACGATAGCGGTGCTTGTTGCCAATGCTTTTGCTGTATTCCGCAGGCAGAAGAGCCCAGAAATGTTCGGGCGGCGGATAGAAGAAAAGGCGGTCTATGATGCCGCAGCCATTTTTACACTGTATCTCGTCCTTTCGCTGACGGGGGCATTCACCATCAGCACCGTCGAGGGCTTGCCGCTGTCCGAATGCCTGTTTGAGACGACCTCGGCCATTGCTACCGTAGGGCTGTCGCTGGGGTTGACACCGCATCTGGGGATCGTCTCGCAGGGAATTTTAATTTTCTTGATGTTCATTGGGCGTGTCGGCGGGCTGACCATGATCTACGCAGCACTCTCCGGCAGCAAAAGCAGCGTGGCGCGGCTGCCGCAGGAACGAATAACCGTAGGATAAAAGAAAGGTAGATCCCATGAAAGCTATTTTATTGATCGGTTTGGGCCGATTTGGCCGCCATATTGCAGAAGAATTAAATAAACTCGGCCATGAGGTCATGGCAGTAGACGAAAACGAGGAGCGCGTCAACGCAGTGCTGAGCATTGTGACCAACGCCCAAATCGGCGACAGCACCAACGCGGAATTTCTGGAGGCGTTGGGCGTCCGCAATTTTGATGTCTGCATTGTGGCAATCAGCGGAAACTTTCAAAGTTCTCTCGAAACCACTTCCCTGCTGAAGGAGCTGGGAGCAAAAATGGTTGTTTCCCGTGCGGAACGGGATGTGCAGGCCAAATTTCTGCTGCGCAACGGTGCAGATGAAGTGATTTACCCGGAAAAGCAGCTGGCAAAATGGGCAGCCATCCGTTACGGCTCCGACCATGTGCTGGATTATATCGAACTGGATCACGACCACGCCATTCTGGAAGTGTCTGTGCCTTCTGCATGGATCGGAAAGACCGTTGGCGACATCAATATCCGCAAGAAATACAGCATCAATATTCTGGGAATCAAACGCAATGGAATTGCCGATGTCAACATCGACTCGGACACAGTCCTGCCCGGTGACACCACCCTGTTGGTACTGGGCGAGGGAAAAGCCCTGAGCCGGTGCTTTCATATCTGATCGTTTTCCAAGGGAAGTGGTTCATTTGAAAACAGCACTGCTGATTTTGCTGTTTCTGGCTGCCGGGCTTTTTCTTGTTTTTATCGGTGTCCGATGTGATGCGTTCTGGCGCAGCGCCCGCCGCGCACAATTTGAGCGGCAGGAAGACTTTCGCCGCTGGTAATACAGCCCAAAATATGATATGATACCCTTCAGAAGGGAGGATTTGCCATGAACATTAAAAAGCCATCTCCCGATACAGTGAAAGCGCAGGCCGTCCGACAGGCAAAGGATCTTTTGATTACCGTGTTGATTCTGGCCGCAGCAACCGGCATTGGCAATATTTTCTGGTATTTCTCTTTTACCAGAAATATCATATCGGTGTATGTTCTGGGGACATTGCTGACCTCGCTTTTTACCAAAAGCTATTTCTGCGGCTTTTTAAGCTCGTTTTCCAGCGTGCTGCTTTTCAATTTTTGTTTTACAGAGCCCCGCCTGACGCTGCACGCATACGAGCGCGGCTACCCAGTCACCTTTGCCATTATGCTGATCGTTTCCATCATCACGGTTACATTGGCGATTCAGAATATCCGCAATGCCGAAGAGAAAGAGCGCGCTGCCGTCCATGCCAAGAACGAACAGCTGCGCGCCGATTTGCTGCGCACGATTTCCCACGATCTGCGAACCCCGCTCACATCCATTTCCGGCAATGCCTCCAACCTCATCAGCAACTACGAGAAGATGGATGCCCCCACCCGGAAACAAACATTTCTGGACATCTACAACGATTCCATGTGGCTGATCAATCTGGTGGAGAACATCCTTTCCATTTCCCGTATTGAGGATGGAAGGATGAATCTGTCCATCTCCACAGAACTGGTAAGTGAAGTGTTCGAAGAGGCCCTGCGCCATACCAACCGGCACAGTGCGCAGCACACGATTACTGTGCAGATGGCCGATGACCTGCTGCTGGCGCGCATGGATGCCAAGCTGGTTGTGCAGGTGTTGATCAATCTGGTGGACAATGCCATCAAATACACGCCCGCAGGGTCACACATTGTCCTTTCCGCTGCGGCGCAGGGGGAAAACGCCGTAATCCAGGTAAGCGATGACGGCCCCGGCATCCCGGATGAAGCAAAAGAAAAAGTGTTTGAGATGTTCTCCACCGGGGAAAAACGAATCTCGGACAGCCGCCGCAGCCTTGGGTTGGGATTGGCTCTTTGCCGCACGATCATCGCAGCCCACGGCGGCACCATTACACTGTCCGACAATAAGCCGCACGGCTGCATCTTTACTTTTACACTGCCCCTTGGGGAGGTTTCTTTGCATGAATAAGCCCTTGATTCTGGTCGTGGAGGACGACGCGCCTATCCGCAACCTGATTACCACAACACTGAAAACGCAGGATTACAAGTACATTGCAGCGGCTACTGCCTCAGAAGCACTCCACCAGGCAACGATCCATGCGCCGGATGTGATGCTGCTGGATCTTGGTCTGCCTGATCTGGACGGCATCGAGGTGATTCGCCGTATTCGCAGTTGGTCTGCGATGCCCATCATCGTTATCAGCGCCCGCAGCGAGGACAGCGATAAAATCGAAGCCTTGGACAGCGGCGCGGATGACTATCTGACGAAGCCGTTCTCGGTAGAAGAGCTGCTGGCGCGGCTGCGGGTAACGTTCCGCCGCATCTTGATGCTGCAAAACGCCGCCGGTAGCTCTGTTTTTACCAACGGTGATTTGCAAATTGATTTTGCGGCGGGCTGTGCCACATTGAAAGGGCAGGAACTGCACCTGACCCCCATCGAATACAAGCTGCTCTGCGTCATGGCCAAGAATTGCGGCAAAGTGTTGACCCATACTTATATCACCCACGAAGTCTGGGGCAGTTCCTGGGGCAATGACGTAGCTTCCCTTCGCGTTTTTATGGCTACGCTGCGCAAAAAGCTGGAATCCGAGCCGGATTCACCGCAGTATATCCAGACGCATATCGGCATTGGGTACAGGATGCTGAAAGTGTAAAAGAATCTACCCTAAAGGGATATAATAAAAGCGATGAATATTATTATATCTATTTCTGGATTGATGAGCTTTTCGCGTATGTTACCAATGTAATTTACGCTGGGCGGAATCACCCCTCCTGCTTGGTCGATATGTCGCTTGACGCTTGACCACCATTTGACCACTACTGTGCAGAGGCACTATAAAATACCGGAAAAGCCTGTTGTGACAACCAACAATGGGCTTTTTCTCGTTTCGGGCTCAACTGTACAGAACCAACAAATTTTACGTTTCAACGTCGGTCTATACCGCCCTGTCGTAGTTCTCCGACTCCAAAGACCGCTGGTTCGAATCCAGTCGGGCGCGCTTAAAAACCTCATTGCAATGTACTTTTGCAATGGGGGTTTTACTTTTGTTTTTTGTCTTTAGAATAATTTCAACAGCATATCATCCGCAGCCTCGGTGTACTGCCCTTTTGCCAGTCTTTTATTTCTCAGCTGATTTATGGTGGTTCTCATACTTTGTGATAATTCTACTAAGGAGACTACGATGCTTACCTATAACATGGATGTGGAAGAGCGCAGTGTGTGGCTGCGGGCGACCCCAAGGAGCTGCTGGTGCTGACGGACTTTCCCATTGGCGAGATTGCCCGTCAGGTGGGGTTTGAGGATGAAAGCAACTTTTCCACGCGCTTTTCTTCTATGACAGGGCAAAGCCCGCAGCAATACCGCAAAAATGCACTGAAACCAATGCAAAATTCTCCCTCCTTGCAAGAATGCGGGAGTGCTAAACAAATATAAGAAATAGCCATCTGAAATCCGGGAACCTTCGGAATCTCAGGTGGCTATTTTTATATTGCTTTTTCTGCTGGCTGCTGTTCTTCGGAACCTGCAACAACTTGCTCGCCGCTTTGTAAGCTGACCGGCAGATAACCTTCCTCTGCCCGGCTTATCAATCACGGGTTGGGGTCGCCATCGCAGACGATTTTAGAATTGGTATAATTATTCAGGCAGTTGAATCTCCGGCATCAGTTCATCGGAGACGACTTGCAGCATTTCCTCCAATTTAGCCAAATCATCAGGAGTGAAGCGTTGTTTAGCGCGCTCCATGACCAGGTGCAAATAGGAATAGCTGATGTTATAGTAATCAATGTACTTTTGGGTCGGGCGCAGGCGGTATTCCCGCTTGTCGGTAGTGGACTGGATGCGCTCTACATAGCCTTTTTTGACCAGCGAGTTGATTTTATAGGCGGCGTTGGGGGTAGAAAGATTCATCATGTGGCTGAACTGCGCAATCGTAGGTTCGCCCAATGCCATGATGACTTCCATGCAGAAAGATTCTACCGTCGTCAGCGTGGCTTCGCGGTCCTCGAATCGACTGAAGATCTGCTTATAGAAATGCAGTTTGAATTTGGTATATACCCGTCCGAATGTCTGGTCCAGCATAGCGAGAATCCCCCTGTAGGTTAGTGGTTTTATTATAGCACATTCCGCCATGCAAAACCAGCCCTCAGGCATCCGTGAGAACAAACGTCAGCTCGGCGTTGGCCGCGCGCACACCATCCACCCATGCGGTGGCCTTGCCGATGCCTACCGGGCCATGCTGTTCTATCAGCTCGCATTCCAATGTCAGCACATCGCCGGGTATGACCTGACGGCGGAAGCGGGCGTTTTTTACTCCGCCGAACAGGGCGAGCTTGCCGCGGTTTTCCGGCAGGCTTAACGCGGCTACCGCTCCGGTTTGGGCCAGCGCTTCCAGAATCAGCACACCGGGCATAACGGGGTGTCCCGGGAAGTGCCCCTCAAAAAACGGTTCCGTGCGGGTCACACATTTGACGCCCCGCGCCCATTGGCCGGGGGTGTAGTCCAGAATCTTATCCACCAAAGCAAATGGGTAGCGGTGCGGCAGAATCTTTTCGATTTCTGCCGCGGTCATGGTTCGGGGTGGCTCATTTGGCGTACAGATCATCCTCATCCCTCCCAGCGTTTGAATACCACGCAGGCGTTATGGCCGCCAAATCCCAGACTATCGCTCATGGCATACTCCACCTGCGCCGCGCGACCCTGGTTTGGGATATAGTCCAGATCCAGCTCCGGGTCCGGCTCCTGCAAATTGACAGTGGCGGGCAAAAAGGCATCGTGCAGGGCCAGCGCGGTAAATACACCCTCTACCCCGCCGGCGCCGCCCAGCAAATGACCGGTCATCGACTTGGTAGAAGACACAGCCAGCTTGTACGCATGGTCGCCGAACACCGTTTTGATGGCCGTTGTCTCGCAGCTGTCATTCAGGTGGGTGGACGTTCCGTGGGCGTTGATGTAGCCGATCTGTTCAGGCACTACCCCGCCATCGGCCAGCGCCAGCTGCATACAGGCCGCACCGCCTGCACCGCCCGGGGCCGGGGCAGTAAAGTGGTAAGCATCGCAGTTGGCACCGTAGCCTACGACCTCGGCATAAATTTTGGCACCGCGTACCCGGGCAGCTTCCAACTCTTCCAGCAGCAGTACGCCGCTGCCCTCGCCCATCACAAAGCCGCTGCGGCGGGCATCAAAAGGAATCGAGGCCCGGGCCTGGTCGTCCGCCGTGCAAAGGGCTTTCATGCTGGCAAAGCCGCCCACGCCCAGCGGGCTGATGCAGCTTTCGCTGCCGCCGCAGAGCATACGGTCCTCGTACCCATCGCGGATACGGTGGAACGCATCGCCGATCGCATTGGTACCGCCTGCACAGGCGGTGGTGGGGCAGCTGCACATGCCCTGCAAGCCAAAACGGATGGCAATCTGCCCCGCCGCCATATTGCCGATGGACATGGGGACAAAATAGGGACTGACTTTTTCAAAGCCACGCTGCTGGCCGCGGGTGTGTTCTTCCTCGATCGTGGGCAGGCCGCCGATGCCGCTGGAAAGGATAACACCGAACCGTGCGCGGTCGATTTCTTCCAGTGCAAGACCGCTGTCACGAACCGCTTCCTCAGCGGCGGCCACGGCAAACTGGGTAAAGCGCGCCATTTTGCGGGCTTCACGTTTGTCGATACGTTCGGCGGGGTCAAAATCCTTGACCTCTGCGGCCAGCTTTACCTTAAAATCGGTCGCATCAAAAGCGGTGATCGGCCCAACGGCGCAGCGGCCAGCCTTAACAGCGGCCCAGCTTTCAGCCACGGTATTGCCGGTAGGGTTTACCGTGCCAAGGCCGGTGATAACGACCCGGCGTTTCTTTTTTGTGTCCATTGCACACCTCACATTCCCATTCCGCCATCAACGCAAAGGACCTGGCCGGTAATGTAACCGGCCTGCTCCCCTGCCAGAAAAGCCACCGCCGCCGCAACATCCTCGGCATGGCCGATTTTGCCTGCCGGGATGGCTGCTTCCGCTGCGGCACGGGCTGGTTCTGATAACACGGCTGTCATATCCGTTGCAATAAAGCCGGGAGCCACGGCGTTGGCGGTGATATTGCGGGCAGCATACTCTTTGGCAGTGCTTTTCGTCAGGCCGATCAGCCCCGCCTTGCTGGCCGCGTAGTTGGCCTGGCCCGCGTTGCCGTGCAGACCGACAACGCTGCTGACGCTGATGATGCGCCCATATCGCTGGTGCATCATAAAGCGACAGGCCGCTTTGGTGCAGAAAAACGCCCCTTTCAGGTTGGTGGCAAGCACGTTGTCAAAATCGGCTTCGGTCATGCGCAGAAGCAATTTGTCGGCGGTAATGCCGGCGTTGTTGACAAGCACATCGATCCGCCCAAAAGCGGCCGCGGTGTCTTCTACCAGTTTCTGACATGCTTCGGGGCTGCGCACGTCCGCCTGCAGTGTGATAGCCTGCACACCAAGGGCGCGGCAGGCTGCGGCCGTTTTCTCGGCAGCGGCAGCGCTGCCGGCATAGTTGACGGCAATGTTCATGCCGTTTTCGGCCAAAGCCAGGCAAATGGCACGGCCAATGCCTTTGGCCCCGCCCGTAATCAGAGCGGCACGGCGCAAGTTTTCGGTTTGCGGCATGGTCAGGCTCCTTTCAGGGTGCGCAGCAGCTGTTGCAGCTGCACGGCAGTTTCCACCGGGTAGCACGAGATAGCACTTCCCACAGTCTTTTTGACAAACCCGGTCAACGCCCTGCCGGGGCCGATCTCAATGGCAGTGTCCACGCCCAATTCTGCCAGACGGCGGACGGTCGCTTCCCAACGCACGCCGGACTGCACCTGTTTTTCCAGCAGTGCGGCAATGGTGTCGGCTGCCTCCCTCTCGTGTCCCAAGCAGTTGAACAGCACAGGGCACTGCATCGGCGCAAAGTGGGTAGCCTTAAATTTCTCCCGCAGTGCATCCCCGGCCGGGTGCATCAATGAGGTATGGAACGGGCCGCTGACATTCAGCGGCAGGCAGCGCCGTGCCCCGGCAGCAAGCGCCAGCGCGGCAGCTTCGTCCACGGCGGCTTTGTCACCGCCAATGACCAGCTGGCCGGGGCAGTTGTAGTTGCAGATCTGCACAACGCCTTTGTCGGCAGCTGCATTGCAGCATGCCTGGAGGGGAGCTTCGTCCAGCCCCAAAACGGCTGTCATCCCGCAGGTGCGCCCAGCCGCAGCCGCCGCCATTGACTTACCACGGAAAGCGGTTAAAGCGACTGCGGTCCGCACATCGAACACCCCCGCGCAGGTCAGGGCGGAATACTCCCCCAGTGACAGCCCCGCCGCATAATCCGGTGTGACACCTGCCTCCCGCAGTACGGCAGTAAGGCCAGCGGCAAACGCCGTCATGCAGGGCTGGGTGTATTGGGTCTCGTTCAATACGCCTGCTGCGTCGGTAAAGCAGACTTCTTTCAAATCAAAATCCACCGCCGCGTCGGCTTCGTCAAAAGCGGCGCGGAAAGCCGGGAAAGTCTCGTAAAGATCCTGGCCCATGCCGACATGCTGGCTGCCCTGCCCGGCGTATAAAAATGCTAGTTTCATAAGGTGATCTCCTTGTGCAGCCCACCAATGCAGTTTTGGGCATCGTTTACCATCGAGGCAAAGATTTCTTCCACCGGGCGGACTTCGTGCAGCAGCCCTGCGGCCTGTCCGGCCATCAGGCTGCCACTCTCGGTGTCGCCGTCAAACACAGCCTTGCGCAGACTGCCCAAAGTAAAGCGTTCCAGCGCCATTTTGTCAGCCCCGGCCTTTTCCTGGCGGACGTACTCGCGGCTCATGCGGTTTTTCAGTACGCGCACAGGGGTCCCGCTGATGCGCCCGGTCACGATGGTATCGCTGTCACGGGCCTTCAACAGGGCCGCTTTATAGTTTTCGTGGATCGGGCACTCAGTGCTTGCCAGCAGACAGGTACCGACCTGCACACCGCACGCCCCCAATGCCAGCGCTGCAGCCAACCCGCGCCCATCGGCAATGCCGCCCGCAGCAATGACAGGCACATGGACGGCATCGACGACCTGCGGGACAAGTGCCATCGTTGTCATCTCACCCACGTGACCGCCGCTCTCGGTACCCTCGGCAATAACGGCGTCAATGCCGAGCGGTTCCAGATGTTTGGCCAAAATGGCTGCCGCCACCACGGGGATGACCGTGATGCCGGCTGCTTTCCAGGCGGCCATGTACTTCCCCGGATTTCCCGCCCCGGTGGTGACGATCTTTACGCCCTCTTCCACCACGATTTTGGCAAATTCATCCGCCTGCGGGTGCATCAGCATGATGTTCACGCCAAAGGGCTTATCGGTCAGGGCGCGGCAGCGGCGGATGTTTTCCCGCAGGGAGTCCGCGTCCATGCCGCCAGAGCCGATCAGCCCCAGCGCCCCAGCATTGGAACAGGCAGCGGCAAACTCGCCCGTGGCGATATTGGCCATGCCGCCCTGTATAATGGGATATTTTGTACCTAAAATTTCATTGAGCAGCTTCATTTTTACCCTCATACGTCAGCAGCATCCCGCCCCATGTCAGACCGCCGCCAAAGCCGATGCAGGCCAGCGTCTGGCCGGGGCGCAGCAAATCACTTTCCGCCATTTCATGCAGGGCAATCGGGATGCTGGCAGCACTGGTGTTGCCGTGACGGCTTATGTTCTTGTAAAATTTTGACGGTTCTGCGTGTAAGCTTTTGACACAATGGTCAATTATGCGGCTGTTGGCCTGGTGGCAGACTACCCAGTCCAGGTCAGCCAATGTCTTTTGGCTGCGGTCCAGCACGGCTTGCAGACAGCGCGGCATAGCCTCCACGGCAAAGCGGAAAACAGCCTTGCCGTCCATCGTGATCGGTGCGGTATCGCGGGCCGCAGGGCCGCCCGCGCGGATCGCTTCACTGCCCCGTGCGCCTAAAGTTACGGCGAACGGTACATTTTCGGCCAGCTCAAAAATAGCCGCACCCGCGCCATCGCCAAATAATACACAGGTCGTGCGGTCGGTCGGATCAACCATGCGGGAGAGTGCCTCACAGCCAATGACCAGCGCATACCGCCCGCCCAGCGTGTTCAGAAGCCCATGGGCCGCGGCGGCGGCATAAATAAAGCCCGAACAAGCCGCATTCACATCAAAGGCAGGCCGGTCTTCCGGCAGACCCAAGGCAGCCTGTACGCGGCAGGCAATGCTTGGGGTAGCCGTTGGGGCCGAGAGCGTTGCCACGACACAGCAGGCAATGTCGTTTGCCGTCAGACCGCTGTGGGTCAGGGCCTGACGGGCGGCGGTGATGGCCAGCGTGGCGGCATCCTCGTTTTCGGTGCAGTAATAGCGCTGGCAGATGCCGGTGCGGGTCGTGATCCATTCATCGCTGGTGTCCACTTGCCGGCGCAGATCCTCGTTCGTCACCACACGGTTGGGCAATGCCCCACCGGTAGCCAGCAGCTGTAAACCTTTCATGCGCCCCTCATTTCTCCGATGCGGCGGTATTTTTTGTATCGCTGGTCGGCCAAGGCCTTGCCGCTCATCTTGCATAAGGCAGCAAGGTGTACCGCAATGGCGGTGTCCAACCGGCTGAAAAGCAGCTGCCGCCCACGCTGTGCGCCGCCCAGCGGTTCGGGGATGATCTCTTCCACGATGCCATCTGCGTACAGGTCCTGTGCCGTCAGCTTCATCATGGTGCAGGCCTCACCGCTGCGGGAAGCATCTTTCCACAAAATGCTGGCAAACCCCTCGGGGCTGAGCA
>ERZ1035001.453-NODE-453-length-21759-cov-5.541697_pt1 | contig 21759 bp, 19 predicted proteins | sample MGYA00520685_ERZ1035001 | MGnify/ENA primary metagenome ERZ1035001 (study PRJEB33766, sample SAMN09781749) | gut metagenome | biome: gut microbiome | host: Homo sapiens | place: Madagascar | study: EMG produced TPA metagenomics assembly of the PRJNA485056 data set... | reverse complement strand
GCTATTTATACCTGCCGACGGAAGCCGTCAGGAAGGATTTCGCGCCTGACGTGAAGCCAGCCATTCAAGATACGATTGCAGCCACGCAGGGGCCAATTAAGGCCGAGGCGTTTGGTGAAAAGGTCGCCCACGCGGCGTGGCATGACAAACCGAGCTGGTTTGTGGTCAGCAAGAATGACCGAATGATCAACCCCGATCTTGAACGCGCGATGGCGAAGACGATCCACGCGAAAACCACCGAGGTGGCGGCGAGCCACGTGTCGATGGTGAGCCAGCCGCAGATCGTTGCCCGGACGATTGAGCAGGCGATTGAAGCAAAGTAATTTTTTGCGAATTGTAGGCCGGGTAAGCGCAGCGCCACCCGGCAAAAAACAGCCTCAGCGCCCGCCATCCGCGGGATAATCCCGATTAATCCACGCGTGGTCCTCTTCCCAGGTGAACATCCACTTGCGCACCGGCCCGGCCATCACGTTGAGATAATAGCTGTCATATCCGGCCATCGTCGCCACCGGATGGTAGCCCTTCGGCACCATGACCACGTCACGGTTATAGACCGCCATACACTCATCCAGCGCTCTGTCGTCGGTGTAAACCCGCTGCATGCAGAACCCCTGCTCCGGGTTGAGGCGATGGTAGTAGGTCTCCTCCAGGTAAGTCTCCTGGGGCGGGTTATCCGTGTCGTGCTTGTGGCTCGGGTACGAGCTGGTGCAGCCCTCGTTGGTCCACACCTCCACCACCAGCAGGCTGTCGGCGGGCTTGTCTTCCGGCAGAATGTTGTGCACGTAGCGCTGGTTATGGCCCTTGCCGCGCGCTTCACCGTCGATATCCTGCGGCGCAATCAGCCGCGTCGGACAGGTGCCCTTGCCCGGCGCAGCGCAGACCGCCAGCTCCAGCGTCGTCAGCGCCTTCACCTGCACCGTCTCCTGCGGAGTGACGTACACCGCCCACGGCTTGATGCGCTCGAACGGGCTCATCCGCTCGCCGATGTCGTTAAACTGCGCGGAAGGCGTGCTGATGGAGGCGCGTCCTGCCACCAGCACCAGGCAGCGCTCTTCGCGGACGGCGGGCAGCGTCAGCGTCTGCCCCTCCTGCAGCTCATACGCCTCAAAGCCGACGTACCCCCACCCTGCGCTTTCCGGCGTGACGGACTGAGTGCGCCCCTCCGCGTTCGGCTGTTGCCAGCGTGATAACAGACGTGACATGTCACCTCCTCAAATCAGTCCGGCGTCGCGCGCCAGACGGCTCAGATTGTTATACCCCAGACGGGCGTAGGTCAGCGGATGGGCAATGGCCGGATCCTGCTCCGCCTCCACCACCAGCCAGCCGTGATAGTCCTGCGCCTTCAGCAGCTGCATAATCGGCGGATAATCCACGCAGCCGTCGCCCGGCACCGTAAACACGCCGCTCAGTACCGCATCAAGGAAGCTGGTTTTGCGGTTTTTCACGTCCGCCAGCACGTCGGCACGCACGTCTTTGCAGTGAACGTGGTTGATACGCGACGCCCAGCGCTGCGCCACCGCCAGCGGATCGGCCCCGGCAAAGGTCAGATGACCGGTATCCAGCAGTAGCCCCACCGCGTCGCCGGTGTGGGTCATAAGATTGTCCACGTCGTCGGCGGACTCAATCACCGTGCCCATATGGTGATGGTAGGCAATCTGCACGCCCTGCTGCTGGGTGTAGCGGGCAAATTCGGTAAGCTTCTCGCCGTACTCCTTCCAGCGCGCCTGCGGGAAGCGCGGGCGCAGATGCACCGGGGTCTGCTGCTCGCCGTGAATGCAGCCGCTCACTTCCGCAAAGACCAGCACCTTCGCCCCCAGCTCGCGCAGGAGCGTCAGGTGGGACTGCACGGCGGCGATCTCCTCCTCCACGCTGCGCTCCAGCAGGCGGCCGGAATACCAGCCGGAGACCAGCTGCAGGTCGTGGCGCTGCAGGATGGGGCCGAGCAGGCGCGCTTCGCGCGGGAACTTATTGCCCAGCTCGAAACCGGCAAAACCGGCCTCTTTACCTTCGCTCAGGCAGGTCTCCAGCGACGTCTCCGCGCCGAGTGAAGGCAGATCGTCGTTTGTCCACGTCAGCGGGTTAATGCCCAGTTGTACACTCATTGTCGTCTCCATTATGCGTGTCCGCGCTCGCGCCACCAGGCGATAAGCTGCAGGTAGTTGTCCCGGATGCGCGCCACCAGGTGCGCATCGTCAATATCGTGCTTCAGCCACGCGCGGGAGGCATCGCCGAACAGCGTGCGCCCTACGGCGAAGCCTTTTACTACCGTCTGCCCCGCTGCGGCCCTGAAGTCGGCGCGCAGCTGTTCCGCCGGAGCGTCCAGGCCGAGGATCACCACCCCGCGGCAGTGCGGGTCCCGGCGTTCGATAATCTCGCTCAGCGCCGTCCAGCCCTCCGCTGAGAGCGGCGGCAGCTTCCACCAGTCGGGATAAATGCCGAGGTTGTAGAAGCGGGAAATGGCGCGCAGGTAGAGCTCGTCGCTGCGCGGCATGGTCGCAGGCAGGATCACCTCCAGCAGCAGCTCGTGCCCGGACCGGCAGCAGGCGTGATACACCTCGGCAATTTTCTGCTCCTGCTCCAGGCGCAGGCCGTGAGCGTCTTCCGGATGGAAAAAGACCAGGCACTTCACCACGTGCTCCTGTGGCCAGCTGATGAGCTGGGTGCCGATGTTGCCATGCTCCATCTCCAGCGGACGCGAGCCCGGCAGCTCAATGGGGCGACCAATCCACCACCCCTCGCCGGTGATGGCGTTCAGCGCGTCCTGACCAAAGGTGCCGTCGCACAGCAGGCCGGCTTTGCCCTCCAGCCCGGCCCGGCTCGCCGCCTCGCGGCTGGCCTGCAGGATCAGCTGCTTCAGCGCCGGAATGCGCCCGATCGACGCGCCGCACTGCAGCGCCATCTCCTCAAGCTGGCTGCGGTGATCGAAGGCCATTACGCACAGCTCCGGCCACTCGCGGCGGCGGGTGGTCACCCGGTGGAGGTGGTTCAGACGCGGGTCGAGGTCCGGGCGCGGCACATCCGCAGCGCGGGAGAGATAGTCATCCAGCTCGATTTTGCTCGGCATCGCCGGGGCGCAGCCGTGGCGCGAGACCACCAGCGCGCCGCAGGCGTTGGCATAGCGACACGCCTGCTCCCAGCCCTCGTCGTTCAGGTAGCCGCGCAGCAGGCCGGACATAAACGCGTCCCCCGCGCCGAGGACGTTCAGTACCTCCACGCGCACGCCAGTCACCGTCAGGCCGTCGTCCAGCCGGGGTGGAATGGCGTCGGTATAGACCGAGCAGCCGAGGGCGCCGCGCTTGCAGACCAGCGTTGCTTCACTCACGGCACGCACCTGCCCCAGCGCCTGCAGGGTCTCCGTGCTGCCGCCCGCAATGTGAAACTCCTCCTCGGTGCCGACGATGACGTCGAAGAGGTGCAGCACCTCCTGCAGCTCGCGGGTGACCTTATCGGCGGCGATAAAGCGCGTTTCACCGTCGCCTAAGGAGGTCAGCCCCCACAGCACCGGACGGTAGTCGATGTCCAGCACCGTGCGCACGCCGTGACGGCGGGCATAGCCCAGCGCCGTCAGCACCGCATCGCGGGTCTGAGGATGAGAAAGGTGAGTCCCGGTGATGGCAAGACAACGTGCGGAGGCAATGTAGCTTTCGTCCACATCGCTGGCCGTAATGGCCATATCCGCGCAGTTATCGCGATAAAAAATAAGAGGAAAGGTGTCCCGGTCTTTAATGCCGAGTAGCACCAGCGCCGTGAGGCGGTCTTTATCAGTAATCAGATGGCTGGTATCGCAGCCCACCTGGTTAAGCTCTTCCCGCAGGAAGCGGCCCATATGTTCATCGCCGACACGCGCCAGCATCGACGAGCGCAGGCCCTGGCGCGCGGTGCCGTACGCCACGTTGCCGGACGAGCCGCCGAGGTATTTGGCAAAGCTCGACACATCCTCCAGACGGGCACCAATCTGCTGACTGTAGAGGTCTACCGCCACGCGGCCCATGCATATCACATCAAACTGCTTTTCCACGTTGATACCTCATCAGACAATGTCGTTCACGTTCAGCCAGCGGCCTTCCTGGTGCGAGAGCGCGATCGCGTCCAGCACGCGCGACACCTTCCAGCCCTCTTCGAAGTCCGGCCACATCGGCACGTCGGCGGCAATCCCGTCCACCAGATCGCGCACCTCCACCGTTTTTTGATCGTTAAAGCCTATCCCGTGGCCTGCGCCCATGCAGAACGCGGCGTAGTCGGGGTGTGCAGGGCCAACGAGTAAGGTGCGGAATCCCTGACGGTTAACCGGATCGTCATGCAGATAGAGCTTCAGCTCCGCCATGCGCTCCTGGGTGAAGCTGATGGCGCCTTTCGTCCCGGTAATGACGTACGACAGCCCCATCTTGCGGCCGCAGGCGACGCGGGAGGTTTCAATCACGCCCTGCGCCCCGCCCGCGAAGCGCACCATGGCGTGGGCCTGATCCTCGTTTTCGACGGCAACCATGTCCGACGAGTCGGCCTTCGCCGGGCGTTCCGGGACCACGATCTTCAGGTCGCCGCAAACCTGCTCAATCTCCCCGACCAGGTACTGGGCCATGTTGACGATATGCGCCGCGAGGTCGCCCAGCGCTCCCAGCCCGGCGGTCTCTTTGAAGCAGTGCCAGTGAATGGGCGAGCGCGGGTCGGCCATATAGTCTTCGTTGTGGGTGCCGTAGAAGTGGATCACCTCGCCAATCTCGCCGCGGGCAATAATCTCCTTCGCCAGCTGTGCCGTCGGGTTTTTCATGTAGTTGAACCCCACCAGCGTTTTCACCCCGGCCCGCTTCGCGGCGTCGACCATCTCCCGTGCGTCGTGGGCGTTCAGCGCCAGCGGCTTCTCCGAGTAGACGTGCTTGCCGTGGCGGATCGCCTCCAGCGCCATCTCTTTATGCAGATGGTTGGGTGAGCAAATATCCACCACGTCGATCGCCGGGTCGGCCACCAGCGCCCGCCAGTCGCCGGTGGAGCGGTTGAAGCCAAACGCCTGCGCGCGCGCTGCCGCCAGCTCCGGCGTGACTTCCGCCACCATTTCGCGCACCAGCCTGCCGCGCAGGTTGAACACCGTCGGGGCCTGGGCATAGGCGATAGCGTGCGCCTTGCCGATATACCCGGTGCCAATCAATCCAATACGAACCTCTTTCATCGTGATCCTCACAGTGCGCCGCGACGGCTCTTGGCGTAGGTATCAAACGCCACCGCCAGAACGATAATTAATCCGGTGATAATCTGCTGGTAGTAGGCCGAGACGTTCATCAGCACCAGGCCGTTAATCAGAATCCCCATGATGATGGAGCCGATAATGGTGCCGCCGATGCGCCCGTAGCCGCCCATCAGCGAGGTGCCGCCAATCACCACCGAGGCAATGACGCGCAGCTCAAAGGAGATCCCGGCCACCGCCTCGGCGCTCCCCAGACGCGCGCTCAGAATGAAGCCCGCCAGCCCCGCCAGGCAGCCAATCAGCACGTAGACGCTGACCAGCACGCGCTTGACGTTCACCCCCGCCAGGCGCGCAGCCTCCGGGTTACCGCCGATGGCGTAGACGAAGCGGCCCCAGCGGGTTTTATGCAACGCCAGATAGCCGCCGAGGGCGACGATGGCGAAGATCCAGATCGGAATGGAGATGCCGAGCAGCTCCCCGCGCCCCCACCAGCGGTAGCCCTGATCGAAACCGGCAATCGGCGCGCCGTCGTTGATCACCAGCGTCAGGCCGCGCCAGATGGTCATCCCGCCGAGGGTCACGATGAACGGCGGCAGGCGCAGGCGGGTCACGCCCAGACCGTGCAGGAAGCCAATCGCCGTGCCCATCGCCAGGCAAATCCCCAGCCCAATCAGCCAGCTCATGCCGCCCCAGGCGTTCGGGTCGACGGTGGTGAAGTTGTCGCCCTTAATCACGTACGCCGCGGTCATGGCGCAGACCGCCAGAATGGAGCCCACGGAGAGGTCAATCCCGGCAGTCAGGATGACAAAGGTCATCCCCACGGCCATGATCCCGTAGATGGAGACTTCGGTCAGGATGTTGAAAATATTGCGTTCAGAGAAAAAATTGCTGTTCTGCGACTGGAAGAAGATCAGCAGCAGGATCATGAAAATCAGAACCCCGAAGCGCTCGAAGAAGGCGATGGGATCGATGCGTCCGGCGCGTTTGACCGGGGCCTGCGTTTTAGAAATCATCTGCGTCATGAGAAACTCCGTTATGCCGCGTTCAGGGCGTTGTGGTTGATGGCCATCATCGTCATCAGCCGTTCTTCGTTAGCGTCGTCACCGTGGATCTCGCCGGTCACCCGGCCTTCGCTGAGGGTGATGATCCGGTCTGACACCGCCATCACTTCAGGCAGATCGGAGGAAATCACGATCACCGCCACGCCCTTTTTCGCCATGTCAAACAGCACCTGGTGCACTTCCGATTTGGTCCCCACGTCGATGCCGCGCGTCGGCTCATCGACGATCAGCACCCGCGGGTTGAGCGCCATGCAGCGCGCGAGGATCACCTTTTGCTGGTTACCGCCGGAGAGCTTGCGCACCTCCTGCGCGCTGTTGACCATTTTGATCTGCAGCGCCTTGCGGTAGGACTCGATCAGATCGTCCTCTTTGCGGGTGTTCACGAACCAGCGCCACTGCAGCAGCGAGGAGAGGCAGGAGAGCGACAGGTTGTCGCGAATCGACAGTCCCAGCACCGCCCCCTCTTTTTTGCGGTCTTCCGGTACCAGCGCCACGCCCTGGTCGAGGGCATAGAGCGGGTCGCGCGGCTGGTACGGTACGCCGTCCAGCTCAAAGCTCCCGGCGGTAAACGCGTCTGCGCCAAACAGGCAGCGCGCCACCTCGGTGCGTCCCGCGCCCACCAGTCCGGCAATGCCTAAGACCTCCCCGGCGTGAACGTGGAAGCTGATGTCATGCAGGGCGATGCCGTGCGGATCCAGGGGCGGCTTTTCGCGGCTCAGCCCCTTCACCGCCAGACGGACGGGTTTGTCCTCATGATGGGTTTCGCTGGCGGGACGGCGATTAAAGGCCACGTCGCGCCCGACCATCAGGCGGATCAGTTGTTCGACGTTGGTCTCCGCCACCGCGCCGGTGCCGGTGAAACGGCCGTCCTGGAAAACGGTGAAGCGGTCGCAGAGCTGGAAAACTTCGTGCAGGCGGTGGGTGACATAGATAATGCTCACGCCACGGTTTTTAAGCTCGCGCACCACGCGGTGCAGGCTTTCCACCTCGCTGTCGCTCAGCGCGGCGGAGGGTTCGTCCATAATGATTAGCCTGGCGTTGAGGGTCAGCGCCCGGGCGATCTCCACCATCTGCTGCTGGGCAACGCTCAGGCGGGCGACCGGGGTGGTCGGTGCAACGTTCAGCTGCAGATAGTCGAGAATGACCTGCGCCTCCTGATTGACCGCCTTTTCGTCGACGATCAGGTTACGTTTACGCGGCTCGCGCCCGAGAAACATGTTTTCCGCGACGGTCATGTTGGGCAGCAGGTTGAATTCCTGATAGATGGTGATAATGCCCTTGTTCTGCCGTTCCACCGGGGAGTCGTCCACCGGCAGCGTTTCGCCGTTGAACCAGATCTCCCCGCGGGTTTGCGGCTGCGCCCCCGCGAGCGCCTTCAGCAGCGTGGATTTACCCGCCCCGTTTTCCCCCAGCAGGGCGTGGATCTCGCCCGCGCCGACGGTCAGCTGGGCGCTGCTTAACGCCCAGACGCCGGAAAAGCTTTTTGCCAGGTCGGTCACTTTCAGTAAGGGTTGCGACATCGGTCTGCTCCTCCTTTAGAGTGAGCCGCCGCGCCAGCGGCGGCTGCGGATAAATCAGTTACCGGCCTCACCGATACGCTCAGCCTGCTGCAGGTTCTCTTTGGTGATCAGCGTCGGCGGGTAGTCGGCCCCGGTGATGGCTTTTTTCTCGCGCACGTTGGCCACCAGCTGGCTCATCGCCGTCTGCACCGCAAAGCCCGGACGCTGATCCGCCGTCACCGCCAGCCAGCCGTCGCGCACGCGGGCCAGCGCTTCCGGTACCGCATCAAAGCCGGTGACCAGAATTTCGCCCGGCTTCACGCCCTGGCTCTGCAGCGCTTCAATCGCCCCCAGCGCCATGTCGTCGTTGGCGGAGAGGATCACCTGAGGACGTTTCGGCAGCGAGGGCAGCACGCTTTCCACGATGCGCATCCCTTCAGAACGCATCCAGTTGCCGGTCTGATCGGCGACGATCTTGTACTTATCCCCGCCTGCCTTCAGGCTGTCGCGGATCCCTTTGGTGCGTTCGATGTTGGAGGAGGAGCCCGGCTGGCCGGTCAGCAGAATGATCTCCGCCCCGTCGGGGAATTTGGTTTTGACGAAGTCGCCAATCGCCTGGCCACCTTTGTAGTTATTGGCGCCAAAGTGCGGCACCTTCTTCTGGCTGTCGACGGAACGGTCAAGGGTGACCACCGGCAGCTTCGCATCCTGAATTTCATCCACCGCGCTGGAGACCGCATTCACGTCGTTCGGGGAGACGATAAAGCCCTGCGCGCCGCGGGTGATGGCGTTTTCCAGGTCAGCCACCTGCTTCGGTGAACTGCCCTGCCCGTCCAGCACCTGAAGCTTCACGCCCATCTCTTTTGCGGCTTTTACCGCCGTGCGCTGCATGTGAACTTCAAACGGCATGGCCAGGTTTGGCGTACTGAAAACAATTTGCTCGTTTTCGGCGAGGGCGGCCCCGGACGTCATGGCGATGAGGGCGGCTACGATCAGTTTTTTCATTATTATGTCTCTCTGTGTAGGGTTGTGGTGTTTAGAGGACGATCTCGCGCTGGCTGCGCAGTGACTCCAGCGCTTTATCCGCAAGGTACAGCGCACGTTCACCATCATCGCCGCTGCAGTCAGGCACCGCTTCGCCGCGCAGGACCGCGACAAAGTGTTCCCATTCCGCGGCGTAAGCGGATTTGTAGCGCTGCAGGAAGAAGTGTTCCGGCAGCGCGCTGGTGCAGCCCTGTTTGCCGTAGTGCTGCACCTGGTTTTCCAGAATGTTGCCCGCGCACAGCAGCCCTTCGGAGCCGTGCAGCTCCAGGCGCTGGTCGTAGCCGTAAGATGAGCGACGGCTGTTGACGATGGTCGCCATCGCGCCGGAAGCGTATTTCAGAACGATAAACGCGGTATCGATATCCCCCGCCTCGCCAATCGCCGGATCCACCAGGTTGCTGCCCTGGGCATACACCGACACCGGCTCTTCGCCCATGATGAAGCGGGCCATGTCAAAATCGTGAATGGTCATATCGCGGAACATGCCGCCGGAGACGCGCACGTACTCCGCAGGCGGTGGAGACGGGTCGCGGGAGATGATCAGCAGCGATTCCGGCTTGCCGATGCGCCCGGCCTGCACGTCGGTTTTCACGCGGCGGAACTGCGGGTCAAAGCGGCGGTTAAAGCCGATAAACAGCGGCACGTCATACTCTTTGACCACCTTCAGGCAGTCGCGCACGCGGGCGAGGTCGAGGTGGACCGGCTTTTCACAGAAGATGGCCTTGCCGTGGCGGGCGGCCATTTCAATCAGGTCCGCGTGGGTATCGGTGGCGGAGGCGATCAGCACGGCGTGAACGTTAGGGTCGGTCATCGCTTCATCCAGGCTCTGCTGGCGGGCCTGATACTGCGTGGCGAGGCGGGTGGCAAATTCCTGATTCGGGTCAACCACGGACCAGAGCGTGGTCGCGCCGTGGCCGGCGATGTTAGCTGCATGTACCTGGCCAATTCGGCCAGCGCCCAGTAAAGCAATGTTAAACATAACGGCTCCCGGTGTTGGTGAATGCTGTGAACTAACGACCCTATAAATAAAACATTTATTTCATTTTTATAAATAGTGAAAATTATGTTTTTGAGTGCGGGTTAACACTTTTGAGATGAATGAGATAAATTTTGTTATCAATCTCACAACATGGGAGGACATACAGCAGCTCCCCTCACCCCGGCCCTCTCCCCAAAGGGGCGAGGGAGAAAAGAGTGCACCACACCATCCCCTCTCCCCTTTGGGGAGAGGGTTAGGGTGAGGGGAAAATGAAATGAAAATTTCGTTACGACGGAAAAACTTAATACTGACGGGCTTTTTTCACCTGCGCCTGCGTTTGCTCCGCGGCTTCACGCACGGCAGATGATTCCGCCACCTGCGCATCACCGGTTCGCCACCAGGAGGCGTAGTCGTGGGTCATGGTCTTCGGCAGCACCTTGATGTCCAGCAGCGTGGGGCCAGGATGCGCGCGGGACGCCTCCAGCGCCGCCAGCAGGGTTTGCTCGTCGTGCACCCGCCACGCGCGGCAGCCGTAGCTCTGCGCATTTTGCGCGAAGTCGACCTTCACCAGCGGACCGTCAAGCCGTCCGGTTTCCGGGTTGCGATGGCGGTTTTCCGTGCCAAAGCTGCCCATGCCGTGCCCCATCTGCAGGTTGTTAATGCAGCCGAAGCTGGCGTTATCAAACAGCAGAACGGTGACCTTAATGCCCTCCTGAACGGCAGTTTGCAGCTCGGAGTGCAGCATCATGTAGGAGCCATCCCCCACCATGGCGTATACCGGCTGCTGGGGCCGGGCAAGCTTCGCGCCGAGGGCTGCCGCAATCTCGTAACCCATGCAGGAGTAGCCGTACTCCAGATGATAGCTGTCCGGCGTTTTGACCTGCCAGAGGCGCTGTAAATCGCCCGGCAGCGAACCGGCCGCGCCCACCACGATGGCGTTATCTTCAATATGCTGGTTGATCAGCCCCAGCACCCGCGTCTGGGTCAGGCGGGTGTTGAGCGTCTCGCCGTACTCCGCCAACTGCGCGTCCAGGTGCCCCGCCACTTCGGGCGCGTCGTCCGGACGCCACTGGCGATCCCACAGGCGACGGCACTCGTCGCGCCAGGCGGATTTCGCCTCAGCGATTGCCTCTCCCCAGCCGCTGCGGTAATCACCAAGCGCGTGGGTCAATGCCTCGAGCCCGGTTTGAGCGTCGGCAATGAGCGCCGTGGCGTCCAGCTTCAGGGCGTCAAACTCGGCCACGTTCAGCAGCAGAAATTCGACATCCGGATGGGAAAAGAGCGCCTTGGAGCCGGTGGTAAAGTCGGTCAGGCGCGTGCCGATGCCAATCACCAGATCAGCCTGCGGCGCGAGCTGGTTGGCCGCCATTCCGCCCGTCACCCCTACGCCACCGAGGTTAAGTGGGTGGTCACTTACCAGCGCCCCCTTTCCGGCCTGGGTTTCGGCAAACGGCAGCTGCAGCGTCTCGACAAAGTCGCGAAACGCCTCATGTGCGCCGGAATAGCGCACGCCGCCGCCGCACACCACCAGCGGACGACGCTTGCGGGCGATCAGCGCCCGCGCCTGCGCCAGACGCTGCGGATCGGGCGGACGGCGCTCGATGTGGTGCACGCGACGCGCGAAGAAGCTCAGCGGGTAATCCCACGCTTCCCCCTGCACGTCCTGCGGCAGGCAAATCGTCACCGCACCGGTATCTGCCGGGTCAGTAAGCGTTCGCATCGCGCTGAGCATCGCGCTCATCAGCTGCTCGGGGCGGTTAATGCGGTCCCAGTAGCGGGAGACCGGACGGAAACAGTCGTTGGTGCTGATGCTGAGGTCGTGATACTGCTCAATCTGCTGCAGCACCGGGTCGGGCTGGCGGCTGGCATAGATATCGCCCGGGAGCAGCAGCAGCGGGATGCGGTTCGCCGTGGCGGTTGCCGCGGCCGTGACCATATTGGCGGCGCCCGGACCGACAGAGGAGGTGACGGCAAAGATGCGCTGACGCCGATGCTGTTTGGCAAATCCCGTCGCCATATGGGCGATGCCCTGCTCGTTGCAGCCCTGCATCACCTGCAGATGACCGGGATCCTGCTCCAGCGCCTGGCCGATACCCAGCACGTTGCCGTGCCCAAATATGGTGGCGACGCCCTCCACGAAGGGCGTTTCGTGACCATCCACGCTAACGTACTGTTGATTAAGGAACCGGACCAGCGCCTGAGCCATGGTCATACGTTCGGTTTGCATAACGCCTCCTGTCAGCCCAGCGTCGGCATGGAGAACGCAGCGCCTGTCTCCTGCTGCATTTCCGGCCAGCGCGCGGTGATGGTTTTCATTCGGGTGTAGAAACGCACGCCGTCGTTGCCGTGGACGTTGAGCGCCCCGAAGATGGAGCGCTTCCAGCCGCCAAAACTGTGGAATGCCATCGGCACCGGGATTGGCACGTTGACCCCCACCATGCCCGCCTGCACCTCTTCGCAGAAGCGACGCGCGCAGCCACCGTCGCGGGTGAAGATTGCCGAGCCATTACCATATTCATGGCGGTTAATCAGGTCCACCGCGCTGGCGTAATCTGCTACGCGCACCACAGAAAGCACCGGACCAAAAATCTCTTCTTTATAGATGGTCATCTCCGGGGTGACGTTATCGAACAGCGTCGGCCCGACGAAATAGCCCTGCTCGTGGCCCTTCACGCTAAAGCCGCGGCCGTCCACGCGAAGCGTCGCCCCCTGCGCTTCCCCGCTGTCGATGTAGCCCAGCACCTTGCTACGGTGCGCGGAGGAGATGAGCGGCCCCATTTCGTTTTCCGGCGTCTGGTCGAGCCCCGGTCCGACGCGCAGCCCGGCAATCTGTTTTTCGAGCCGGGCGCAGAGGTCATCGGCGGTGTTATCCCCCACCGCCAGCACCACCGAGAGCGCCATGCAGCGCTCGCCCGCCGCGCCGTAGGCCGCGCCCATGATGGCGTTAGTCGCCATCTCCATGTCGGCATCCGGCATTAAAATGCAGTGGTTTTTCGCACCGCCCAGCGCCTGGCAGCGCTTACCGTGGGCGGACGCGGTCTGGTAAATGTATTCCGCAATCGGCGTGGAGCCGACAAAGCTCACCGCCTGCACGCGCGGGTCGGTCAGGAGCACGTCAACGGACTCTTTATCGCCCTGCACCACGTTGAAGACGCCGTCCGGCAGGCCGGCTTCTTTCAGCAGCTGCGCCAGCGCGAGCGCCAGAGAAGGGTCTTTTTCCGACGGTTTCAGCACGAAGGTATTCCCGGTCGCCAGCGCAATCGGGAACATCCACATCGGCACCATCGCCGGGAAGTTAAACGGCGTGATCCCGGCGCAGACGCCGAGCGGCTGCATCAGCGAGTGGCTGTCGACGCCGGTCCCGACGTTCGCCGAGTGTTCGCCCTTTTGCAGATGCGGAATACCGCAGGCAAACTCCACCACTTCCAGGCCGCGGGTCAGTTCGCCCACCGCGTCGGAGAAGACCTTGCCGTGCTCTTCGCTGATGAGGCGAGCCAGGCGATCCATGTTCTCTTCCAGCAGCGCTTTGAAGCGGAACATCACGCGCGCGCGCTTAAGCGGAGCATGACGCGCCCACGCCGGAAACGCCTGCTGCGCGGCGGCAATCGCCTGCTCCGTTTCCTGTGCCGTACTCATCACCACCTGGCGGATCTGCTCGCCGGTGGCCGGGTTGAAGATCGCCTGAACGCGCTGGCCTGAACCGGTGACACATTCGCCGTGAATAAAATTCGCTACCGTCTCCATCCTTAACCTCTCGCTGTTGATACGTGACTGTGACCTGAACACTGTGTACTGACCACTATATATGAAACAAATATTCCATTTTAAGTTGAAATAAAATAAATGATGATTATTGTGATCAAGGATGGATTTTTATGTTAACAGCCAGCACCACTGACGCCGCGTGCGCTATTAAGGGATTTCGGGCGAGGAAATGACTGAAGCTTCTGTTTCATTTTTGCTGCCAGATGGATGGCCGACATTTAAAAGACGCGGTTTTGCGTTTAGAATCATATGACTGTATTTGGGGGATAAGATGACGACAGCAACCAGCCTGAACGAACTGCAGCAGCAAATCCGCGATCGCTACGATAGCCTGAGCAAGAGGCTGCAGCAGGTCTCCCGCTACGTGCTGGACAACACCAACAGCGTAGCCTTCGATACGGTTGCCGTCATTGCCGAGCGCGCCGACGTGCCGCCCTCGACGCTGATCCGCTTTGCCAACGCCTTTGACTTCACCGGCTTCAACGAAATGAAACAGCTGTTTCGCATGAACCTGGTGGAGGAGACCGCCAGCTACAGCGACCGCGCCCGTCTGTTCCGCGAGATGGAGAGCGAGGCCGTGCCGGAAACGCCGCTCGATATCCTGCAGGAGTTTGCCCGTTCAAACGCGCAGGCGCTGCAGCAGCTGGCCGCCCGCGCCGAGCCGGAGATGCTGGAGCGCGCGGTACAGCTGCTGGCCGACGCCGATACCATCTACATCGCCGGACTGCGCCGCTCCTTTAGCGTCGCCGCGTACCTTACCTATGCACTGAGCCATCTGGAGTGCCGCCCTATCCTGCTCGACGGCATGGGCGGGATGCTGCGCGAGCAGATCAGCCGTATTAAGTCGCGCGACATTGTGGTGTCGATCAGCTTCTCGCCGTACGCGGAAGAGACGGTGATGGTCAGCGAAACCGCCGCCAGCGTTGGCGCGCGGCAGATCGTGATTACGGACAGCCAAATCAGCCCGCTGGCGACGTTCAGCGATCTCTGCTTTGTGGTGAAAGAGGCGCAGGTAGACGCGTTTCGGTCTCAGTCGGCAACGCTGTGCCTGGTGCAGTCGCTGGTGGTGGCGCTGGCGTATCGGTTGGGTGGCGGGGATAAATAGCCCACGGTACCGCTCAACAGGCCGGGTAACATAAACCCGCTACCCGGCATAATCGCCGTTTCCGGTGAACATCCGCTCGATCTTAGCGGTTTTCGATCTCAGGACACTCAGGATAGCTGACCGAAGCGAGGGCATTTAGACGCTGCCCCGTAATCTGTAACACGCGCAGCAAAAGCATGATGCCGCGGCGGGTATCAGGGTCGTTGAGCATAGTAAACACCTGACGAAGCGAGATATCCCCTTCCCGGTTAACCTGCTCCCCCCACGCCATGCGTAGCGCGGTTCCCCCTTCCCAGCCGACGGTCACGACATCGTCAAAAACGCCAGCCAGTTTTTCGACCATCGCGTTATCGGCCATTTCCAGCAGGTCTGCGACGACGGCAAGCAGATCAACCAGATTATTCAGGCGATTGCCCGCCATAAGCGGGGCAAGGCTTTTTAGTAACTGTTCCTGGTCACTCATCAGAACATCCCCCTCACGACGCCCCAATACAGTCCACGGTTAAAACCGTTTCGCAGCATGCCGCCGAGTTTTGTCGCCGGCATGGGGGTCACGTCATTGCGATAGTCATATACCAACGGCATGCCGGCCCAGAGCCCCATCTGCGCGACGGCCTGAACCCGTCCATCATAATGGTTACCGCTTCCGGGCGGTCTGCCGTAGAGCTCCGCCACAATGTTGTCAGCAATGACGGGCGCCTGGTTGTGGCACGACCCTCCCGCTTTACTGATCGGCAGATCGACGGTATCGCCGATCACATATACCCCTTCTAAACCGTAGACGCCCAGCGTCTGGTGATCCGTCGGCAGCCAGCCTTCACCGTTCTGAACCTCGCTAAGCCCGGTATCACGCACCGCGTCGACTGCCCGAATGGGAGGCGTTGCCATCAGGATGTCGAAATTCTGTGAATCGCCCTCGGCGGAATAGGCAATTTTGCTGTCAGGATCGACATGGCTTAAGGTAAAACCACGCTGATGCTGTATTCCTTTGGCGGCAAAAATATCGCCAAGCGCCTCCCCCACCGGACGTTGCAGGAACAGGCAGTTTCGCAGCAGCTGCGCGACGGTCGGATAGGTATAAACAATCTCAACCTGATTACGCACCCCACGCTGGCGCAGATAATCGTCAACCATCAGCGTGGTTTCAATAGGGGCGATGCCGCACTGGTGGGGCACATTCGGCGTTTCCGGGAAAGAGACGGTAATAAATATTCGCCCCTTTTTAATGGTGGAGAGCTTATGCGCTAATTGTCTGGCCGCCGCGTATTGATAAAAATGATCGCCCGCGTCGGCAAGGCCAGGGATTTTTTGTGTAAAAGGTGTGCAGCCGGTGGCAATAACCAGCAGATCCCAGTCGTAATGTCGCTTACTGGCTCCGTACAGTCGACGCTGCTTAAAATCGAAAGATTCAATCCTGTCGGTAATAAATTGAATTTCCGGACTCAGTAATTGCCGTTCAGGCCGGGCCAGTTCATGGTGATGGAAGAGGTTAAAGGCGACATACATAAAAGCGGGTTTGTAGTAGTGCACTGGTGATTCGGAAATCAGTACCAGCTCTACCTGACCGGCAGCAATTTCACGTCGTAATTTCCTGGCCAGCAGGTTGGCAACAATGGTTCCTCCCGTGCCGCCGCCGACAATCATTATGCGGTTTTTCATTCCTTTATTCGCTCATGGTAGTGAATGGGAATTCACGTAACCAGACCGCTTCACTGTTACGCTCAGCTAAAGCGTAGTGACAGAGTAATATTCCGCAACATAACCAATAACAAGAAATTTAATTTTGACAACCCGATCAGCATTTATAATATACACTACAAAATATAATTTATATCTCTATAACGTAGCCTTTCACTGTGGTCTCTTTTCATCACCATTATTCGCCAAAGAGCAGCGTTGTGTACTTTTTAGACACCGCCCCGGAGCGCTGTCCGTTCGCGCCATAATAGCGATCTTCACGGCACAGTCGCTCCTTCACATCGCAGAAAATACCGTTGGCAAAGGTGAATTCAGTCAGATCGACATTGCTCGACGTGAACACCTCGTTTGCAGCAGCCTTCTTACCGAGATAGGTCTCTGTCAACGCGCGGGATAATCCCTTGTCATTGGCGCATACATATCGGTCGCAGAGCACGCCCGATACTGGCGACTTGAGCCTGGCGGGGGTCCTGGCCTGGGCGGACATGGCGGACACGACCAGCAGCACGGCCACAGAGCATGCGAGTATTGATTTGTTCAAGATGATAATCTCCGTTGGTTAATGAGTGTCGGCTTTACGCCGGGCGCGGTGGTACCATCATGAGGGTGAAAAACCCTGGAGGGTTCTGAGTTTCAACAGGAAACAGCCCGTTTAGCTTTTTGTTGACTTAAATAGTCGTCTAAAGTTCGGCTCGGAGGCAATTGTAAGGGCCCTATCCCGGTGAGTCATGCGATTTAAAGACCTGAACGACTATGCGCTAAAGGGAGTGTGCTTGTGGGCGGGTCCGCTCTGAGCGAGAAGCGGACATAAAGATGCTGCTTCAAATAGGTGATGCTGCTGGGTCAGATTGCCCCAGCCCAACACTGCGGATATCTCAGGATGCCAGTTTCATCATAATAAGGCCCGCTACAATCACCAACGCAGCGAGTATGCGCTTCGGCGTTGCGGGTTCTCCGAGAAAATACAGACCAGCAACAAATGAGCCTACTGCTCCTATCCCAGTCCAGATGGTATAAGCCGCTCTCAGCGGTAATGAGCGCATTGCCGCCGAGAGTAAGGCAAAACTTGCTATCATGCCGATGAAAGTCACTATCGAGTACAGTGGGCGGGTAAATCCATCGGACAACTTCATTGCATAAGCCCATACAACTTCAAGTAAACCTGCAGTAACCAGCATTCGTCAGGCCATAATTTCTACTCCTAGGGCGTTCAGGGCTCTACGGCCGCAGCCCAACGGGCCGCCAATTCTGTTCGTCGACCACTTGTAAGGCATATGGTACCAACAATGGGCATACCGTAATCATTACTCCCCACTTTCTGCCAGAACCGGGGCATTCAGTCTATTTTCTATGCGACCTAGACAGTTCAGTGATTACCCCCAGCTCTACTGACAGGGAAAAATCAGCTGTTAAGTAATCCTCCACCTGTGACCTTGGTTATTTCTTCCCTTTAATCCACGACCAACCGGACAGACTAAAATTTATTCCCAATGACAAAATTTTACCTAAAGAATCGCGTATTCTGCTCGATAACTACCTAATCACTAACGGAGATAAAACAATGAAATGTTGCTGCGGATTAAAACACTTCTTTTTCCTCATGTTGTTATTCACTCAATTTGCAAACGCAAAATCCCCCTGCTACAAGTTGGCGACTACGGCATTTTTCAACAGCAGCCTTGCACCGACCGTTTCAACACCCGATAGCTTGAAAGATGCAAATCTTGAAATGACTGATGGTGAAACATTCTGCAAACGTCTTGTTCAGGCCGTAAAAACGAAGAAAACAACAACCGGGATACTGAGACAAAAAGCGGATGACATGCTTAAGGCTGCAAAAGACGACTTTGAGCACAATGGCGATATGGATCAACTTGAACTTGCGAAATATCACTATGAGCTGACCGTTGGCTCTGCCAATATTGCAGAAGAACAGCCTTAATTTTCCTTTCTATTATTTATAGAGCTTATTGGGACCATCAGCGATGATGACTGCCGCCTCGCATGATGAATAAAAAATATTTAACCGGCAGCTATGAGTGAGGAGCAGACATCTATAGCCCATAACGCCCAGATTACTGGCTGTCAGTTCTCACAGGCCATCGTAGCGTGGGTATCCAGACACGCATTACGCCACATTCTTAGTAATCTCTGCTATGAATGAGGGTATTCCTCATCCATGAATTGGTAGAGACTTAATTGAATGACGAAAATCATCTCATTACTCACACCTTGATGCGAGAATGATATCGGAACATGCCGAAGCTGGTGGTGTCAATTTTGGTCCACTGGTAAGACCGCTGGAATCATGGACGAGAATAGAGCTCCGCCTACTGAAGTGATAATCATTCCTCCTAAAGGTGGTTGTTTTGATATTGAAAAAATGTGCTGAGTGATTTTTATTTTTATAAATCATATACTTATGACTTTTTATATCAACTTTTCACCATCACCGAATTTTAACATTGACCAACTTAATAGTGATGTCTTCAAAAGACTTAGCCATCTGATAGCTACTACTATGCTTACTGCAAGTAAGGTATTATGGTCATTCTAAAGCTAACCCTAGGAGGGATTATGGCAACATTATATTTCAAGATTTACCCTCAATCACAAGACCTCCACTTGATTGATGGCACGGAATTTCCGGGCACGAAAAATTGCCATGTTGAGGATGATTTTTTGTCAGAAATCTATGATGTAATAGGTGAACAGAAGGTCGTGATCTACGGTGATGAATCAGGTACTGATGAAGTCGGGTATCCCTGCATAGCAGGTGATGCAATTACACAAGTAAAATTGAAGGCCGAGAAATTTATTGACGAGCTAATAATTGCCGCGGCTGATCTTATCGCTAAAGAGGAAGATCGAGCGGAACATTATTCAAAAATAATGCACATGACTGAGCTTCGGCATCTACTTAACCTCAAACTTGAATACAGCCTTTATAACGATTTTGCCATCCTTCAGCTGGAGCCTTAACAATGAGTGATAATAAGGGTAAAAACGGTGAATTGATGGTGTTGGGTATTCTGAATGACGCAAGCATTGCTTTAGGTGGGATTGAGCCGCTCAGGCCAACAAGTACGCACACCGCTGATCAGGGAGTCGATATTGTTCTTGTAGGAAGTAAAAGTGATATAGAAACCGTTATTGGTATTGGTGAAGGGACGTTCAAAGATGACTCAGAGGCCCGTGCGGTCATTGTGTTAGATAACACTCGTGTTAAAGCAAGGGTTGATGTTAAGAGCTACGGGAAAGGAATTACTAAAGCAGCAGTGGATAAATTTGTTAGCGAAGTATTCCTTTTAGAAGGTTATGATTACCACATAATGGCTGGTTCTAAAAATTTGCTACCCAAAGCGGAAGCTGCATTTAATGAAGCCAAAGAACAGTTGGCAGAGAGAAATAAGCATCTCCATTATATCAATGATCATGGTCTTTACCACGTAGCCCAAACTTTTCCTCCTACGCGGCCAACCAACCCGCAGGAACATAAGGTAGAAACTGATCAGCAGCAACAAGATGGTGAAGAAAATAAAAAATGATATGCAAAACTCTTTAAAAGTACATGAATTATTAAAAGTCATCCGCTCTTGGCACAGAGCCGCCGCAGTGGAGAGCGAGGAGCGGGAATTGAAGTATTTAGCTTCCTACTCAATTTTATTTAAGTAAAGAAGTAGGCACGTGGTTAAATATGAATATTTGGGCTGATTATGCCTTTACATATAGATCTAGGAAATAATCACCCCTTCTGCTTAAGTATGAATTACCGACTTTTGAAAAATCATACTTTACGAACAAATGCTGCATACGATCATTATTTTGACGAACTGTTGCAAAGCATCTCTTGTCTAATAAATTTTCAGACATGTAATTACATATTGATTCCATTAATTTATTTCCTAGTTGTAGTCCTCTCATTTTTTCATTGACGTAGATCCATCCTAGCTCACAATCGTATTTTTCTTGCTCGGGAACACCTGCTTTTATAAAAGAACCTAATTTATACCCTGCATCTGGATGCTTGATTGCGCCAATACCAACACATTGCTCCTTGGCATAGATAAAGAACAGATGCTCAGCATTAGATATCCTTCCACTTAGCCCCACAGAATCGACTTCAGCCCCCTCGATTACTAGTTTTTCGAATGTTTTTAACTCGTTTTCATCGCAATTTTTAGGGCTTTTAGCTATTAGTTTAACTTCCATCTTGATAAACCTCTTCACATATAGGTGACTAATTTAACTATGAATATTACGCTTTTTTATATCGATTTAAAATATAGATAAGTAACTGCAGATAGGCGATTTTATTTTTATAGACTTCAACGGCTAGTCGTACCCCAAGATTCATTAGCAGTTATCATGACATTTGTAAAGTCCGCTTTTGGCACAGAGCAGACAGAGCAGATACAGAAGCATGATGTCCACTGTAAGCGAGATGCGAACGCTGACCTTTCATATTTGTACGATTTACGCTCTGGCCTGATCTGACATGTATCATAGATACAGGAACTCACTAGCATGATCGGAGATTGCATATGCTGATATATAACGTTTTTGGACGGCATATTGGCGTTCAACGTAAGCATGATCGGTGGCTGGTATTTCGTGCTGACCTGACGGAGAGAAAGTTTTCTCGGCTCTATGACATCGCTATTCCTGACGATATGACTGAAGGCGAGATTGCCGGCTGGCTGGGTGACATTTTCCATGAATCCGCAACCGATCGTCATCCAAATGTGGAACGCATCGAATAAGGATTTAATGGATAGCATTACGTTGCGCCCGCTCGTGGCACTCACCTGACATGGTATTGCCAGCCATGGCCCAAAAAAAAGCCCGCAATCCGCGGGCTTAGAGATAATTTAGAACCTGTTAGTACCAGACGTATCCGGTTGGGAAATCATTCCCACTCAATCGTAGCCGGTGGCTTACCGCTGATGTCATACACCACGCGGGAAATACCGTTCACTTCGTTGATGATGCGGTTAGACACGCGGCCCAGGAAGTCATACGGCAGGTGCGCCCAGTGCGCGGTCATGAAGTCGATGGTTTCCACCGCACGCAGGGAAACAACCCAGTCGTACTTACGGCCATCGCCCATTACGCCGACAGAGCGAACTGGCAGGAACACGGTGAACGCCTGGCTTACCTTGTTGTACAGGTCAGCTTTGTGCAGCTCTTCGATGAAGATCGCGTCCGCACGACGCAGCAGGTCGCAGTACTCTTTCTTCACTTCGCCCAGCACGCGCACGCCCAGACCCGGGCCCGGGAACGGGTGACGGTAGAGCATGTCGTACGGCAGACCCAGTTCCAGACCGATCTTGCGCACTTCGTCTTTGAACAGCTCGCGCAGCGGCTCAACCAGCCCCATCTTCATCTCTTTCGGCAGGCCGCCCACGTTGTGGTGAGATTTGATGACG
>ERZ1035001.451-NODE-451-length-21813-cov-5.095046_pt1 | contig 21813 bp, 44 predicted proteins | sample MGYA00520685_ERZ1035001 | MGnify/ENA primary metagenome ERZ1035001 (study PRJEB33766, sample SAMN09781749) | gut metagenome | biome: gut microbiome | host: Homo sapiens | place: Madagascar | study: EMG produced TPA metagenomics assembly of the PRJNA485056 data set... | reverse complement strand
TCAAATCGGGTAACAAAATCCACTTCGCGTGCGCGAACCTGGATGTTTTCCTGTTTAGTAAGGTTATTTTTTGCCATAAAAAAATCCTTTCTGCCTATAGCTGTTAAAAGGTGTGTAGGTCAGCGGCCACGCTCAAAACGCATGGTCGGTAATTGGATCACTCAAACAGTGACATGTTGCTTGCTATGGCAGCCTGACGTTCTCCGGCATCCTTGATATTCATGATATCGGCTTTCGTCATTTTGCCCGGCGGAGTGTTCTTGCTGATACTGGTTGTAAACCGCGCCTGGTTCTGTACTGCCTGTTCCTGGTCTTCGTCAACAAAAGCTGACGCATCGTCTTTTTTCATCTGCTCAAGCAGATCGTTAAGGCCAAGAATCCTGCCGTCCTTAAGCTTAAGACCGGCACCCTTGATATCAGCCATAACCGCTTTTTTTGCCGATGTGGAAGAGAATTTAACATCTTCCAGTGCGGTTTTGAGAGCATCCGCAAAATCTCTTTCGTAGATTTTTGCGTTGAACTCCTTCTCTGCGTCCTCTGCTTTCTGTTTCCAGGTGGCAAGTTCGCCCTTGATGCTCTCCGGGTCGATTCCCTCAAAGTTCTTAAGGGTGGTCTCCGCGGTCTCTGCGCGTTCTTTCCAGGCATCACGCTCGCCTTCCACCTTTGTAAGAGTCTGGGTCACCTCACCGTTGTTCTTGTAGTACTTCGACAAAGCTCTTTTTACCTCTTCAACCTTGTCTTCCGGAACTTCAATTCCAAATGATCCAAGTGTTTCAATAAGTTTCTGCATATCTATCCTCCTGGCCGTGTTTATTGACCTGCCGCCGCAGGTATGGATTAAGCCCGATAGACCACGGGCGGGGTAACTGCGGTAGCCGGATTCGAACCGGCGTTATGAGAGTCAAAGTCTCATGCACTGGGCCGCTGTGCTATACCGCATTATGGACCGTCAGGGATTCGAACCCCGGACCACCCGGTTATGAGCCGGGCGCTCTCACCGCTGAGCTAACGGTCCTAAAACACCGGCTACATATTGCAACCGGTGTTTTGAGAAAGAAGTAGATGTGAAAAAGTCTTGCTGTATTGGCTAGGGGTGAACAGCAAGAACCCTCACGGCGGTCGTAAGCCGCCTTAACAGCCTATCAGCTATGAGGGGAAAGGAGGATTTTGCCAAAACAAAAATCCGTGCCATTGGTATGGCAAATGCGCACGCCGGAAATTTCATCCGCTTTTCAACCTCCGGGATAACCCGTTTATATTAAGGACGTGCGCAGGAGGTGTAAATTGGCTAGAAAAGATTCACAGGAGGGCAATCTTCGCTGCACTTATAATGTATCATTTATCAGTATGTGAGCTATCCACACGTTTATAACATATCTCTAAGTTTATCAACATACCGCTTCACAAGGTCACGTTCTTCACGGCACTCCGCGTCCTTTGACATGTCCCCGATCTCAGCAGTCAGCCCGTCCAAATGTTCCTCCAGGGCCGCAAGCATCTTGCGTTTGCAGTCTTCAGATTTGCCGGATCGGTAACTCTGTTTCTGGGCCATGTAATCATCGTAAGCATCCCGTCCGTCATTGCGGCTGTAATGCCCTCGCACGTAATGTTCGCCGCGGCGCATGTAAGAAGCTCCGCGGTCATAGTCCGGCATCATCCGGCCATCGGAAGAACTGTAGCGGCCCATGCTATCCCGTCCGCGGCGTTCGCTGTAGTCACCTACACCGTCACGCATCTGATCTAGTACAGTCATATAGTACTCGCTCTTCTTGTCCCAGTACTCCGTGTTTTTGATGTCCTTGTACATGTCAATCAGCTTAAAAGCGGTATCCAGATTGCTAACAGAAAGACCCTTTTCCGCAATCTTGCCGATCTCATCTTCAATGCGTGCACACAGATCTTTAACATCTCTCATCATCCCACCTCCTTACGCTACCCGTGTAACCACAAGATTTGCGTTTGCCACTGTTATAGCCTGGGTACTGGTGTTCTCCACTGCAACATTCAGGCAGCATCCGCTCGGCACATCAACAAAGATTCCGGCAGACACATTGTTAAACGCTTCCACGGCGGTCGGTGTGGATATCATCTGAGAGGATAAGACTGGTTCGCCGCCGATAGCAACAGCAAGAGAAATTGCTCCAGCCGTCCCTCCGGTCGGTACTGCGATATTTGCGGAAAAGTCCACAAAATAGCGGGCCTTGCACTGATTGGTTATCCCTCTGAGGGTAACTATGCCGCTGCCTTCCCGGTGCTGCACACATGTGGTCCCTTTTACAGCGGTGTTGGTGTATACTACGTTTCCATTCGCTGCCACTTCCTGAGCGGCAACAGCTACATATTCAGCCATATTGTTTTCTCCTTTTTCATATCGCAAAAAGGCAGGACTGAGCCTGCCGATTTGCGTAATACCGGCATTGCGCCGAACATCCAACCATTTTCCACATGTGGGAAATATGGTCAAAAGATACAGATATGAGGTTGTCAGCAGTTGCATCCAGTGTTACAGCCGTAGTACGCGTTCGGGTTCGGCACCTGGTAAGCCGGAATCGGTGCCGGATTGATCGCATTGATAAGCTGCTGGGTCTGCGATGCCATAGCGGTAGTAAGTAGTGCGCTCTGACGGTCCTGAGATGCAGCACGTCTGAGGTCATTGTTTTCAGCCTGGAGACTGGAAATCTTCTCATTGCACAGGTAATCCAGAATAGCTCTGGTTCCTGCGTTCTGGCTGTCGATAATGTCTCTTGTGTTGCTGTTCATGGTGTTCTGGAGTGCGCAGGTGTTCTGCGCCATGTTGTAGTTTACGCCCTGGATTGCTTCCCGGGTCTCACAGCAGCACTGAGCAAGCTGCGCCTGGAGTGCGTTGGTGTTCTGCATATTGGCTACGGTGTCGGCGTTAATAGCCTGCTGGATGCCGAAACCAGTCTGCATGACGTTCGTATTGATGCCGTTGAATCCGGTAAGCATACCGTTATTCATGGCATAAAAGCCATCACACAGGCCGTTAGACAGGCCATCCAGTTTGCTGATTACCGCCTGGTTGTCAAAACCGCGCTGGATTGCGGAATCGGTGTATGCGCTTCCGGCTGCTCCACCTCCGCCGTTTCCCCAGCCATTGCCGCCCCATCCGCAGAACGCAAAAATGAATAAAACGATGAGCCACCAGACACCGTCTCCGCCAAACATTCCATCATTGTTCCGGTTGTTGGTTCCGGTAGCCGCCGCAATATCGGCTAAGCTGTAAGTTCCATCCATATTGATATCTCCTTTGATTTATTTACATTCCCGGCCAGGATAATGTACTATTTCATGCCGCCCAGCATCCGTTGAAACTGCTGTGCCATCTGCTGAGCCTGGTCAAGCTGCGCCTGTGATATTCTGCCAGACTGCAACATCTTTTGTACCTCTGCTTTTGGGTCTCCCTTAAAGTTTTGCTTAAACTGCATAAACTGATGCATCATCTGCATGGGGCCGTTGCCACCCATCGGCATACCGCCGCCGAACATCTGGAATAACGGGTTACTCATCTGCTGCCGCACCTCCCTTTGATCTCCGGCTCTCTGGTTTGGCAGTAGAGCCGCCGCTTGCTGGAAACGAAGTTATCTTGTCCAGAATCTCATTGTATTTGTCAAAAAGGTCCTGATACTCTTTTCGGGTAACATACATGTCATTCATGACGGCTTCCGGCTGCTTCTGTGGCATTCTGCCGTTTATCTCATGGTATTCAAACACGCGTAAAGGCTGCGGCATGCCGGATACATCCGTTGACTTAATGTAAAACCGCTCCGCTTCGCTGTCCATCAGCAGCACACATGATCCGGGCGCAACAAGGTAAGACTTCGCCCCGGTCTCGCCCTGCACCCAGAGTATTCCCTGGTTATTTGTCGGCGCTGCCATCGGCTGCGGGACGGGCTGGTATTGGTTTATCTGCGCCATCCGGTCTTGATACGGTTGGTATGGCTGATACATGTTCGGATATGCTGCCATGCTCGATTTCCTCCAAAAACTTTATGATATCGTGGTAATCGGTTACTACAGGTATTTCTATCTCATCGTCATCGGGAAACATCTGCTTCATGCTTATATAGTCTCAGATTTTGACGGGAGAAAACAGGTCATAAAAGTTTTAAAAAAGTTCTTGTTTTTCTTGACATACTTCCGGAAGTATGCTATACTTAAACCATCAAAAGAACGGAGGACATCAAAATGAAGTACAACTTATCTAAGATCATGAAAAGAGCATGGGAACTTGTTAAGAAATCCGGAATGACTATTTCCTCCGGTCTGAAGAAAGCATGGGAGGAAGCCAAGCATGTGACAGCTAAGAAAGTCTTCAAAGGACATCTGGAAATGATGGCTCCAGAAGCAAATAACACTGTAAGCATTAACTTATGGGAAAAGGGATGCTACAAAAGAATCTATTTTAATGATTACAAGAGAAGAGCCGTAGGATATATTGATTGTGTAAATCACGTAGCACATTATATGGACGGATTTGCAAAAATGTACATTCCAACCATTGATAGATTTATGGAAGAGTATGAATTTTAATTCAATATAAATACACGAATGGAGGGTATTAAAAATGACAAGATTAACAGATGGAAAGAAGACCGTAGAAATTGAAATGATGGTATGGGAGGGAAACGGATATACTCCCGATTGGAGTAATGATTTTTTCGAAGTCGGAAGCTTGGAATATGACGAAGAACTGGAAGCATACAAGGTGAAGGATGTAGATTATTGCATCGACCAGGCCGCCGACTGGCGGAAAAGTACTGGTGATTTTTCAGATGACGAACCAAACGAAAACAACACCGTATTCGTTAATGGAGAAGTCCTGAACGATTGAGCGGAAAGGAGTGTTGATATAAATGGGTAAGACATCAGCAGAAGTGAAAAACAGGTATAACGCAAAAACCTATGACCGGGTTGAGTTTATATTAGAAAAGGGGGGAAAACAGAAATTAAAAGATAGGGCGGAGTCGTTGGGCTATTCGTCCGTAAGCAGTTTTATTGCTGCTGCCGTCAATGATTTTAACAAGCCTGCAAAAATGTAAATACGTGTCTGTAATACGAGAAAAAGAGCCTTTACTAATGGCTCTTTTTCTTTTACCTTTCTCCACATACGCGTATAATCTTCGAGTTCACACGGCGGCTGATCCGCTTCGCGGTTGCAAGGCTGATATTCATGTTTTCAGCGCATATCTCCATCGGCACGCCAGTGGCCCGGTACTCAAATAGTGTTCTTTCATCGGGTGTAAAATTCGCAAGCGCCCGGAACCTGTTAAGCTCAGGGACTGTAAAATCATACACTTTCAATATCAGACCTCTTAATTTTTTGTCAGGGCTTCCAGCAAATCGTCCCGGGTTTTTTTTAAACCCTCCACGTTGTTTCCTGTTATCTTGTTTTCAATCAGGTTAAACATACTCCGCATAAGCAACTGGGTATCTTCCCGGTTCTGCCTGATGTTGGAGTAATCGTTGTCAAGCTTCTCCTTGATATCTTTAATATCCGTTTCGATAGCACCCACACGCTTTTCTATGTCCTGCTGTGGCTTCTTCGCATGGGAATAGACCGTGTAAAGCACCCCGGCGGCGGCTCCGATGGTGCCAATGCCGCTGCAAATTGATACGATAGTACGCACAAACTCTAAGTCAATCATTTGTTGTCTCCTCTGGTTCAAAAAATATACAACTTCGGCAATCATCCTCACCGATATCCCAAGTGCAAAACTCGCTGTTTGGATTGCAGCATATTTGGTTATACATATGCCTGCATCCGTTAATATCTGCTATTTCTTCGCGGAGTTCTCCGTTCGGCAATTTATCTACCAATCTACTCATTGCTTTTCTCCCAGTAGTATACAGGGATCTCGCCGCCGCTGTCCCAGGTGTCAAAAATATGGCCGTCCTGCACACATACTGCATGACCGTCTATGCACAGTATGTAAGTACCGCGCGGATGCTCCATGCAGAAATCAACCACGGTATAGATATTCTGGCCGTGATCGTCTATCAGGTGCCGCCGATACCCCAGGCTTTTGAGATACGCGCCCCAAACATAGTTCGCGGATGGCATATCACACAGGGCGCAGGCTCTTACCATAATTCCAGAAAAGACCGTTGTCCAGTCCTTGCCTGTTGCCTTACAGATTGCCCGTATCACACAGTCCCCTACCCGCTTCCCGGCAGGATTCGGATTGTAATATTCCCACTCAATGTCATAATCAAGCATAACCATCACCCTTTCAGATTTTCATACCGCCGTGCGGCTCCCCGTGTCTTTGCTGCCTGTTCTCTTCCCCACCTTGCTATCTTAAGGCGATCGGATAACGGACGCAGCTCATTAGTTTTGCAGTACTCGTTATATGCCTTGTTCTGCTTCTGGAGTAGATAAGACTTCCTGTCAAGATCTGCTTGCAGTTCGAAGCGCAGCGCATCGTCCTTGCAGTTTTCTACCGCCGTCTGTAGGCCCATAACTGCTTGCTTTGTTTTGCGGATTCTGCGCTCTAAGGCTCGTTGTCGCTGTTCCAACTTCTCCATTCGCTCGTTGTCCGCGGTCTGGATATCCTTGTATGGATTATTCACCCCGTCACCTGGGCCGAAGCTGTGACGGCAGTTCCAACCGCCCAGGCCCTCTCCCGTGCCATATCCGGTCAGAGAAAACGGAGGGAAGCGCTTGTCTTGCCCGGTCCGGCTATAAAACTGCCCCTGCCACCACAGGTGGTTTCCAGGATTCGCCCCGCCGTCTCCCGTTCTGGCTCCGATATGAGCAGACACAAGAATGATGTCCCACTCCTGCTCTTTCATCCGCTGCATGGATATGTCACCGGAAGCCTGAGATATCCCGGTGCGCACCGCTCGCGCTGTTGCCGTCTCAATGGTGTCTCTATGCCCCGTTGGATACCGGACTATAACACCATTCTGCGCAACCGTATCAACGGCTTCTCTGACGGCCTGTGTGTACGATACAGCCCCGCTTATGACCTTATGGTACGCATTGTCACACTCGCTTATAAAAAGGCTCTGCGCGGCTTCTGCGGTCGTTCTTGTCATGTTCGACCATTCGCCCATCGTGGCTTCATAATCCCTCTGGAGTATCCGCACTAGTGCCGGAGACTGTTCTAGGGCTTCCGTGGTGATTCCGGCAGCTTCGTATACAGCCTTATCGTAAGCCATAGCCTTTACTCCGGCTTCTTCCATTGCGGCAGCCACCTCTTCGCGCTGTAGCTTTGTGTATCGGGCTATCTCCTGCGTGATATCCTGCAACAGATACCCGGCATCCTGTAGTATCTGGATGCGCCAGCGGTCGGATGATGTGAGTATGTACTTCTCCCCGCGCCCCAAGCGGATCATGATAGCTTCGATGATTCGGTTTAGGATATAGCTATGCAGCGAAGATGCTATATCCTCGCTGCCCTCTGCTATTCTTTTTAGATAGTCTGGACTCAGCATAGTCTACTCCATGAGTTTTTCGTACTCATCAGCGGTTATCTTCCCAGCTTTCCTTGCTTGCTCTACAAGCTTAATCCACTCATTTTTCGGGCAATACATCCGCAGTTGTATCAGTATCCTGTACATATGCATCCTCCTCTGGAATATAAATATCTGCCATAGCTGCTACATATTGAGTCAAAAGAGCCTGTTTTCGAATTTCCGCTTCATTGCTTGCTATGGCATATAAATACTGTTCAATCCTTGTTATCGGTTTCGGTAAGCTTGACATATTATCACTTCCTCAATTTAGAATATTTTACTTTTAAATAACACTCGCTTTCCAATATAGTTGTCCCTTTGTAGGTGGTAAGGGCACGGTAAGCGGTGATGTCAGTTTCTGAGAGTGGTGTTTCGATGGGGGTGGCAAGAACATAAATTACTTCACCGTTATGCCTCCTGCAGGCTTCATTAAGGATTTCGGCATAGTTTTCCTTTACAAGGTATAAAAAGCCATATTCCTGATTGAAGTTCCACGACTCTGAAGTAAATGTACTCTTAGCCACAGCTCTTTGATTCAATGCATTAGCAGACTTCGCACTTGGCATTTCGCGCAAATTTATGTTGCAATATTGTCCTTCTTGTGAAAAAGCTACATTTACGCCATCAACAATAACGGAATAAACCCTTTGCACATACACGCCCCGCTCCAGATTGACCTCATCGCAGATCCACTGCTGACCATTCTCATCGGTATAGTTGCCACCAGATGGCACTGGGATTCCTGGTAAACCATTGGGTGTGGTGACGGACACGGATTGTGGCTCATGATATGGTTCATAAGATGTAGCTTCCGATGCTTCTTCCACTTGCAAAAGCTCTGATTCTGTACATTCATGTAATGTTGTCTTTCCGTCAGTCCATGTACCCGCAATTCCACATACAAGGATTCCATCACTCTTTGCAATGTATGATTTTTTCAATATCTTATTGTCTACTTTGGCAAATCCGAGCGCTTTATTAGTATCGATTGCTTTCTCTATATTTTCGTATTCAGTCATACCTACAGCTGCGTTTTTGTTTGGATTCGTCACAGAGATAACATAAGTTTTTCCTTTCTGGCATTTTATCACCTTGCAAACTCCAAAGGTTTCATATGTCGGAGCAAACGGCAGCTTAACTTCATCCGCTTTCCTACTTCCATCAATTTTCAACACACCATTTGCATAGTTTGCATAGTAAAGTCTTCCGCCCAAAAGGTTCTTTCCATGCACCACTACCTCGCTTTTTGCACTCTGAATCTCCTGCGGGTAATCCGGTGATGGGGACGGCTTGCCGCCGGTGTACGGCTCCCAGGGGAGAGCGGTGTCTCCGGCATTAAGCATGACTTTAATCCCTGTTAGTGAATACTCCACATCCTTTGTGACGTAAAATGTCAGCATGCGCGCCGTTTCTCCATTTAAACTCTTCGTTGATTCTATCAATCTCTGAAACTTATCATCTAAAAGCGCTCCTTTCACAGCGCCATCTATAGATAACGTATACATTCCGGTCAGTGGCGTTTTCGCAATGTCCACGTATGCATATCCGCTCTCTGTTGCTGTTCCGTTCATTTCAATCACGCCATTTTGAACTCGAAGCGTCACCCCTCTTACTGTTCTTTCTGTATCCGGAATATCCAACAACTGCGCCCCTGTCGTCGTCACCTGCGTGGATTTGCCATACAGCACCAATCCATTAAATGGTTCTCCTATGCAGTCTTTAAGCGTCAATGGCGGGTCTCCTTGCATCTCCGTATCTTCAATCCCACTCTTCCTAGCCCACGCAGCAAGGTACATTTCTTCTCTTGTTAAAGGAACTTCCGGAACGTTTACGCGCATCCCTGATATATGTGCAAGATACTGTTCTACTCGTGTTATAGGTTTTGATATAGCCATACTGCCCCTCTACTCTACATACCATATTTCCATGCTTCCATTGTCCCGGCTATGCCAGCAGGCACCCTCTAGTACTCCCCCGGCAGTCTCATCAAGGTAGTACCAGTCCCCGGTGTTGCCCTCTGGGTCTGCGTTATAGCCATCCCATCTGTGCCACCCGGTCAGCATATAGCCGTCTGCGCCAAACAGGTACCAGTGATGGTTGATAAGTTCCCATCGGTTTTTTAAGGCTTCGCCGCCGGAGAAATACATATACTTGCCGTCAGATGATTTGCGCCATCCGGTCAGAAGGTTTCCTACGTTGGCCTTTTTCCCCTCAGTCAGATTAACCGCTACATGGTGGCCCTCAAATAGTAGGATATCACCAGGGCGCAGATAAGAGTCGCCGTTGAGGTACTCTTTTTCTGTGTATGTGCCGAACCCTGCTTTCACAAGCGCCGCCCGGAGGTTTCCAGTATAGCAGTAGATACTCACGCCCTGGAGCTTTTTGTCCTGCATCAGATACCCCGTTGCCTTTACCAGTGCCGCAACACCGGAGCTACAGTCTGCTTCGCAGGCAACCGCAATCTTCGCCGGATCGTATCCGGATGCTTTCAGCTGTTGCCAGAATGTGTAACGGTCTCCCTGGTCGTAGCCTATATGGTCGTTTTTTGCTGCCTTTTCCGCAAGCTCCGCTATCTTTTTCCCTACCGTAGCGTTTGGGTGCCGGAGCATAACGCCCCACGGGCGGCTATACCACGGGGTAACGGCCCATTCCGTCCCCGTCTGATCTCCTGCCTTGCCGCCGGAATACTTGCCGCGCTCATCATGCCCACAGTTACTTATCATCTCCATACCTCCTATTCTTCGTCAAACAGCCTTTTTTCGTCCGGCTGTGCTTCCTCGACCATTGCTTTTGCGTCCTCTTCGGTCATGCCTTCAAACTTAACAAAGTAGTACCACGCCGGAACCTTTCCTTGCGTAACATACTGCCACCAACGGCTCCGGTCTGCTTCCCGGTCATACAGGATATCACCAAAGTCATAGGTAACCTCGTAAGGCCCAACAGGTGACAGGCCGTAAAGGTCTGCATATACATTGAGAGCGTATATGGTTGCATTAAGGCACGCTTCTAACTGATCGCGCACATCCTTAACAAACTGGACTGTGCGCTGTTGGTCAGCTTCCACGCCTGTAGCCGTCTGGATGCCGGAGGACTCATTAAACACAAAGTACCCGTTCGCGAATCCGGCCTTGTACCCAATCTGGCTTAACAGGTTATTGATGCCCTTGATTCTGACATCGGTATTAAGCTGTGGGTTAATCTCCTGGTAAAACTCTTTTGCATCATTGCCAAATACATTCTTAACGTAGTGTGGAAGACCAACCGCGTCCGCCGGGCCACGGTGTTTTATCTTCTGCCCGCTCTCCCACATCAATCTGTCATCTGCCAGTATGATCTTCTGGCTATCAAAAATCTCGCCCGCATTCCGGCTGTATGCTATATCAAGGTCTTTCAGCTCCTCCACGGCTTCCCGGAAGATTGGTAGTCCCAGAGGGGACGATATATCTACGTTGTTGGCCTGTGGCGTGCGGAAGATGCCAAACATCGGCTTGTCAAGCGGCTCACCGGACGCTTTAAGAATCGGCGGTGTATCTTCCAACATATCCGCCCATTTGGTCTGCGTCAGCGGTACCGGGTCACCCAGGCTCTCTGTTGACTTTGATACATACGCCCGGTTGCTGACGTAGTAAGGGTAGAGCGTCACGCCATCCTGCACCGTCTCCACAAACCTGTGATACTCCAGGCGGGTGTACCATTTCTTCCCGGACTGGTACGAATCCTTAAAGATGATGCCGCGCACGTCCAGGTTGTCGTAATCCACAAGCAGTACATCCGCCGGGGTGAATACATCCAGGCTTGTGCCGTTTGGCTTTAAAAACACCGTGCCGTATGCACATCCGTACTCCACCCAGTCGCGGAGCTTTGAATAGACAAGGTCTATCTGCTGCTGTAGCCACGTTGCCCGGGCGCTGCCCTCCAGATGTATGCCGATACCCAGAGTCACCAGGCGGGCAGTCTCAGAGCATAAGGCTTTTGCAAAGTTTATGGTCTTAATACCTTCATCATCGTCCAACCACTCCGGCTGACCGTGGTATATCTTCGCACACTGATCTATTGCTTTTTCCATGTCTGGAGATACGATAGATTCCACATTAAAGTCATTCTCTGCCTGCCGTTTAAATATCATGCTAAACCACCTTTTTATCGTTGATAAGATTCCCATTTATTCCTCACCCGTATCATATACGATAACTCCGGTGCTATCGTATGGAGCATTGAGCTTTACAGTTCGCACCACGCCTTTTTCAATATCGTCCCTGTATTCAACTTCGACTTCGCCATTGCTTGCGTTTGCACTGATAATATTCCCTGCCGGAATTACGGTTTCGCCAATAATAACATGTGTGACTTTGTTTTTTGCTCCCATCTTCAAACCTTTATTTATTTCTTTCCCGCAAACAGGGCACCAATTAAGGTCAAATGGTTGAGATGTAACCCCAGCTTTTGTATAGTAAGAAGTCGCGTAAATCTGGCACCCATATTTGCATCCAACAAAGTTGTTCTTCAAAATGTTTAATTCATCGCAAAATTTACACATTATGCACTGTTCCCCCTTCTCATGGATAGTGGGCTGGTGGCGTATCTGACGGAATCTATCCAGTGGTCATTTCCGTCTGGATAGTCCGCGATAACTTCTCCATTGCTGTCAACCTCGTGTTCATAGTTAATGATTTCTTTGTACGCTCTCGGCGTTCGTTCCGGATCAATAACTAGGGTCCGGCATTGTAGCCACTCAAACGTATATTTACGGCTTCCAGGCGTTACTATTGCCCTTCGTGCCGGAAGACCTGCATCTCGGAAGTCGACAATGCTTTCTTCCTCATCAGCTCCGCAATATATAACGTAATCGTCATACTGCTTCTTTTTTATTTCGTCAGCCATTGCAGCGTTTCTAATCTTGCAACCGCCTAGCTCATCAAGCAAAACAACCTTTTCTTTATTAGGCACATAAGCCAAACGAATAAAAGCTTTGGGGTCTGGATACCAGCCCCAGTCCTGCCCCTGGTAAATACTTTGATACTTCTGAATCTCTTCGTCTGTTATTGTCCGAATCTCCAATAGATCAAAAATATTTGTTCCAAGCCCAACCGGAAGTCCTAAATATTCATGCTCGTAAGCTCGTGGATTCGTCTTTTTCAGATGTTCCGCATCATCAATAAACTGTTGTCCAAGCCATTCAGTCGGGACAGATCTGTAATCACTCTTATGCCTATAGCTGTCCACCCTCGGCTCGCTCACATATACATTCGCCCAGTTACTTCGACTGATTGGCGGGTTAAATGTCTTGTATACAATAAATTGACTCCCGCCACGGAGAACCGACTGTTGCACCGTTCGGATTTCTTCAATTCCGGCAAACTCGTCAAGCTCCTCAAACCAAAGATATTTGAAATATCCACGTTTTATTTTAATGGACTTGGTCTTTTTTGCCTTATCCAGACCTCTGAATATGATCTTCTGCCCAGTAGGCTTATAAGTGTACTGCATAGGGCTTAGGCTGCTGTTCCACAAATCACTTGCTCCCAGTGCATCAATTCCCCACGCTATCTGTTCGTATACCGATTCCCGGAGTGTGGTTCCAACCTTGCGGAATATCACTGCATTCGTAAAATCCCCATTTTCTGCATCCTGCATCATCTGGAATGGAATCATGGTTCCAACAAAAGAAGATTTCGTAGAACCTCGCCCGCCGTATAAATCATAATAGGTATGCTTTCCGTCCATAACATCCCAGAATGCGTTGTAAAACGATGGTGCTATAATGTCTTTCAAATTAACAGAATATTCACTCATCGCACTTCTCCACCCTGGGAATATTGTTGATTATCGTAATTCCGCAAGAATCATTCTTGTTTGATTCTGCCTTTTCAAAACGCTTCATAAGTTCCCGTCCTGCTGCTATTCTTGTTTCAAGCGAAGCGTCAAGCCCAAACTGATCCTTTACTTCGCCCCTCAAAACAGCCGAATAAAACCGCTGAATTTCTGCGATGTCCGCTATGCGCTCATCGTCAATTTGTTTCTGCCGCTCCTGTATATATGATGATATAGACGGCTTTGACAGGTTTTCAGTTCCCATTTGTCTTGCTGATTGCTCGCTGTATCCGGCCCTCTTAGCCGCTTCTGTGGCATTTCCACATTTTAAAAATTCATCTGCAAATGCTTTCTGCTTCGGCGTAAGCTCGGCCATCTACTCACCATCCTGTCATTACTGCCAGTCTGCCAGTGCTTCCCATATCTCCTTTAAGGTCATAACTACATCCACCTGTGATGCCGTCCGAACTATCTCATAGTCCTTTGTTTTCCACTTACCTTTCACATATTGCAGTGTAGGTGTGGTAACACTGTACATGGTTATCATCCGGTTCTGATCCGCACTGTAAAACTGGCTTGTTCCTATCTTTGTTACTAACTGCTTTGAGAGCAATGCTCTTTGCAGTTTTCTTTGTATCTGGTTAAGGTTCATACTATCACCCTATTTTGATTTTATATATTATAAAAACAGGGCATATCCCCTTTTTATAGGGGACACGCCCATGTTCTTGATACTGTATTGTATTAAGTTTCTGTATTAAGCCACTTTCGTATAAAATCCCGGCCATAATCATGCATACACTTTTCCCTGCATCCATACCCAAAATCCGGGCATCTTTCATCGCAGTCAAACGCCTTTTCATGAAGAATTTCAATCAAATCTTCCTCACTGCCTTTTCTTATAACGTCTATGTTCTTCATTTTGCACTCCTCGCCTTTAATGCTTCCTCCTGCGTCATGAAAAAGATTTCCCCAATATTTGATACCGGAGATGACCACTCTATTCCTTCTCCATAAAGCTGTATATACCACTCTTCCTCTGGATAATCCTCTTCATAGTCTTCCTCATCTGCTCCCATCATTCTGCCGATACGGTATCCTATCACATGATACGGCTCGCATGGGCTATCTTTAAACCAAAGCACTCCACCAATTCTTACAGGAATTTCAAATGTTTTCTTGACCATCTTAATTAATCCTCCTTATGTTCTTCAACATCCCAATCCAGTTTCTGCCCGCACGCCCAACAGAAAGAATACTTACCGCCTATCGTTGCTCCTCCAGTGTCGATAAACTGAACCTCGCTCTGATCGGCTTCGCATACCGGGCATAACCAGGGTGTCCCATAGTTTTGTTTCCGGTATAAGACCTTCTGCGGTTTGTCCCGGGCTTCCAACTGCGCTATGATATGATCTTTCTCACATTCGCTGCATCTCTCATGTACATTCCCAAATGATGCGGTTCCAATTCTACAACTACTGTATGCCAATCCCTTGTGGTACTTCTGGCAGTTATGGCGGCTGCTCAGATATTCGCAGTCCGGCTCGCAGTATTCATTGCTTTTTACATTTTCTGTATTAATTTTTAAGTTCTTTTCCATCAATGCTTTTATAGCTAATTTTTTTGCTTCCTGGTACTCGCAAACAGGAAAACATTCATCAGCCCAGTCAATAGGGATATTCCCAATAATAACGGCAGCTTCTTCGTATGTCATTGCGTTACCTTCCTTAATTTCTTCCGATCCTCAGCATGTAGAACAGCAAATCCGTCAAAAAGAATCGGTCGTATTCTCATTTTTGCCACTCTCCCATACACATCTTTGCATTGCTTCCATGATAATGTCGCAGATCTGATTATATTCATCACGGGTTAATATACACCATTGTGTGACATCACTGATAAGCCCTCGCAGCTTCCAGCATTCCACTATTGTTATTGTGTTTTCTTCCATGTTTTCGTTTCCCCGCCATCAATGATTATTCAGCGTTTGTAGCAGTTCATCCAGTATCATCTTTTCTGGAAATGTCATACATGTAATGATATCTCTTGCTGCTCCTGACACCAAAAGAAAACAAACAAAAAATGAAATAAAAGCACCCACACAGCAAGCCAATGCGGTATATACACAAGAGTCCTCTCCGTAAATATCCACATCACCTGACACCAGTTTGCAATGACATTTTTTTGCTATCTTTACCAGTTTCATAGCTCCAGCAAATAGTAAAAGTCCGATTACCAGTTCTAGGCCGCTCTCGGCAAGTTTATAATTTACATACTTCTGGGCAAGTTGTTGTAAATACGGAAGTGCATTAGAGCTTGTCCAATCTACTGCTATTCCCAACCGCTTGCTTAAATCATCCAAAACCTTAATAATCTCATCTGACATTATTTAGTCCTCCATTCTTAAATCTGTACCATTTCCCGAACATCTCTCAGAGTTTTCGGTGTAGACTGCGCATAATACATGCTTGTCACCGCCGGACTGGCATGTCCAAGAATTTCCTGTATGATACCAATATCGACCTTTCTGTTTTTCAGATTCATTCCCAATGTCTTGCGCATCTTATGCGGATATACTGCGCTTTTCACCTCTGCTCGCGCTCCAACGTTTTTTATGATCGTGCGGAACCCGCACACGCTCATCTGCCCGTATGGCTTTCTGGACTGAGGAAAGCGTGTCCTGATCTGAAATGTAAATCGACATGGTAACAACAATGTTATCAATTATTTCTCTTTTGATGCTCTGGCCCATAGTATCCTCCTCTTGCTTAATCCGCTTAAGTTTAATACAATGGGCTTAAGCGGATTAGGGAAGTGGTGGTATCATCTTGGCGGGTGACCACCACTTGTTTTTATGCTCCATAATCCTTATATCTCCTTACTTGTATTTCCAATGGCCGAAAAGTTTCAGCCGATGGTAAAACTCTGCTTTGACCTTTCTGCGGTAGCCGTAAAAATCATCGGTCTTAGCCGGAATATCTCGCCCACGGCGAAGCAAGCTATAGTACCCGGCTTCTTTCGGATCTTTTGCCGTCAAGCTCTCATATATTACGATCTCCATTCCGGGAGCCTTTGATATTGCGCATCCGAAAAGGATAAGCTTTATCTCCGGATCCGGGCTGCGGCAGTAAGTGTCAAGCTGCGCTTCGTCCTCTTTTGGCACATCATAATCAGACATCTTTGCTTCCCTTGTTCTCATCCTCTGGCTCCGTTTCTGGTACGATCTTGATTCTGCTCAAATCATACCGACTGTTGAGTATCAGTTTTCTTACTTTGTCCCATGCCAATGATAACGCACGCATTTCTTTCCCTAAAGGCGTTTTGTCTACTGCCTTAAATTCATACTCGCCGTAAAGCTTTAATCCGTTTCTGGCGTATACGCCAACGGTTCCTTCTTTGCACCTGCACAGTTTTGCAGCTTCTTTTGCGGTGTACATGCCTAAAAACTGCTCATTTTTCTTAATGCTATAAATTGTTACTGCCGTACCGATCACCTCCTAAATTTCAGTTTCAGTAAGTATTGATACTTACCGTTATGCTACTTTTTCCAGATACATCTCCAGGGCCTTCCGGATCACCCAGGACATTGACCGGTCCTCTTTCTGGCAGTAGAGCATTAACCTTTTCAGCTGCTCCGGCTCCATAGTGATGTTCTGCTTCACGTATTTCTCAGCGGCTTCCTTTTTCGGTCTTCCTCCTGCCATACCGATACCTCCTTTTCGGTGTGTAGCTTTCTTTATTTTTCTGGTTATTTCAGTTTAACGTATTTCTTATATTCCATTCTTCCTTTACTTTTTCTAAATTTCTTCCTGTCGGATATCCATCCGTTGGAACCGGGCAATCGGGGTTGTTGCATTTACACATATATATCATTCCGCCACTGCTCCAGCGTTCAATGGCAATATTAGATTTTCCGCAGTACCTGCAAGGCTTTAATTTTTCCATTTTGTTTTCTCCGTCAAATCTTAATTTAGTCATAGAAAGTTATAAGTTAGTCATAAATTAGTCATAGAATTTACTTCCGTTTCCCTGACCTACTGCGCTTGTGCCAGGCTCTCCGGCGCTGGATCCGCCCATCTGCTTGATAATATCCATGACCTGGTCGTACATCAGATCCAAGCCTATCTTAAACCACCGTTCATTCTTGTATGGTTCAAGCCCGCCTAAGTCCTGATGCGTATTCTCAACCTGCCGTTTAATTTCTTGCACGCAATCCACGCTTTTGCACTCACCAACGGCCTTTATGCAGCTCTGAATAGCATAATATGCTGGATCATTCTGGTGCCTGCCATATATAGGTGCGTTCTGCAATGCGTAGTCATTCAGGCAACTTATCAGTGAGTCTGCGTTGATCAGTCTCATTTTTTCATCACTCCAGCTTTTGCGATGTTCTCTTTAACCATTATCACCTGCGCCTGGTCTGCCGGAATATCCGCATACTCTCCGGTATCCAGCAGCACACCGTATACGCCATCATGGCTGCCAATCACGGTACCGCAGAATCGGTGGTGCTTATGATCTGCGCTCATGATTCTCACACGGATATCAAACCCTTTTAAAAGCTTTATCATGCGTCCCCTCCAATCCACTCTTTTACGCTGTTGTTTACCAGATCATCATAATTGGTACCGCGGTCTTCAAAGTTGCAGAATGAATTCTGCTTTTTCTGCTGCCCGCCCTTTTTCGCACTGTTCTGCGCTCTGGAAAACCAGCTATTAAGGTGCCTGTTAATTCCGGCACGAGTTTTTTTATATGTAGGGTTGGCTTTATTCCATCCAATAAGTGACCTTAACTCCTGTTTAGCATCTATGGCCGGATAAAGCTTTTGCCACTCTGCAAGCGCATTTTCTGTGACAGCATACTCAGTTCCGTCAACCAACGGTATGTATCCAATAACAGGACTGTTGTCTTCCGGCTTTGCTTCTTTCTTTTTCTTCTTAACCACTGGTTTTTCATCTTCATAACCATTGGTTTCTTCTATATTACTATGTTTCGCCGGACGACCGCCTTTCGCACCATCAGCCTTTCGCTTGATGTTGGCATCAATCTGGGGCTGTGCCATCTCAAAAATGGACATATATGCTGCGTCACTGCCGTCATCCTCCGGTTCTATTCCATCCAGACCGTAATCAATGATGGCCCACAGTGCCTTAAGCTGTTCCGTTTCCGGTCTGCGCTTGATAGCTTTTGCGAAGCTTGCGTAAAAAATGAAGCTATCTCTCATCTCTTCCGGCCTCCCACTCTCTGTAAATCTGGATCCAGTCGGTAAGCCGCATGGTTACCAACCATTCGCAGCGGTCACGCCGATGGAATACCGCCGGGAGCAGGCCGGGCAGTGCGTCATGTACCGCCTGTGCTACTGCATCCAAAAGATTCAACTTCTCGACCCGTTTGCACTCAATATGGATGCCAGGAAGGCCGATCACATCTGCGTTGCCCGCTGCGCCGCAATACTGCTGCCCTCTTCTGGTGTCGTATCCCTCCTCACGGAGTATCCCGGCAAGCTCGAGTTCTCCACGCTTGCCCTTTTCTCTCTGTGCTTTACCCATCGCAACCTCCAAACAACGATAACTGCCCCTCTACTTGCTGGTCACATTTTTTCATAAAAATCTTTGCGCCGCGTTCTGATTCTTTTATGCTGGCGGCACGTCTTTCTTGTGATAATATCCAACGCTCTGCCGTTTTCCGTTCCTCGCGAGTAACACGGGGAATATAATATCCTTTACCTGTAGCTCCTATAAAAACCGCATAATCTTTTCTGATGCTCTGAATCGCATCTCTTACAACCCGATCATCGAGACCCGTCATGCGGCATAAATCATGTCTTGTTGTCGCATTTTCTCTCCCAATGCCTATTGCGTTGTGCACAATGGCTATTTCTTCAAGGGATGCTTTATAGTCTCCCATAGCCCTCCTTTCTGCCCCGCAGGGCAGATATCAGCGTGCGGGGCAATATCAATGGCATCAATATACTGTCGTGACACATTAATCAAAGCCATGAGCTATATGTAAAGCCTTTCGGCCATACATCATAAATATGATTTGCCAAACTCTTGCCGGAAGTCATCACGGCTCCCGTAATGCTTCTCGTAGTATGTCTGGGCCATCTGTTTCAATATCCGGTCAATCTTTAAATTCTCTTCCGATCGGATGAACCTTGCCCCGTTTGGGTGTAGGTCTGGCCGCAGCGGTATCACAAACCCTCTTGCTTCGGATTTCTTCTTAAACCCCTGTCGGCTCTCAAAGATATGGTGCCGCTCTACCGCAGATGAGCCGGTAAAGTAGCAGTGATCCATATCGTCAGTAAAAACGCTCCAAAGTCTCTTAGCCATCTTCCCTCCGGTTCTGATCGTAAAGCTGTTTCATCCGTTCCAGTTCTTCTGGTGTGGCTGTCTCAATGCCTAACGGTTTACAGTCATTTATCAAGCCATTCAAGAGATGTGACATTTCGGCTGTATCATACTGGCTAGACCCTCTAAGGATAATGTATGTGCGGTAATTGATTCCATCTTTTCCGCCTCTTACATCTGATGTTGGTCTGATATGGAATGTTTGTCTCTCTAAAATGTCGTTTTCCGCTTCTTCTGTATCGGGAATTACAGCATAGCTCAAATGGCCGGATGATAAATCAACTTGTCCATACTCTCTTAGCATGATGTTGTGTGCACGCGGTTTTGAGATATCGAGAGCTTCTGCAAATTTTGAAAGGAGTGCCCAATAGTATGCGTTGCTGTCAAGGCTACGCTTTGCTCTCCAGTGCGCCGCCTTAATCCGCAGCGGCTTATCCGCTATGCCGTCAATCTGACCGGATACATCGTCCTCAATCTCAAATGTCAGCCGGAATTTTCCAGATACCCAGTCTTTGGCGGCACTTATCAGTTTTCCCTTGCACTCCATAGGCTACCTCGCAGGTGTGTTCCAGGGCAAGCCCTCTCCCACATCATCCGGCGGCGTAGTATTTGCTGGCTTTACATCTGACTTAGCTCTGAGCTTTTCCATTGCATCTTTATACTGATCAAAGCTGAGGTCGTGCACATCTGCTACGGCGTAGCTTTTAAGCATACTCTTAAGGCTTACTCCTGTGCGCTTAAGTTCCAGCGCAAGAGAATTTACATACTTCCCATCCAGTTTCTCAGGCATCTGAAGCTCTTTTCCGTCCGCTGCCACTTTCCGCATAGAATAAACCACACTGTTTTTGCACTTAATCACCAAATCATTTATGTTGCGTTCCTCATCGTATCCGATCCTGCTGACTGTAAATCGATCATTGCATGTATAAATCGCTTTACCTCTGGCATCCGTTCTGCCACTCTCTGTAACTTTGCAATCTCCGGCAGGTATCCAGATAAACGGAGCTGTATAAAGCTCCCGGCCAATGCCCCAGTTGAAGCAGGCACGTTTGAAACTGTCAGATGCAAGACCCTTTTCCTTTTCAGTGTAACTCTCAGTTCCGGTATCCTCTTTGGATATCCATTGTTTTTTTTCTTCATCCCAGAGGCTGACTGTACAGTTTGCGTTGTCCCGGCTGTGACTCCTCTGCCAGTTCATCGGCCCAACAGTTTCATCAAGAATGTTCTGATCTACTCGTGCATCCTTATAGAGCAACACGGATACGCCTTTCTGGCTTACTGTAGCAATGCGACAGTCAATCTCCGAAGCCTTAAGTAAACGAAATTTCAGTTCCATCTTTCGATCCTCCATTTACTTAATCTGCAAATTGCTTCTCTGTTCAAGTCTGGCTCCGTCAATCTCCTCGCCATCTTTCAGAGCTTTTTTCAACTCCGTCTTTTTAAGCTCTGGATCTGCGTATTTTTTAAATTTTTCCGGCAGATTTGCAATATCGCCATCATAAATGACCACTTCTGATTTACGCCAGGAAGCTTCTACCTTTTCTGTTTTAAACTTCTGGCCGGCCAGAACGCCAGAAACATAGCGGGTAAGGCTCTCGCACTTTCTTTCGGCGCTTTTCTGTCTCTCTGCAAATGCCATCTTTTCTTTCTTGAGCTGCTCTGCATCAGATTTTAAATCTTTAATCCACAGCAGAATGTTCTCGATTTTGCTGTCCCGCTCTACGCTTAAGCGATCAAGCGCCGCATATGCTTCTGCATCAACGATCTCTCCGGTATCCGGGTCCATAGCATCCTCAAAAGCTCTCATGATTTCAGCATCAATCTGGTATAAATTCATTCTCAATGTCCTCTCTTTCTCTCTGACGATCTTTTCTTCTCTTCGATTCCGCCTTGCAATCCTGGCAATCTTCTTCTGCTGCTCCGCAGCTATCACATCGGCTATTCATCAATTTGCCCCGTAAACATTGGTATGAATTACCTCTTCTTCTTCGTCGTTCAGAATGGCAATCATCTCGGGACATTTAACATAGGTCCCTGTTTCCGATCTCAGAATAGCCAACGCGGCTTCAACACGCCCTGCCGTTCTCATCAGCTTCGCAAAATCCTCATACGGGATAGTGACCATATTTTTCTCACTCATCTGTCTTTACCTCCTCATAATCTTACTCTTAGG
>ERZ1035001.450-NODE-450-length-21865-cov-19.880559_pt1 | contig 21865 bp, 18 predicted proteins | sample MGYA00520685_ERZ1035001 | MGnify/ENA primary metagenome ERZ1035001 (study PRJEB33766, sample SAMN09781749) | gut metagenome | biome: gut microbiome | host: Homo sapiens | place: Madagascar | study: EMG produced TPA metagenomics assembly of the PRJNA485056 data... | reverse complement strand
TACTTGCGCAGGTCAAGGGCAACGGCGATGACGATGACAAGGCCCTGTGCAATGTAGGTGTAGGCGGGGTCGACGCCGAGGAACTGCAGGCAAATCTTCAGGACTTCAAAGACCAGAACACCGACCAGAACGCCGGAGACCTTGCCGACGCCGCCGTTGGTGGAAACGCCGCCGATGGTGCAGGCTGCGATAGCTTCCAGCTCATAGCCGTTGCCGGTGTTGGTGGAAGCGCCGCCGGCCTTTGCGCCGACGAGGAAGCCGCCGAGAGCATACATGCAGGAGGCCAGGATGTAGATGCGGATCAGGGATGCGGTGACGTTGACACCGGCAACCTGAGCGGCGTTCTCGTTGCCGCCGATGGCGTACATGTACTTGCCGTGACGGGTCTTATTGTACAGGAACCAGAAGAAGATGCCGACGATCAGCGCAAAGATGGCCAGGAACGGGATGGGGCCCAGCGTGCCGCTGGCAACGGTCAGGTAGCTCTGCTTGTAACCGCCCATGGGCTGGTTGTTGGTGATGACGGAGCACAGGCCGTAAACGATGGTCTGCATACCCAGCGTAGCGATGAAAGGAGGAACCTTCAGGAATGCGATAATGCAGCCGTTGATGGCACCGAAGCAGGCCATGATCGCCATGACGATCAGCAGGGCCACGGGCCACGGAATATCGGGCAGCCAAGGCAGCATGCGGGCAGAGTAGTCAACACTCTGCAGCAGCATGGCGGAGAAGCAGGCGGCCAGGCCGACCTGGCGGCCGGCGGACAGGTCAGTGCCCTTGGTAATCAGGCATCCCGAAACGCCGCAGGCGATGATGAAACGCGGGGCGACATTCAGCAGCAGGTTTTTGCCGTTTGTCTCGGTAAAGAAGTTCTGGGTCGTGCAACCGACGAAGAGGGCCAGCAAAATGATCAGAATAATGATCGCGTTATTGGACAGGAATTTTTTAAAGTCGAATTTTTTCTCCATTTTCGGATCTCCTCCTTATTCAAACTGGGTAGCCAGCGTCATGATGTTCTCCTGATTCGCCTTATCACCATCGATAAAGCCGGTGCAGCGGCCATCGCACATGACCATGATGCGGTCAGACATGCCGATCAGCTCGCTCATTTCGGAGGAGATCATGATGATGCTCTTGCCCTGTTTGGCCATCTCGGCGATGATGCAGTAAATTTCATACTTTGCACCGACGTCGATGCCGCGGGTCGGCTCGTCCATGATGAAAACATCGGGGTCGTTGGCCAGCCAGCGGGCGATCAGCACCTTCTGCTGGTTACCGCCGGACAGAGACTGGATCTGCGTTTTGGAGGACGGCGTCTTGATGGACAGCTTGGCGACATTATCCTGCACGAGCTTTTCGATTTTGTTGTCGTCCAGCATGATGCCGCCGATCAGATACTTGTTCAGCGATGCAATGGAGACGTTATCCGCAATGGAAAGCACACCCAGAATACCGGTGGCGCGGCGGTCCTCGGTCAGCATGGCGATGCCGTTTTTGATGGCGTCCTGCGGCTGGTTGATGGTCAGCTCCTTGCCCTTATAGGTGATGGTGCCCGACGTGTGGCAGCGCAGACCGAACAGACCCTCCATCAGCTCGGTGCGCTGGGCACCGACCAGACCCGCAACGCCGAGGATCTCGCCCTTGCGGACGTTGAAGTTGACGTGACGGAAGCTCTTGGGGTTGATGGACGTGAAGTCCTTGACCTCAAACACGACCTCACCGGGCGTATTCGAGCGCGGCGGGTAGAGGTTCGACAGCTCACGTCCGACCATCTTGGTGATGATCATATCGGTGGTCAGTTCCTTGGCCTCCCAGGTGCCGATGTACTGGCCGTCGCGCATAATCGTGACTTCGTCGCTGATGCGAAGAATTTCGTCCATCTTGTGGCTGATATAGACGATGGAGACGCCCTTGGCGCGCAGCTCGTCCACGATGGTGAACAACGCCTCGACCTCGGCCGCCGTCAGCGAGGAGGTCGGCTCGTCGAGGATCAGTACCTTGCAGTCTGCCGAGACGGCTTTCGCAATTTCGACCAACTGCATCTGGGAGACGCTCAAGGTTCCGAGCTTTGCGTGCGGATCATAATTCAGATGGACTTCCTTCAGGACCTTGGCCGCATCCTCGTACATCTTGTCGTGGTCGATGACGGTGACGGGTCCGTATTTCTTAGTGGGATAGCGCCCAACGTAGATATTCTCGCCGATGGAACGCTCCGGGATGGGCTGCAATTCCTGGTGCACCATCGCAATGCCGCGGTTCAGTGCATCCAGAGGTCCCTTGATCTGGACCTCCTGTCCCTCATAAATGACCTTGCCTTCGTCCATGTGGTAGATACCAAACATGCACTTCATCAAGGTAGACTTGCCCGCGCCGTTCTCTCCCATCAGCGCATGGACGGTGCCGGGTTTCAATTTCAGCTGTGCGTGATTCAGTGCCTTGACGCCGGGGAACGTCTTGACGACATCACACATCTCCAAGCGGTACTCTGACAATTCGCTGGCCCCCTTTAATCTTTTGTAACCTTTTCACGAAAAAAGGGTGCGTGCGCCTGCGCACACGCACCCCGATTGTTCTGGTTTAAGCTGTGGCTTTTGTCAAATTACTGGAAGTCCTTGACGTTGTCAGGGGTAACCTTGACGTAGTCAACGTAGACACTCTGGTGGTCGGCCTCGAAGGTCTTGCCGCCCAGCAGCTCCTCCATGGAAGCAACAGCCTGCGTAGCCTGACCCTTAGCGTCGTTCAGAACGGTACCGGTCATGTTGCCGTTGGCAACTTCGTTCTTGGCAGCGTCCAGAGCGTCAACACCGACGAGGTAGATGTCCTTGTTGACGGTACGGCCGGCAGCCTGAATAGCCTGCAGAGCGCCGATAGCCATGTCATCGTTGTTGCAGAAGACAACCTCGATCTGGTCGCCGAACTTGGCGAGGTCGTTCTGGCAGATCTCCTGACCCTTGTTACGGTCCCAGTCACCGCGCTGCAGGTCGAGCTGCTCGACCTCAACGCCGGCATCGGTCAGAGCCTTGACGGAGTACTCGGTACGCAGCTGGGCGTCGATGTTCTCGGGGTCGCCCTGAATCATGATGTAGGAAACCTTGCCGTCGCCGTTGATGTCGCCCTTGTTCTCAGTGTCGAGGATCAGCTCGCCCTGGAAGGTGCCGGACTGAGCAGCGTCGCAGCCAACATAGACCAGCTTGTCGTAAGCGGACATCTGATCGGCGGTGGGCTCACGGTTGATCAGGACGGTGGGAACATCGGCACCCTTGACGGTGGAGATGATCTGGTCGGCAGCGGAGGTCATAACGGGGTTGATGATCAGTGCGTCAACGCCCTGGGTGATGAAGGTGTTGATCTGCTCGTTCTGCTTGGCCTGGTCGTTGTTGCCGTCGACGATGGTAACTTCGTAGCCCTTGCCCTCGAGGATCTCCTGCAGAGCATTACGGTAGGTGGTCATGAAGGCATCGTCGAACTTGTAGATGCAGACGCCGACCTTACCGCCCTGAGTGGCCTCGGTAACGCTCTCAGCTGCGCTCTCGGCAGCGGACTCGGCAGCGGAGGTGGACTCTGCGGGAGCAGTGGACTCTGCGGCAGAGGTGGAGGCAGAGCCGCCGCAAGCGGCGAGGGATACGGCCATGCAGCCCGCGAGGGCCAGAGCAGTGAATTTCTTCATGATAAGTTTCTCCTTCTTTTTAAGCAGTGGATTTTTTCCGGGTCGCTTGTAGAGGGGCGAACCCTGTTGACAGTTATTATAATACTCGGGGTGTGGGGAAAAAACAAGGTGAAATTTCACCGACGAAAAGGGGAATTTTCCACCGTTTGGGACAGTCTGCCCAGTTGAATCGGTTCCATTTTGTGCAGTTTGCGCAGCAAAAGTGACAAAATGGTTATAGGCGTTTGATTTTTGTAAGAATTTTTAGGGGTAAAAAAGAAAATCCTCCCTCGTTTACGAGGGAGGTAAGCCCGAAGGGCCGGAGGGAGTTGCGTAAGGCAGACGGTCGTTTATGGGAAAGCTGCGGGCCACACATGTGCGGCCCCTACAGCACGGCTGCGTTTTAATGCGGCAACCATATGGAAAACGGCCCGGGAGGGATACATATTTCACCCAAACGGGAACAATGCCTTTTGCTTATCCATGGCGAACATATTGTCCCGGGTGATGATGCGGGTGGTGGTGACGGTGGATTTTTCCACGTTGCTCCCCTGCCCGGCCAGCAGCTTGTAGGCGCTTTCGACGCCGAAATAGCCCATGCCGTAGGTATTCTGCACGATCAGCGCGTCCACCACGCCGGTCTGTAAGGCGTCGATGGTCTCGATGTTCGAGTCGAACGCCACCAGCCAAAGATCATCCGCCCGCTGCATCTGCTGCACGGCGCGGGCTGCGCCCACGGCGGTGGCCTCGTTGAAGGCAACCAGCACGTTGATTTCGGGGTGCTCACGCAGCATAGACAAAGCCTCGCTGCGGGCGCTGGCGGCGTTGGAGTGGGTCGGCATGGCGGCGACGACCTCTGCCCGGCCACTGTCCGCAAAAGTGTCGCGTGCGCCCTGCTCGCGGTCGCGGCCATTGGCACCGTTGACCTCGTAGTTGATAAGGCCGACGTAGAGCTGGCCATCCATGCCGTCCAGGGCGCTCTGGGCGGCCATCTGGCCCGCGCCGTAGTTGTCCGCGCCGATGTAGGCCGCCACATGGGCGGAGTCCACCGCCGAGTCAATGCCGATGATGGTCACACCCGCCGCGGCCGCGGCATCGATGGCGGCAGCGTTCTTTTCATAGTCGATGGCGGAAAAGACAATGGCCTGTGCACCGTCCTCGACGGCCTTTTCGATCATGCGATCCTGTTCCTCGTAGTCTTCCTCGCTGTTGGGGGCCGCGATGGTCAGCTGCATATTGTACTCGGTGGCGGCAGCCTCCGCGCCGGTAAAGACAGCGTTCCAGAACTCCGAATCCTTGGATTTTGCCACTAACGCCACCTGGTAGCGGGCCGTGTTGCTGTCCGTGGCCTGCATGGTGCAGCCCGCCAGCGCTGCCGCCAAGGCCAGCGGCAGCAGACGTTTAACGCAGTTTGTCATAGTCGCCCTCCCTGTCCTCCGGCACGCGCGGAGTGCGAATGGTTACGGTCGTGCCCTCGTAGGGGGCACTGACGATGGAGATGCCGTAAGCCGCGCCGAAGTAGATGCGCAGCCGGTCGTTGACGTTCTTGACACCGATGCCGGTGCGGTCGCTGGGTTCGTTCTGCAAAAGTGCCGCCACCTGCTCCGGCTCCATGCCGATGCCGTCGTCCGCCACAATGAGCAGAATATCGTCACCGTCGGGCTTAACCGTGATCTCAATATGGCCGGAATCGACCAGCAAATCCAGGCCGTGGACAATGGCGTTTTCGATGATGGGCTGCAGGGTGATTTTGTTGCACAGACAGTGCAGGCAGCTCTCGTCCACCGTGAAATGGTAGGTAAACTGGTTCTTATAGCGGTATTTTTGGATTTGCAGGTAGGCTTCGGCGTGCTGCAGTTCTTTTTCAATCGGGATCAGTTCGTGCCCACGGCTGATGCTGATGCGGAAGAGCCGCGCCAGCGCGTGGACCATCTGGACGGCGTCGGCATTTTTGCCGCGTTCGCACATCCAGGCGATGGAATCGAGCGTATTGTAGAGAAAATGCGGGTTGATCTGAGCCTGCAGCGCCTTGAGTTCGGTCTTGCGCAGCACAACTTCCTCCTCGCGCACGGTGGTCATCAGCCGCTGGATACGGCCCACCATATGCCCGAAGGAATCCGAGAGGTTCTGCACCTCCCGCGTGCCGCGCACCGACTGGAACGCAAAGTGGTCGGCGTCCTGCTCAAACTGCTCCATGGCGGTTTCCAGCTGCTGCAAGGGGCGGGACAGCGAGCGGGACAACACCCAGCCCACGATGAGCGCCGCAAACAGGATCAATACGGCGGTAGCCACAGCGATGCGGGCCATCTGCCAGAAGCTCTCGTTGACGGTCTCGTCGATGTAGCTGACACCGACGACGCGCCACGGGCTGCCCGGCACGCGCTGGACGCTGTAAATGACGGTATCCTCGACATAGGTGCCGTCGCCGAGGCAGGCCAGACGGCCCGCCTCCTCCTTTTTCAGGCCCGCGTACAAAAGCTGCTGCTGCGGGTGGTAGACCATGTTGCCGCGTTCGTCCATCAGGTAGCAGTAGCCGTGCTGGCCAATGCCGACGTTGCTGATGGTGGCAGCCAGCTCCTTGAAGCTCAAATCCACCGAGAGCCAGCACCGCGCAGTGTCACCTTCCGGCACAATACGGATGACCGACACGACCCAGGGGTAGTAACCTTCAAAAATCGACTCGACGTGGGGCGTGCTGATGTAGCCGTGGCCCAGGCGGCGGGCGGTGGTCAAATCAAAGGAAAGGTTTCGCAAAATCGCATCCTTGGGTTTGCGGCCCTCCTGCGCCCAGCAGTCCAGCAGCTGGCCGTCTGCATCGTAGGCGGTGATGGCTGCGACCTCGGGCCGGGCGGTGAGGAACGCGCTCAAAAAGGCGTCGCGGCGGGCGGTGTCGTCGTCCAGCCGCTCCATGACGATGGCGACGGCGCTGTCCATTGTGCTCACATAGTTGCCCACGGTCCCCACGACCTGGCTGACGGCCTGGGCACTGTTCGTGCGGGCGGCCTCGATCACGGCGCTGCGGTAGCTGCGCAGAAACAGCGTCGTGCAGAGCGTCAGCACTGCCACCGCCACGGCGGAAATCAGCGCGGCGGCCAGGGGCGCAGTGCGGGGCGGGCGCTTCATGCGTGGACCTCCCCCGCTGCGCGGGCGCGGCGCAGGGCCACCGGCGACGTACCGCTGTACTTTTTAAAGCAATAGCTAAAGTAGTGCTGGTCTGTATAGCCGCAGCGGCGGGCGATTTCCTGTATCTGCAAATCCGTGGTAAGCAAAAGCTGCTGCGCGGTCTCCATGCGGCGGCGCACCAGAATGTTGATGAAGGTTTCCCCTTCCGACTTCTTGATGCAGGCGCTCAAATGGTTGGGGCTGACATCCAGCATAGCCGAGAGGGACGCCAGAGACAGATCCTCGTCCATGTAATGCTGCCCGATGATTTCCAGCGCACGCTCACACAGGCTGCCGGTCTTGCGGGCATCTGCCGTAAAGCTGACGCCGCCCTCGCCCTCGGCGGCGGCGCGCAGGGCTTCGATGGCCTGCTTGTAGGCGTCATTCAAGCTGGCAAATTGGGTAGCTTCGCGGCTGATGCCCACATTGGCCGTGCGGCCCAGGGCGCGGTCCGCCAGCTGGCAAATCTCGTCGGCAAGAATATGCAGATATTCCTCAAAGTCCGAAGGGTTGCCCAGCAGCACCGCCACAACGCGGCCGCAGCAATAAAACACGAAATGCCGTAAGTATTTGTTGGCGCTCTGCTCCACCAGCTGGGTAAAGCCCGCCTCATAGTCGGTGGGGCCATCCAGCACAGCGGCCAGCACGACCAGAGCGCTGCGGTCGTCGGTGCCGCGCAAAAGGCCGAGCTCCGCAGCCATATTGCGCAGGCGGTCCTCCAAATCGTCGGGGGCGCTATCATAGTGCTCCAACACGAGCGGGATCAGGAATGCGGCGCGGTCAGCGTGGGCGGTGTCGGCGCGGCGCAGTCCTGCATAACGGGCGTCGATTTTCTCGTGGATGGATTTCAGCTCTGCCGCCAGGCCGTCCATCGTCAGCGGCTTGAGCATATAGCTGATGATGTTGTACTGGATGGCCTGCTTCGCGTATTCGAAATCGTCAAATCCGCTCAAAAATGCAATGTGCATGGCGGGGCGAATCTCGCGCACCTGGCGGGCCAGCTCAATGCCCGAGATAAACGGCATACGGATATCGGTCAGCAGCAGGTCAGGTTCCAGCCGCTCGACGAGTTCCAGCGCGTCCAAGCCGTTGCTGGCACTGCCAACGAGGTGGAAGCCGAGGGCTTCCCAGGGGATCATGGTACAGACGGCCTCGCGCAGTTCGTCCTCATCGTCGGCCACGATGACGGTGTAGATGTTTTTGTCAGCCATACTCTTTTCCTTTTTACATCCAGATTTTTACAGCCAGAATTGAACCAGGCGGCTCACGTTTTCATACAGGGCGGGGTTTTGGCCCATCAGCTGGGGCTCCGCCGCAAAATAGACGCAGAAGTTATAGCACGCCCCCGCCAGCACGGCCAGCGGCAGCGAAAGGCGCAGGGTCTTGACCAGCGGCGCAATGGGGCAGGCTTGCAGGGTGTTTTCGGCCAGCAGCCAGGCCAGTGCCGCCGCCAGCAGCAGCGGGCCGAGCCAATCGCTCTGGTAGCGGTAGAGCATCCCGGCCATCTGGCAGTCCACGACGGCCAGCGCCACGGTGCAAATCAGTGTGAGCCGCACGGCGGCGCGCAGGTCGCGGCGGGCGTCCAGACGGCGGCGGGCCAGCGGCAGCGCGGCCAGCCCCCACAGCAGCGGCAGGCAGGCGAACGCGCCGCCGTAGTACAGCTCTGTGATGGTCAGGCCCATGTAGTTCGTCTGCATTTTGGTGGCCGTGATATAGGGGAACACGGTCTGCACGCCGGGGATGCCCGCTAAGAAGGTCACGACCGCCGGGGCGATGCGCCCCACCGCAAAGCCGCGGCGGGTCATATCATTGCTGGTCAGGTTGTAGTTGGCACCAAAGTCAAAGGGCGAGCCGAACCGTGCGGCGTTGTACCACATAAGGCCCACGGCCACCAACACGACCGGCAGCAGGAATGCAGCGCACTCCCCCGCCCCGGCGCGGCTGCGCAGCCGCTTTTGGGTGATATAGCGCGGCCGGAAAATCGGCAGGGCCAGCACGGCAAAAAGCACCATCTGCGGGCGGCAGCCGGCCACCAGCGCCATGCACAGGCTGCCGAAGGCCAGGTGGAACAGGATGGTCTTGCGCTTTGTTTCGGGCGCGTTGGCGGCGCAAAGCCACTGCCACAATGCCAGCAGAACAAACGCAGCACCGCTTAAAATGGCGTATTCATAGACCGAGGGGCGGTGCAGCAGATAGTAGATTTGGCTGCCCGAGGCTGCGCCCGCCGCTGTCAGCAGGCAGGCGGCGGCACTGGCGTTCGGGAACCAGCGGCGCACGGCCTGCCCGATGAAACCGAACGCCGCAAAAATGTACAGCCAGGCGAGGAAAATCATCGGCAAGCTTGGCGGCAGATCCCGGATGCCGGCCAGTGCCTCAAAGGGCAGCTGGAACAAAAGACACGGTATAACGCCAAAATAGACGTAGTAGCGGCCATTGTAGTAGGCCACATCCCACAGGGCATCCGGCGCGGCGTCCTGCCGGGCGGCGGTGTCGTAGGGGTTGGCAAGGTCAGCCATAGCCGCGGGCGGGTCTTTTTCCAAATCGAGCCTCCCCTGCAAAAAGCTGTGAGCCAGTGCGCCGTACTGGGCGGCCGTGTTGGACGCCCAGTCGTTGATGTGCATGGTGAAGTCGATGCGGCTCGTACCCGACCAGTCGGGCGTGTTGTAAAAGCTCGTGGCGATGCCCGCGTTGAAGCGGTCGCCGAAGGGGGCCAGGAACGCCGCTGCGCAGAGGGCCAGCTCGACAGCCAGCACCGCCGGGCGGTATTTGCGCTCATGGGCGGCGTAGGCGTCGCGCCAGAGGACGCTTGCCGGGCGCAGGGCAAAGCCCGCCAGCAGCAGCGCCAGCACAACCGCGAAACGCAAGACAGAGAAATCCAGCGGGCGGCGGGCGTTGGCGTAAACGGTGTTCAGCTGGGCGTTCAGCGGGTAGCTGCGGTACTCTCCGTTAAAGCCCGAGGCCGTCAGCGTCAGGCTGCCCGCCTTGCCGGAGAGATCCAGGCTGCGGGCCCAGCTGCGGGCCGACGCCGCGGCCACCTGCCAGTTCCAACTCTGGCGGGAGACTGTGGCGGCTTCATCGGTAGCGGAAACGTTCAGGTTCAGCCACACGTTTTTCTGCTCCGGCGTATCGCCGTCGGCCAGTGAGACAAGGCCGTCCAGCTGCAAATTATAAATCGAGAAATCCAGGCCGATGAATTGCAGTGTTGTGTTCTCGTCGTTCAGTACAATCGGCGCGGTGGGATCGGCGTCGGCGGTCAGGTAGGGCCGCAGGTCGATGGGCGTGTAGCCGTGGGTGGCAAGCCAGTTGAGGTTGCCGACGAAAAGTTCCAGCCCCAGTGCTGCTGCCGCCAGCAGGCCGACCACCGCCGGGGTGCGCAGTTTGGTGGGCAGCATCTGCCGCAGGCGGAAGCCTGTGACCACCCCGCAGGCGAGCAGCTGCATGGCAAGCAGCGCCGCCAGGCGGAAGCCGTCAAAGTCGACGGTCAGCCCAGGCTTGGACCAGACACAGGCCGCCCACAGCCAGACCAGCACTGCGGCCCCCGCCCCGGCGTACAGGTCGGCGCGGGTGGTGCGGCGGTGAAGGACGCGGGCAGGCAGTAAAGTGAAAAAGGCCGCGAGGGCGAGGGAAAGAAGAAGTGTTAGAAGCAGCATAGGTTTGAAACCATCCTGGATTTTTGTATCGTTATTACATTATACCCCATTCCGCAGGGCGTTGTACAGTATTTCCGCTTTGGCGTGGCTGATGCCTTTGACTTCCTCCAAATCGGAAATACTGGCCGCTTTGACCGCCGAGACAGTTTTAAAATGTGCCAGCAGCGCGGCGCTCGTCTTTTCGCCCACACCGGGGATGGCCGTGAGCGTGGCGGCGTAGGACTTTTTCTTCATGGCGCGTTTGCGGTAGTCGTTGGCATAGCGGTGCGTCTCGTCCTGGATGTTCGTGACAAAGGTAAAAATGTTGCGGTGGCGGTTGATGGCGATTTCGCCGCCCTCGTCGTCCACGATGGCGCGGGTGCGGTGGTGGTCGTCCTTGACCATGCCGAAGGTCGGTACATGCTCCAGCGCCGTGCCGCGCAAAGCCTGCTTGACCGCGCCCACTTGGCCCCGGCCGCCGTCGATGAGCAGCAGGTCGGGCAATGTTGCGAACTGGTTCTGCGGACCGTCCGGCTTTTCGCCGCGGCGGGCCATCTCGTACTCTGCCGCGCGGCGGGAGAGCGTCTCCGCCAGCGAGGCGTAGTCGTCCGTGCCCGCAACGGTTTTCATTTTAAAGCGGCGGTAGCCCGCGCGGTGGGGCCTGCCGTCCCGGAACACCACCATGCCGCAGACGCTCGACCCATCGCCCCAGTTGGAAATATCGTAGCTCTCGATGACACGGGGCGGCTTTTTTAAGCCCAGCACCTGGGCGGCTTCTTCCAGCAGCTTCTCCTCGCGGGTATAGCGGCCGCTCTCGCGGCCCAGGCGCTCCACGGCGTTGGTGTAGGCCATCGTCACGAGCTTGGCTACATCGCCGCGCTGGGGCACGTAGAGTTCCACTTTTGTGCCGCGGGCCTGGTTCAGCGCTTCGCTCAGCGCGTCGGCGTCGGGCGGCAAGGCATCCACCGCGATCGTCTTGGGGATGGCCCCGCCGTCCAGGTAATACTGTGGTAAAAATTCTTCCCGCACGGCGTTGATATCGGTCGTGTCACGGAAGAGAAATTCCCGCTTGTCGGTCAGGCGGCCGTCACGGTAGCGCAGCACGGCGGCGCAGACTGCGTGTGTCGTGCCCGCCAGCGCGATGACGTCCATTTCAGTGTCATTTTCCATGACTACCTTCTGCCCCGCCGCCACGCGGTCAATGGCCATGATCTGGTCGCGCAGCAGCGCCGCCGTCTCAAAGTCAAGTCGTTCGGACGCGGCTTCCATCTTCTCCCGCAGCTGCTTGACGATATCCTTTTTGCCGTAGCGGATCATCCGCAGTGCGCCCTGCACGGCGTCGTTGTAGGCTTCGCAGGTAATTTTTCCGCTGCACACGGCCATGCACTTGCCGATGTGGGCGTTGAGGCAGGGTCGCCCTTTGCGAAAATCCTGCGGGAAGTTTTTGTTGCAGCGCGGCAGCAGAAAGCAGTCCTGCGCAGTCTCTACCATCTCCCGCACGGCAAAGGACGAGGTGAAGGGGCCGATGTAGTCGGCGTCGTCATCGTCCTTTTGCAGCGCGGCGGAGATGCGCGGCCACGCGCCCCGCGTGACCTTGACATAACTGTACCCCTTGTCGTCCTTGAGCAGGATGTTGTATTTCGGCGTGTGGGCCTTGATCTGGCTTGCTTCCAGCACCAGTGCCTCAAACTCGCTTTGACACACGATCACGTCAAACGTGAAGGCGTGGGCAATCATCTGGCTGACCTTGGCATCGTGGGGCACCCCCTCCCGGAAATACTGCGACACGCGGGTCTTGAGCCGCTTGGCCTTGCCGATATAGATGATGGTGTCCGTTTTGTCCCGGATGATGTAGACACCGGGCAAAAGCGGCAGCATACAGGCTTTTTTGTAGAGTTCAGCTTTTGTCATAGGGAGCCTTTCGTATACAAAAAAAGCGGCGGGTCGCCCCACCGCTGATTGTTCCGGAATAGATTACTCGGCAAAGCCAGAGCTGACCAGCTTGACCAGGCCGTCTACTGCAGCCTGCTCATCGGCACCGTCAGCAATGATGCGGATGGTGGTGCCGCCAACGATGCCCAGGCTCAGGACGCCGAGCAGAGACTTCGCGTTGACGCGGCGCTCCTCTTTCTCGACCCAAATGGAGGACTTATACTCGTTGGCCTTCTGGATGAAGAAGGTAGCCGGACGTGCGTGCAGACCAACCTGATTCTCAACGGTAACTTCTTTAACGTACATAGTTATTCTCTCCTACTTTTGAAAATAATATGCCCTTGCGTATCTACCGTGGGCGACTTCCAGGCGGTCTATTGCGTGTGTTAATACGCCGCCTTGATTGTCTCTATTTTATCCTATTTCGTCGATTTTGTACAGTAGAATTTTGCAAATTTGGCAGGATTCTGTAATTCTGCCAAATCTGTGCCCGCGCGTTTGTGCAACTTTACCAGTTTATTTTCAACAACGTTGTGGATTGGCGACAAAAACAACGGTCAGCCCCGGTAGCGCATCTGCCATTCTTCGCAGTATTTTTCCGTAAACGCGTCGTTTTCCGGATCGTACACATTCAGCACGGTGCCAGTCAGCCGCCAGCCCATGCGCTTGTACAGCGCAATGGCGCGGGTGTTGGTGGACAAAACGCCGAAAGTCGGGTGGGGGTGCTCCGCCAGCTTCTTGCGGGCAAAATCCAGCATCTTGGCACCGTATCCCTTGCCCCGGGCACTCTCGGTCACAAACAAGTGCCCCAACTCACCGGTCTTATGGCAGACGCCGACCATGCCGTCGGCGGCATCCTTGGTGTAGTGCAGATAGAACGCCCAGCCGTTCCTTTTTTTGTCTGCCAGCTCGGGCAGCCAGAATTCCGGCGTCATTTTTGCAAGATATTCCTCGCTGCAGACCGGCGCACAAACTGTACGGTGGCCCTCAGCCATCAGCGCAGCGCAGAGGGCCAGCTGTTCGTCATTTTTCACATGGCGCATATTTTCGCCGCGCTTCCATTTGGGAAGCTCCGTCAGCGGGTGACTCTCGCACCAGGCGTCGTACAGGTCGGGGCGGCGTTCGCGGGTGCGCTCCCGGCTCTGGGCACCGCGCCATTCGTCGATTTTTTTGTGGTCGCCGGTCAGCAGCACCGGCGGCACAGCGCGGCCTTCCCACACTTCGGGGCGGGTAAACTGCGGGTATTCGAGCAGCCCATCCCAGTAGCTCTCGTCCTGGTAGCCCTTTTCCTCTGCCAGAACGCCGGGCTGCAGGCGCAGCACGCTGTCGGCCACGACAAGGCTTGCCAGCTCACCGCCGGTCAGCACGTAGTCGCCGATGGAGATTTCCTCATCGCCGAAGGCGTCAATGACGCGCTGGTCTATGCCCTCATAGTGGCCGCAGACGAGGGTCACCGCATCATAGCTTGCCAGCTCGCGAGCCTTTTCCTCGTTATAGGGACGGCCTGCGGCGGTCAGGAACACGACGTGGGGCTTTTGCCGCCCCTGGCCGGCGCACTGGGCCTGCACAGCCCGCAGGCAGTCGGCGATGGGTTGGGCGTAGAGCACCATGCCGCAGCCGCCGCCGTAGGGGTAGTCGTCGGTCTGCTTCTGCTTGTTTTTCGTGTAATCGCGGATCTGGTGGCAGTGAGCCTCGAACAGATTCTTGGCCCGGGCGCGGCCCAGGATGCTGGCCGAAAGGAAGCTGTCGCACAGTTCCGGGAACAGCGTTACAATATCAATGCGCATCGGCTCAGTCCTCGTCGCCGTTGACGGCATCTGTGAACATACCCTCGATGGGCGTCACGAAAATTTTACGCGCGTCAATGTCTATTTTTTTGACGAACTCCGGCACTGCGGGCAGCATATGCTCCTCGCCTGCCCCATCGGTCACAGTATAGATATCCTGGGCGGCGGGGCGGTCCACATTCGTCAGCTGGCCGTAGACACGGCCAGTGTCGGCATCCACAACGTCACAGCCCAGCAGGTCATCAATGAAATAGCGGCCCCGGGGCAGTTTGGCATCGGCCTTGGCAAGGTAGTAGGTGCGGCCCACCTGGGCGCGGGCGGCGTCCATATCGGTGACGCCGTCCAGCCGCAGCAGGATGACGTTACCCTGGGCACGCACGCCCAGCACGCGGGTCTCCCCTGCGCCGTCAGCGCTGGTGAACAGGCGCTTGAACTTTGCCAGGAACGCCGCACCGTCGCATAGCGGCAGGGCTTTCATTTCGCCGCGCACGCCATGGGTGGAGACGATTTTGCAGGCGGGAAGATAGTTTTGCATAGGGTTCCTCCTGATACAGAAAAAGCACTTTACCCTGCGGCAAAGTGCTTTGGTTCGGGTCTTAGTCGATCTCGACGATGACTTTTTCGCCCTGACGGACGGCAGCGGCACGCATGACAACGCGAATCGCCTTGGCGATGCGGCCCTGCTTGCCGATGACGCGGCCCATATCGGCCTCGGCCACCTTGAGGTGGTAGACAACAGTGCCATCCTCGCGCATGGGATCAACAGTCACCTGCACGGCCTCCTTGTCCTCGACAAGGCCGCGGGCAACGGCTAATAAGAGTTCCTGCATTGTGGCGTTCCCTCCCTAAAAAGCGAACAAATTACAGAACGGCGGCCTTCTTCAGGATCTCGCGGACGGTGTCAGTGGGCTGAGCACCGTTGTCCAGCCACTGCTTGGCCTTCTCAGCGTCGATCTTGACGACAGAAGGCTCCTTGGTCGGATCGTAGTAGCCGATTTCCTCGATGAAACGGCCATCACGGGCGAAGCGGCTGTCAGCAACAACAACGCGGTAGAAAGGAGCCTTCTTGGCGCCCATGCGGCGCAGACGAATCTTAACCATAGTAATATTCCTCCAAAAATTGTTTACGGCCCTTGCGGGGCATCTTTAATATATTGTACATCCCGTGGGCCGTAAAGCCGAGCGGGTCATACCTGAAATTATTTGCGGCCAAAGCCTTTGAAACCGCCCATGCCGCCCATGTTACCCAGGCTGCGCATGAAGCCCTTGGGATTGCGCTTGACCTTTTTCATCATCTTCTGCATCATTTCAAACTGACGCAGCAGCTTGTTCACGTCCTCCACTGAGGTGCCGGAACCCGCTGCAATGCGGCGCTTGCGCTTGGGGTTGATGATGTCTGGTTTAGCGCGTTCCGCCGGGGTCATTGAGTAGATGATGGCCTCGATGCGGGGCAGTGCCTTTTCATCGAGGGAGTCGGGATCAATCTGATTGCCGCCGGGCATCATGGCCAACAGCGCCGACGCACCGCCCATCTTTTTCACCTGCTGGAACTGGGTCAGCAGGTCGTTCATGTCGAACTTGTTCTCCATCAGGCGCTTGGCAGCGGCCTCGGCTTCCTTGTCATTCTGGACACTCTGGGCTTTCTCAATCAGGGAAAGCACATCTCCCATGCCAAGGATGCGGTTTGCCATGCGTGCCGGGTAGAACGGCTCAAGATCCTCGAGCTTTTCGCCGGTACCCTGGAAATAGATGGGCATACCGGTCACGGCCAGCACCGAAAGCGCCGCGCCGCCGCGGGTGTCGCCGTCGGTCTTGGTCAGAATCACACCACTGATGCCGACCTTCTCATTGAAGGTCTTTGCCACGTTGACGGCTTCCTGACCGGCCATGGCATCCACGACCAGCAAAGTTTCATCGACCTCGACCGCCTGCTTAATGCGCACCAGCTCATCCATGAGCTGGTCATCGATCTGCAGACGGCCTGCGGTATCGAGAATGACAATATCATTGCCGTGATCCTTCGCATAAGACATTGCCTTCTGCGCGATGATCTCGGGCTTTTCGGTGCCGAGGGTGAACACCGGCACACCGGCCTGCTCGCCCACCACCTTCAACTGCTCAATGGCAGCGGGGCGGTAGATATCGCAGGCGACCAGCAGCGGGCGGCGGCCCTGGCTGCGATAATATTTGCCGAGTTTTGCGGCGTGGGTGGTCTTGCCGTTGCCCTGCAGACCGCACATCATCAGCACGGTCTGGCCCTTGTTTTTCAGGCGCAGATACTTCGGCTCATTGCCGCCCATGAGGTTGGTCAGTTCCTCGTTGACGATCTTGACGACCTGCTGGGCGGGGGTCAGGCTCTCCATGACCTCCTGGCCCATGGCACGCTCGGAGACCTGGGCGCAGAAGTCTTTCGCCACCTTGTAGTTGACGTCGGCCTCCAGCAGCGCCATCCGGATTTCCCGCATGGCGGCCTTGATATCGGCCTCGTTCAGCTTACCCTTGCCGCGCAGTTTTTTGAAAACGCCATTCAAGCGCTCTGTTAAAGACTCAAAGGCCATCGGCATCCTCCTGCGTGTCCAAGCGTTGTAAGATCGTAAGCATTTCCTGCGTATCGTGGTTGATGCGCGGATCCGGCGTGAAGGAGCCGGAGTTGCAGCAGCGGATTTCTGTCACGAGCACCCGCAGACGATCCAAATCGGCCCGCATCTGGGTGTGGCGGCGCGCATTGCCGAGCTTTTGCTCCAGCTCGTCCAGTGCTGCCTCGCCATGCTTGATGGCGTCCCGCACGCCCTGCCGCGTGATGCCGAGGTTTTCGGCGATTTCGGCTAAGGACAGATCCTCGTCGTAGTATTCCGTCAGGATGACGCGCTGTTTGTCCGTCAAGACCGGGCCGTAGAAGTCCAGCAGGACGGAGTAGGCAAGGTTTTTCTGCGGCTTGCCGGCCATGCCCGCGCCCCCTTTGCTGCTTGTGAAAGCTGTGTAAAGTAATTTTCTTTACATCAGCCTATGAATTATAACAGAACAGATGCCGGAAGTCAAGTCTGTGGAGCGATTTTTTGAAGAAATACGGCAGATTTTTTAGCAGCGCCGTGATGGCAAACGGAGAATGCCCCTCCGACTTTGCTGCGCTCGTCACCTCCCCGCAAAGCGAGGAGGCTTTCTCGCGGGCTTTTCCCTTTGCTCATAATATTTTTCTCTCCATCCATAGCAAACCACCCTGAACTATGCTATAATAAAAATGTTGTCGTTTTTTGAAAGTGAGGTGTTCCCTATGCCCATCCTGAACAGCTATTATCAGGAAGTCTACCGTTCCCCCGTGGTGCGGCTGGACGGCTATTCCGGCCGCCATGGGCTGGAAGCGGGCATCCTCGCCTATCTCGATTTCGGCGGGGCGACCGGCACCTCGAAGGACGGCCTGGCCGAGACGATGCTCGCCTTTGCCACCGAGCGCGGCACTTTGCAGCCCGGTATGCCGGTAGTGGAAGCCAGCTCCGGCAGCTTCGGCGCGGCGCTGGCAGTCAGCTGTGCCACGACCGGCCACCCCTGCATCCTCGTTGTGCCCAGCAACCTGCCCATTGCGCGGCGCAAGCATTTACAGGATTTAGGCGCACGCATCATTGCGTGCAGCAGCGGCGGCCGCCGGGCCATGGACCGCATTGCCGCCGACACTGCCAAGCGGTACGGCGGGTACTACACCCACTATTTTTCCAACGACGACAACCCTGAATATCACCGACGCGTGACCGGGCCGCAGATTTTGAAGCACGCAGGCGACGCCATTGACGCCATCGTCATCGGCGTAGGCAGCGGCGGCACCATCACCGGCGTGGCCGAGTACATCAAGGCATGGAACAGCATGGTGCGCATCGTCGCGGTGGAGCCTGCCGAGTGCGCCGCCATCTCCGGCGGGTTCATCGGGCAGCACGGCATTGCGGGCATCGGCCCGGGCTTTGTGCCGGAGAACTACAACCCTTACGTCGTGGATACCGTGCTGACTGTGACCACTGCCGACGCCGAGCGCGCCGCGCGGGAGGTGCTGTTCTTTGACGGTGTCCCCGCCTGCACCAGCGCCGGAGCCACCCTGGCCGCCGCCGTGCAGCTGATGGGCATGGGCAAGGCCAAGCGCCCCTTGTGCGTGTTCGCCGGGCGGCGTACCTACGAATAATTTTGTAATTTTTGTAAAATTTGCACAAGCGCCCTGCACTGTATTTCCCGGTGCGGGGCGCTTGTGCTATACTAAAGAAAAAAGAAAGAAAAAAGGCGGTGAATGTCGTGAAAAAAGTTTTGTCTCCCCTGTTATCTGCTTTGCTGCTGGCAGGCTGTGCCGCCGGGACAGATGTGCCAACCGTGCAGCCCACCGCCGCGCCCGAAACGCCCGACACGGCACATTCCTTGGAAACTGCGGAAACCGCCGGGGCCGCGGCAGCGCCCCAGGGTCTTATCCCGACCGATGCGCCCGTGCTGTACTACGACGACATCCGGCTCATTGCCTATGCGCGGGAGTTCCAGACCTATCCTGATACCGACTACTATACCATGTGCATGGACGGCAAATGGGGCCTGATGCGCAGCGATGGCACCGAGGTTCTTCCCTGCCGCGCACCGTACCCGCTGTTTGAATGCGGCTGGAACGCCCATCACTGGCATGGTTACACAGACGGCATGACCTGGGAGGAAATCGAGCCGCTGCAAGAGCAGTTGAACGCCCAGCTGAAGGAGACCGGCGACGGCGTGCTCTGCGACGCCCACGACGGCGGCGGCTATCGGATGTTTGTCTATTTGCAGGATGCCAGCGTGTACGTCTACGCGGGCAGCATCGGTCCCGGCGAGTTCGCCGCCCCCACTGACGAGGCCCTATGCCTGTACAGCGGCCGCGCCGACGGCATCGTACCCACGGTCAGCGGCACGACCACCCACGAGAGCGACGATTGGTACAATTTCGTCAGCGACGGGGTCTATGTGTATCGGGACAAGAACGGCACAGCGGCTAATAGCTGCACATACAGCGCGGCTGATTTCTTCTTTGACGCACCGCTGGCCCCTGCCCAACGGGATGGCCGCTGGGTATATCTCGACACAACGGGCCGCGAGGCGACAGGCTTATGCTATGATGCCGTGTACGATTTTGACATTTACTCCGACACACCGCTGACCGCCGCCCGCGCCGCACCGCTGCTGAACGGCTATGCGGTCGTGTGCCGGGATAGTCAGTTTGGCCTGTTGGATGGCAGCGGGGCTGAGTTTGTCCCCTGCACCTATGACGGTCTTGTGTGGGACGGCGGCACAGCCTGGGTCAAACAGAACGACGGCTGGCACGAGTACACAATTCCCGGTGTGGCAAAGCCCGACCCGCTGGATACGCTGTCCGGGGATATCGTTGCCCCGGATACGCGGCCCACGCGGACGGATACCGTGTATTTTCGGGCGGACGCTGATAGCAGCAACCGTTTGAATCTGCGCACCGGGCCAGGGACGGAATATGATATCATCGACCGGATATCTTCCAGCACGCTGCGGGTGTATGGGTACGCCAGCGCTGCCCCCGGCTGGGCACTGGTGCGGTATGATCCGCTGTATGGGATGCCCCATTTCGGCTGGGTGAACACGTCGTATTTGCTGCCTGCGGAATAGAAAAATGCCCCCTGAACGCGATGCGTTCAGGGGGCTGCTTCTTTTACTGTTTTTTCTTCCGCGTTGTGCGCTTTACGGTGCGGCGCTGGGGCGGTTTCTTGGCGGGTTTCGGGGTGGGCTTGACGTGGACAAACTGGATGGGGTTTCCGTTGGCGAGGATGCGCTCCTCGACTTCCAGTTCCGGCAGGGACGCTAAGAACTTGTTCAGGCTCTTGGAGCCGAAGTTGCGCACGTCGAAGTCCGGGTAGCGCTTGATGAGCTGGTCGCCCACGCGGGAGGTACGCACCCAGCCGGTGCCGTCGTCCATTTCATCAATCAGGCCGTGGATGATGCGGCCGATGGAATCGCGGTTGATGGCGGCATCGTCCCCCGCGTTGGCGCGGGCGCTGGTCTCGGCGGCGGGGGCTGCCGGGGCGGCGTCCTCGTCCCCGCCGTGGTCGAGAATCAGATCCAGATATTTGAACTGGTCGCAGGCCTTGACGAAGGGGCCGAGAGCCTTGCTCTCGCCCATGCCGATGACCAGCTTGCCGGCCTCGCGCAGGCGGGCGGCCAGGCGGGTAAAGTCACTGTCCGACGAGACGATGCAGAAGCCGTCGAGATTGCCGCTGTACAGCAAGTCCATCGCGTCAATGATCATAGCGGAATCCGTCGCGTTTTTGCCGGTGGTGTAGCTGTACTGCTGGATGGGGATGATGGAATTGTTCAGCAGCGCGTCCTTCCAGCTTTTCAGCCGAACGTCGGACCAGTCGCCGTAGATGCGCTTGCAAGCGGCGACGCCGAAGGTCGCGGCCTCATCGAGAATCACTTTGACGTACTTGGGCGAAATATTGTCCGCGTCGATGAGGATTGCCAGTTTCAGGTCTTCCATGGCTTACTTCCTCTCGCGCTTGGGCTGCTCAAAGTACATATAGAGCTGACACGGGATCATGCCGTTGTAGATCTTGCGGCGGCGGGCGGCCTTTTTGCCGAAGTGCTGTTCAAAATCTGCGTCCGCCGTGATGGCGTACAGCCCCTGTGCCGGGTGGGCCTGCCAGACCTGGCCCAGCGTTTTGGCAAGGCCTGCGGCCTCACTGGCGTCGCCCAGGCGCTCGCCGTAGGGCGGGTTCGTCAGGACGGTGGCATTATCGAGGGCGCGGAAGTCCTTGACATCGGCGGTTTCAAATCGGCAGCGGTCCCCCACGCCCGCCAGCTTTGCGTTGGCGTTGGCCAGGGCCACGGCAGCGGGGTCGATATCGTAGCCGATGCCCTCAAAGGCAGCATCCTTGCGGACCTCAGAGAGAGCTTTCTGGCGCTGCTCGGCCCAGATATCGGCGGGGACAAAGTCGAAATGTTCGGCGGCAAAGCGGCGGCGCAGGCCGGGGGCCAGGTTCAGCGCTTTCTGCGCAGCCTCGATGACCAGCGTGCCGGAACCGCAGAAGGGATCCTGCACGAGGGAGTCACGGCGCACACGGCCCAGGTCGGCAATGGCGGCGGCCAGCGTTTCCTTGATGGGGGCCAGCGTCGCGTTTTTACGGTAGCCGCGCTTATGCAGACCGTCGCCGGAGGTGTCGAGGTAAATCTCGACGGTGTCCTTGCGCAGGGCGAATCGAACCTTGTACAGGGCACCGTCCTCGGGCAGGGTGCTGACCTTGTGGCCCTGCATCAGCCGCTTGACGATGGCCTTTTTGACGATGCTCTGGCAGGCGGGCACGCTGGAAAGCTGGCTGGACAGGCTGGAGCCCTTGACCGGGAAGGCGGCGTTGGCGGGGAGCAGTTCCTCCCACGCGATATTGTAGCAGCCGTCGAACAGTTCATCAAAGGTCGTGGCTTTGTAGGTAGCCAGCAGCAGCAGGACGCGCTCGGCCGTGCGCAGGTTCAGGTTAGCGGCGGCGATCACGTCTGCCCCGCCCTGGAACGCCACGCGGCCATCCGTGACCTGGATGTTCTGTGCGCCCAGGCGCTTGACCTCAAAATTCAGCGTCGACTCCGTGCCGAAGAAGCACGGTGCGACCATGGTATAGAGTGTAGACATAGGTGTCCTTTCTTGTAAAATTGCAAAAAGACCCCAGCCCGGCGGCTGACAGCCGTCAGGATAGGGC
>ERZ1035001.440-NODE-440-length-22265-cov-9.494642_pt1 | contig 22265 bp, 40 predicted proteins | sample MGYA00520685_ERZ1035001 | MGnify/ENA primary metagenome ERZ1035001 (study PRJEB33766, sample SAMN09781749) | gut metagenome | biome: gut microbiome | host: Homo sapiens | place: Madagascar | study: EMG produced TPA metagenomics assembly of the PRJNA485056 data set... | reverse complement strand
TGAGAAAAAGAATAGCAGCAATTTTGTTATCCGGAATTATAGCATTTGGATTAGCTGGTTGCACGACAGCAGACAGGAAAGTTTCTTATAAGAAAGGAGACGGGGTTATGAGTAGAAAGAAAAAAAAGAAAAAGGCTTCTAAGATGGTGCGAACATCAAAGAAACCTATTTCATTAACATGTTTGATTAATAAGAAACCTATTTGCCAGATGGATATTTTTCGTTGAATGCTTTTAATGCGGATTCATAAGCATTTATGTATTCTTCGAAATAATCGATGGTTACATGAGTTTTGCCAGCATCAACTTGAGATTGACGTTTTAAATGGCAAACATCAGTGCAAACTGCAATGGCTAAATCATGTGCACGTTTTTCATTATCTGTCATTATTACACCTCCTTTCATAAGGAGAGTATACCACATAAAAATGGAGGTAACCAAAATTAAAAACTTCATATATGAATTATTTTTCAAGAAAAGATATTCGGTAATTGACATAGTGAGCATTTGCGTTGGAATTGTTATCGGAATCCATATTTTCGATAGCCTTGTTTAAAAAAAGTTTTCAAAATAACTAGGAGGCGAAAAGTGAAAAAACAGTTTTCTACATCCCAAAAGGATTTAGAGAATATCGGCATTCACATTGCCGAAGAAAAGTATTCAAATTTATGCGAGATTAACTTATTCATGAAAGGAATGCCAAATATTCCAGTTTACAACATCCTGCTTGTGCTCATATTGGAGGGATAAAAATGGCAAAATCATTAATCCTGTCAGCTCTGATCGGAGGTATGTCACCGTACCTGCCGTTCTGGAGATTTGACAGTGTATCACAGCCGGTTGCAGTAGCAATCGCAATATTCGCATTATCATTCGTGGTTATTTACCCGGATGAAATTAAAAGAAACGGAGGAAAAGAAAGATGATTAATACAAAAGCAGGAGAACTTACACTTAAAGGCAGGAAAGCGGAAATAATAGCTGATTTAGCCGTTATCGTTCATGGAATCAAAGAATCTATTATGGAAGACAGCAAAGAAACAGAGGAATCTGTGAAGCGAGATATTAACGAAGCGGTCAAAATCGGGCTGATGAACGAAGAAGAGTTTGAGACTGTTCGAAAAGAAAAAATCAAGGAAATTGCAAAAACATTGGTTGGTGAATTACTTGGAGGGCTTTTCGATGAAGATAAATGATTTTGATAAGACCGTAGATGAGTTGTATCAGTTGTGCAGGAGAGTTCAGAAAGAAACCGGCAGAACGGTAGCGTTTCATTTCGCAAACTACAAGATCGGATGCAGCTTGCACATTAACATATACAAGGAAGATTCACTAAGAGAATTTGATATGTATAGCATTACAGACAGCGGTTATCAACAGGAAGAAAATGTGAAGAAAGTAACTGACCGTTTAAACAAAATTTTGATGGACAACAAATGCCCGTATTGTGAGGGGGATTGTGATGGAGAAAGAAAATAAGATGGATTTCAGAGCAGAGACCGTAGCCGAGGAATACGCCGAATTAGTTGGAAGACTAAAGGCGTTCAAAGCATACCTCAACTCTGGCGAGAGCATAATCATCGACAAGAAAATATGCATCGCCATGTTAGGCCTCGACTCAGATTAAAAGTTGGCTCCACAGGTACCGACATACCACATGGAGCCACGTATCTAACTTAATTTGGCTAAGTTAAATACAGGACAAGTATAACACACCTTCCTGTATTTATCAAATAAATAATTAGGAGGGCATTTTTATGTCAAAATCACACACATCCAGTAGCCAGAAACCAGAAAACCAGACACTTGCAAGTGAGATCATTTCCGACCTTGAGAAAGAAAGACAGAAGCTCAAAGCCGAAAACAAGAATCTCAGAGAAACAGTTGTAACACTCGGCTTAATGCTGACAAAGATTTTGAAAGAGGGTGATATACCACATGAAGATGCGCGATGAGAACCAGGTGCTTTTATCTGGTGACATTCCGGCGGGGTTCGTGTTCTCACACGAAGAATACGGTGGAACCAAGATGTATGAGGGAAGAATGACAATATTCAGAAAGAGTACATCCTATGACATTCTTCCGATTATTGTGCCAGAACACATGATATCAAGGGAAACAGAGCTGATTGCCAGTGTATATGGTGAAATGCGAAGCCGAACAGTCCGGGAAGATGGCAAGAAAAGCCTTACAGCGTATGTAAGAGCAATGGACATTCAGTACCTTGAAAGACTGGAAGAACACGATGCGAACGAAGTCTATCTGACTGGTTATCTGATTAAAAAACCAACGATAAAGATGATTGGCACGAACGGTGACAGGAAGTTGGCAAGAATACTTCTGGCGGTAAACAGAAAGAAGAAAGCCGGATATACCAGATCAGACGCAATTAGTTGCTTGTGCTGGGAGGAAAACGAAGATGCCGTAGAAAATCTGAAAAAGGGAGCAAAAATCAAACTCTGTGGAAGATTCCAAAGCCGGGAACTGTGGTCTGATCAGAGTCAATCATGGGTAACAGCGTTGGAAGTATCAGTAAAAAGATTGGAGATTTTGTAATATGAAGAAAATCGAAGTAAGAGAAATTAGATTGACCGATTTCAAAGGACAGTCAGAAAAGAAAATAGAGTTCGGACACAGAACAATCGTTTCCGGGAAGAACGGATGCGGAAAAACCACACTGGCAGATGCCTTTATGTGGGTGTTCTGTGACAAGGACTACAGATTAAAGAACAATCCAGATATCAGACCGGATGACGGCAGAGAATGTCTGCCAAGAGTCGATATTGACCTTGTAATTGATGGAAAGCCGGTAAGTGTAGCAAAGTTCCAGAAACGCACAGAAAGCAAGTCAAAGGACGGGAAACCGGGAAAGGTTGCATTATCAAATAAATATGAAATCAACGGCGTTCCAAAAGTCGAAAGAGATTTTAAAGCCGATTTAAAAGAGCGAGGATTTGACTTTAATAATTTCCTTATGCTGTCTCATATGGAAACCTTCTCAGACTTGAAAGACGCAGACGCCAGAAAGATTCTGTTTGCCATGTCAGATGGTGTCGGGAAATTAGATTTAGAGATTGCCAAGACAGTTCCAGATTGTGCTGAGTTGGTACCGCTTCTGGAAACCTACAAGGCAGATGAAATCAAAGCCATGAACGGTGCAATTCTGAAAAAGGCAGAGGAACAGTTGGAAGCCATTCCAAACCAGATCAAAGGTATGGAACAGGCAAAAGTCGATGTTGATGTTGCGGAACTGGAATTGCAAAAGAACGCCTTGCAGGAACAGATTTCTGATCTTGAAAAGCAGATTGCGCAGGTAGGAAACGAGCGTATCAGTGAGATCAGAGAAGAACTTTCGAACTTAGGCGTTCAGAAATATTCACTGGAATCAAAAGCGTCAGACGAAATTTCATCAAAAAGAACTGCAATTCAGATCAAAATAAACAGTTTGCAGTCTGAGAGAAATATCATATCAAGTTCATTAAATGCCAAGACTTCTGAATTGGAAGTGCTCAGAGAAAAGCATAAAGACCTTGAGAAGAAACAAAAAGAAGCACAGAAGCATTACATGGAGACGACAGCTAAATATAACAATGCAATAGACAGCGCCGAATCTGAATATTTCAAAGAAAACGATACTATTTGCCCGACTTGTGGACAAACACTTCCAACAGAACAGATTGAAAAGCTAAAAGAAGAATTTGAACTGAAAAAGCAGAATCGAATCAGAAATCTGAAAGAGCAGAAAAGGCAGGAACTGAAATCCATTGAGGTAACTGGAAACAAGATTTTTGCCGATAAAAATGAGTCAAAAGAAAGCGGAGATAATCTTGAAATCAAGATTTCCAAACTGACAGAGAAATTAGAACAGATCAAAACTTCTCTGGACGCAGAAAACAAGAATCTGGAAGCTGTACCGAAAGAGCCAGACTTCTCAGGAAACGCCGAATACCAGCAGATTCTTGCATCAATCAAAGAGAAGCAGCAGGAGCTTAATTCTCTGGACGATGGCGAAGAAGCCAAGAAACAGCTCAATGAGCAGTTATCTGGCAAGAAACAGGAACTGACAGCAGTCAACCAGAAAATCGGAGAAGCCAACAACAATATCCGAATTGACGAACAGATCGAGAAGCTTCAGGAAAGCCAAAAGCAGTACGCGCAAAAAAAGGCTGATGCAAAGATGATTCAGGACGAGCTGAAATCCCTGAATATGGCTAAGAATACATCCCTTGAAGATGCAGTAAATCAGTATTTTGATGGAGCTAAGGTGAAATTGTTCGATACGCAGAAAAACGGTGAAGTCGTAGATGCTTGCATCTGGTATGTGCAGGACAAGGACGGTAACTGGAAGAAACTGATTGGGAACGCCAATACAGCCCTGATGATGAAAGGCAAAATTTCCATCATGGACGGATTGCAGAAGTTTTACGGCGTGAGTTATCCGATATTCGTTGACTGTGCGGCAGAACTGGACAGTAGCAGTCTGGCAGGTATCAAGACAGATGCACAGTTGATATTCTTGAAAGTTGCCGAGGGGGATATGACAATAACGGAAGTTTAATAATTATCAGAAAAGGAGAATAAAAATGGCAGAAACTTATGACATTTCAAGATCAACAAAAGCGCAGGAAAAATATTGCACGGAAAAAGGCTATCCGCACTTTGCACCACATAGCGGAAAATGCTTCAGTTGCGGGCAGAATATCTATTCTGAAAAAGGACGAACAAGAAGCGGAAAAGAATGGCAAGGAATTTCTGTTGAGAGAGCACAAAAAGAATTAATTACAGGATGCCCGTTTTGCAATAGAACTTATTGTGATTAATAGAAAAGGAGAATAAATATGGCAGAAAACACACAAGTAGCAAATTTTAACACACAGCTTTCCTATTACACAAATCGGTATGTTGATTTAATGGAAAGAGATTTAACTTCAAGAGGAATGGAATTTGATTCCTACTCAAAGGATTGCGTAGTGGCAGCAATGGGATCTATTTTCCAGATGGTACATGAGAGCGGAGTAAGTTTTGAAGCAATTAATGGTTCTAATCTTAAATTTATTCTGAGCAAAGTCGCAACGTTGAAACTGAACGCAAACGCACAGCCGAGAGAGTGTTATTTCCAGATCAGAAACGTAAACATAGCGGCGAAAGGACAGAAACCTCAGTGGGAGAAGAAAATCGAATTTGCGATTGAGGGCGATGGAAACGACGCTCTTGTAAGTAGATATGGTGTCAATGTAGCCAAAGTATTCCCGTACTGGAAAGTTAGAGAGGGAGACAAATATACACCGCCGAGACATAGGGGTGTAGAAATCACACCGCCAGAATGGGAAGAATCTGGCGTAGGCAAGGTAGTTCGTATCGTATATCCGATTCAGTATAAGGATGGACACATTGAATACCTTTCTTGTGAAAGAGCAGATGTTTTGAAGAATCTTGCGGCACATATCAAGAATAATCTCCAGAATGAAACTTTTGGAATCTGCGCAGATAGATACAAAGCTACAGATGCTCAGAAAGCCCAGATTGAAGCGAAGAAAAAAGAGATCATGAAAAAGGTCGCTGATATTGGAGAACTTGAAGCAATCATTGATTGTGAGGAATTAAGACCATATATTTCTCCATCTTATTACGAAACGCAGTCAAGAGAATCAATGATTATTCGTAAGATGCGAAACAATATTATGAAGTCTATTCCTAAGAGGTGGGACAATCCAGTGCAGGCTTACGAATATAACATGATGGACGCTACGTACAGAGAAGTGCAGGAAGAAATCGAGCAGAATGCCAATGCCGAAGAATTTATCCCAGACGAGCCGGTGGCAATCGAGGAACAGTCCAAACAGCCGACAGTCACAGAAGCCGTAAAGACCGCCGAGAAAGAACCAGTTCAGGCAGCAGGCAAACAGGAAGTTGAGATTCCGGACTTTATGAAACAGGAGGAAATGTAAATGAATAATGAAATTTTGAAGAAAGCAAAAGAATTAGTAAAACTTTTGGAAAAACAGGAGGAATCCGAAAAAGTCGAGCTGTCTACCTTGAAACGAGGAGATATGTTTAAAATGAACGGAAAACACACATATAAAGTGCTGGAGCAGCATGGGAACACTACGAAAATCATTTCTCTTGATTTAGTTGAGAAAAACGTGAAATTCGGCGATAGCGTAGACTATAAGAAATCAAATGTAAAGAAGTTGTGCGATACTAAAATTCTGAAAGAATTCGAAGAGGAATTCGGTGCTGACAATATCGAAAAGCATACAGCGGATATTATTACAGTAGACGGACAGAATATCGGAACGGTTGAATGCAAAATCAGACCTATCACATTCGATGAAGCACGGGAGCATACGGACATTACTCCGAACAAAGAATTAGACGATTGGTACTGGACTTTATCACCATGGTCAACGGAAGACCGCGGATGGGTTAACAGAATCGCTGTTGTTTCGCCCTCTGGTTGCGTCGGCAACTGTGATTACGGCCTCGGTCTCGGTGTTCGCCCAGTTTGTATCTTAAAATCTAATATCTTTGTATCTAAAGTGGAGGAATGAAGATGGATAAAAATCTAAAATATTTTGAGAATGAATTATCTCGGCTCAATAAAGAATTTGCAGATTATAAGAAAAAACATATCGAATCGCCAGAAATCGGAAAATTTATTGAACTTGCAGGCATGAAATGGCTGATTCTGGATAAAACAGAAAAAGGTTATTTTTCCATCTTGAATGGATTTGAAGGAAAAACCAGAGAATTTGATTCAAGTTCAAGTAACTGGATTTCGAGTGATCTGAGAAATGAGCTAAATACTGTTTTCCTTAAAAAGATTACGGATGAACTTGGAGAAGATGCAGTCAGTGAATTTGATCGTGATTTGATTTCTCTGGACGGCCAGACGGAATATGGAACATGCAAAGATAAAATATCGCTTCTTACTGTTAGTGAATATAGAAAATATCGAAAATTTTTGCCAAACGCGAACAAATGGTGGTGGTTGATTACACCATGGAGCACTCCGAAAAATGGGTGTAGCGCATCATTAGCCGATGTTTCGCCCTCTGGTTACATCGGCATCAATGTTTACGACGGCGATAGCGGTGTTCGCCCAGTTTGTATCTTTTCTTCTTCTATCTTTGAATCAGGAGAAGAAAAATAATGGCAAATGAAGACTTAAAAGTGATCCAAAAAGCAAAACAATTATCAAAACATACACTAATTGTAACAAGTAATGCCAGACGATATCCGAAAAAATATAGATTTTCGTTAGTAGATAAAATGCAGAATAAAGCCTTAGAAATATATGAAATGCTATACGAAGCAAATCGTACAGATTTAAAAGACTATAAAAGAGATCGACTGGAATTGCAAACGAAAGCAATTACTTATTGTGATGAATTGTCATATTATATTGAACTTTCGTATGAGCTTAACATCATTAATATGGGCGGAATGGAAGCTTGGAGCAAAATGGTTAGTGATATAAAGCATATGACTATTGCTTGGAGAACAAAAGATAGGAACAGGTAATTAATCAGGTTATGCACTGTAGAGCCGTTGTTTCGCCCTCTGGTTGCGTCGGCCGCGATGTTTACGGCCTCGATTACGGTGTTCGCCCAACCTGTATCACAGGCAGACAGAGTAAGCAAAAAGCTGAAATCAGAAAAGATACAAGCAAATGCATAACCTTTCCGAAATGGATAAATATAAAGGAACAAATTAAATGGATAAAGAAATTATGGCAAATTTTAGTAATTTGTATGAGTCTCAAAAAAGAGTTAAAGCAGGAAAGAAATTTAATTCTGGGACTGCAAGATTTTCTAATATGTCTCTTGAAGGGACGCAAATGTTAAAGGAACAATTGGAAAATCAAACTTACAAAATAAATCCATATAACAGATTTATGATTCGTGAGCCGAAAGAAAGAGTGATCGAATCATGCGCATTTAAGGATAAAGTGGTTCAGAGATGCTTTTCTGATTACATTCTCACGCCAAAACTTGAAAATATTCTGATCAAATGGAATACCGCCGGGCAGCAGGGAAAAGGACAACATATGGCAATGGATGGATTAAGAGACCAGATGTTAGATTTTTACAAAAGAAATGGCCTGAATGGATGGATTGTAAAATGTGATATTCATAAATATTTTTACAGCATAGATCATGAGGTCGTGAAAGATGTTTTGGATTATTACTTTGATGATGAATTTACAGCGTGGCTAAATCATTTATTTATTGAAAGCACCGATAATCCGGGCTTGCCATTGGGAAATCAAGTAAACCAGAAATACGCATTGCTGCTTTTACATTCGTTGGATCAGCTCATAACAATTGAGTTCGGGAATCCATATTACGGACGCTACAATGATGATTTTTATGTAATTTGCAAAACAAAAGAAGACACTAGAGAAATCCTGGAAGCAATTCAGATGATGGTTGGAAGTCTTAATCTGGAATTAAATCCAAAATCACAAATCGTACCGTTGCGAATGGGACTTTGCTATTTGGGGTTTCATCATTACATAACTGATGATGGAAAATATATCAGGAAGCTACGTGGAGATAAGAAAAGAAAAACACAAAAGAAAGTCAGAAGATGGGTGAAGGCAGTAAATGACGGAAAGATGTCAAAAGAAAAGTTCGAAGAAAAATACAGATCAGTAAAAGACCATATGCTTCATGGAAATTGCGTAAAATTATGCAGAAGTATGGATTTAGAAGCCGAAAGGAGAATGAATGATAGTTGATGTACTTTGACTGCATCAATTTTGACAGGTGCGACTCAGGAAAATTCGGGAAATATATGGCTTGTATCGGGCGGTGTGAAAACTGCCCGTACTATGAGTCAGTGAAAGATTATTTTGCGAAGCGAGGTGAAAACTATGAGGATTATATCGCAGAATGGAAAGATAAATCTTCCGTATGAAATGACAGCGTTGCTTGTTTCGGACAACTACATACAGGCGGTATTTGCCGGAGGAATACAGCAAAGTCCATATGTGATGGCAGTTTATGAAAGCCGAGAAAAGTGTCAGAAAGCAATGGAAATGTTAAATAGAGTGTATGCAGGAATGTTTTTATCACAAAACGTCGAAATGAGTGATGGCAATTACGAGGAATGTATAAAAATGGCTGCAAGAGGTTTTGGAATCATCAAAACCATGGTTAACAGCCCAGATATGAAATTTGAACCGGTAAACATTGTATTCAGATTTCCAAAGGATTACGAGGTATAAAAAATGAGCCACAGCAGTTTATATGGAATTGATAAAGATTACAAAGGAAATGTTATTGAAGTGTTCAGAAATTCATGACTGTTTGCACCTATTGTGTGGGATGTTTTGGCAGAAAAATATATCCCGCCAAGAAAATTAATAAGTCATGGATTTAAGAGAAATATCATTCATGATACTTCTCTTTGGAACGAAGTAAACAATGAAATTAACAATTGCGACAATGCGGTAGACAGGATTTGCTGGGAATTTTCTGGACAACAGGTTTTCTTCACAAAAGATAAGAGCTGTGTTGCAAATGCAATAAGAGACTTTGTTAAGCAAAATAATAATTATTGCAGAGACACCGAAGATAATGTCCCGATATTGGAAAGAGAGCACATCATCGAAAGATTTGAAAAGATTGCTAGCGCAATAGAATTATTGCCGGAAGATACACCGTATTTTGTAATGAAAAACACTTCTGTCGATGATAGCGTAGAAAGATGGTTCGAAAAATATGACGACGAGCAACAAGAATATGTAGAATCTAGTCTTAGTCAGGTTCATGAACTTGTTACAGAGTTTGTTGTGATCGAAGATGGAAGAATCGTGAATTTCATAAACAATTTGGAATTTGAATATTGAAAACGAGGTGATTCAAAATGTTCATGAAAGTAATAAGCACAGGTAGCCAGCCGGGAAACTGCTATGCGCTTAAATCTGAATCTGGCGAAATCTTACTTCTGGATTGTGGATGCAGGTATTCAGAGATTTTGAAAGGAATTTCCTACAGGATATCAGATGTTTCGGGATGCCTGCTAACCCATGAACACGGAGATCACCTGAAATCATTCCAGAATCTTATGCAGTCCAGCATTCAAATTTACACCAATGACGAAACAGTTGAAGCTGTGAACGTAGTATCTGGTGAGTTGATGACCGGATTGCCAGAAAAGAAGTCAAAGGACATAGGTTCGTTTCGGGTAACGCCGTTCTATGTCCCACACGACAAGACACCGAACTTTGCATACCTGATATCTCACGAAGAATGCGGACGACTGATATATGCGACGGACTTCTCATATTTGCCGTTCACATTCAAGAATATGAGAATAAATCACTTCCTTATAGAATGTAATCATCTTGACGAATCGCCGGAGCAGGATTCATTTAAGTTTGAACACTCCATCCGGGGACACAGTAGCTTATCTACTGTAAAAGAGATTATTCGAGCGAACAAGACCGCTTCGCTCAGAACCATAACGCTGTGCCACCTGTCAGAGGGATGGGGAAATCCGGAAGTGATGCAGAAAGAGATACAGGACGTTGCCGGGAATGATGTTCTGGTGCAGATCGCAAGACCGGGACTGAATGTTGATTTGAATTTATGCCCGTTTTGAAAGGAGAAAGAAATGAAATGGGATAAAATTAAATATCCTTTTTGCCTCCCAAAGGGAGATAACGGAAATATTTTAAGAATGGCAAATTTCCATCATTTTATCGGCTATTTTGGTTTCGACTTGATGTCGTATGGTGGATATCCAATTGGAAGTTATGAAAGGTTGTTGTTTGGGGAAAAAACGTATAACAATACTTCAAACTTTTATCATGGAGAATATGGTGAAAATTTTCCAGATAGAGACCATTGCATGATATTCAAGACTAAAGGAACGAAAAGAATTGTACTTGTAAATCAACCGTATCAATTTGACAAAAAGAAGCTTGAAGATTGGTGCAATGAGAGAAATCTGATATACGTAGAATGTGAAGAAAAATATAGCTTCTATGCTCCAAAGATTACAAAAATGGTAATGGTTATGTCAGACAAAACGTATATTAGACTTATCGAGAATCCTAAATTTGCTGAATTTCCGAGGCATTGGAATGGACGCAAATTATGAACCGGGGGCGAAAAAATGGAATGGATACCAGCGAATTATGTTAATGATAATTAGCAGGTTCTATGCAGCTACGGAAGGATAGACAAGAAGTTAAACGGAAAGGTTGTGGGCCGGAACCGTACAAGGAGGAATAAATATGGTATCAGCAAATTTAAAGGACTGGAAAGAAGTCACCAAAGGCATTTACAGATATGCGATCTCTGCAAATGCTGCATACGAAATTCATATTAATTATTGGAATATGGAAACAGATATTCTGAGCGCAGACGCAAGTCTATATATTGTCGGGGATTGGCACTCAGATGATGGCAAGAATACCAGAGAAAGAGAATGCTTGCTTGAGTCAGGACCGGTTATGGCTTGCCTTGGTGAGGCTGTAGAGGATGATAGAGAGAATAACAGTTAAATAAAAAAGCACCGACTATTTATCGGCACTTTTTACAAAATCTTGGAGAACAGTAATGACCAGATTATTAAAACTTCTGTTCTCCTGCTTGGCAATCTGCTCAAGTTGTTCTTTAAGCTGTATCGGGAACGTGATATTAGTTCTGGTCTTATCAGATTTGACGGTCATGTGAAATTCCTCCCTTGTTTTTAGAACATTGTAGCATTTTTGCCTGTCGGTGTCAATCAGGTACCAAAGTGGTATCATTTTTATCTTGCAATACAGGTATCGGAGTGGTATCATAATGGTATCAAAGACGCACCGAAAATGAATCGAGGTGATAAGTCTTTGAATAGTAACTATAAAAATTTTGTAAAAGCTAAGGCAATTGAAGCTGAGAACCGTAAGAGATGGCTGAAAGTCGACACATATCTGAACGACAATCCCGGAATCTACATTTTGACAAGAATTGATGAAGACGGTTTTAAGTTTGGGTATGCAGGCCAGGCAAAGAAACTAATTACCAGATTATGTCAACATAGCGTAGGACATCAACAGCACATTGATCTTAGTTTGAAAAAACATGGATTATATTCAGAAAAAAATCCATATGGTTGGCGTGTAGTGCATATTAATTGTCCAGAATCAGAACTTGACGAAAAGGAACAGTATTATATCAGATGGCTTGCAGATCAAGGGTATCAGCTTAGAAACAAGACTGGTGGCTCTCAGGGAACAGGAAAGAAACAGATTGATGAGTACAGACCGGCAAAAGGTTATTACGATGGTTTGAAGCAGGGCAAGAAATCCCTCGCCAGAGAACTGTCACACATCATAGACACACACTTGCAAGTTTCACTAAAACCGGAGAAGCAAGGTAACAAAGTATCAATCCGGGCTTTTGAAAAGTTTCAAAACCTGATTGATGAGAAAACGTACGAATAAAAAACGAAAGGAGCTTGCCTTCATGTGACGTAAGGGTGCACCGGGCTTCTTTTAAATATGAAATTAAAATGTGAAATATATAGAGATTCAATGCAAAACTACAAAAAATATGCAATTCCAAGAGCACAGCTCGTTATAGCTGATGTTCCGTATAATGTAGCGAATAATTTTTACGGGAGCAACCCTATGTGGTATGTAGGGGGGGATAATAAAAATGGCGAAAGTAAACTAGCGGGAAAAGCTGCCTTTAATTCAGATTTTAATTTTAACTTATATGAATACTTTCACTTTTGCTCAAGAATGTTAAAAAAAGAAGATACGACACCTGTGCCAAGAGGAAGAAGTAGCAATTCTCCATGTATGATTGTATTTTGCTCGTTTGAACAAACGCAAACATTGATTAAAGCTGCTGAAAAACATGGTTTTGTACATTATATCCCACTTGTTTTCATAAAAAATTACAGCCCTCAAGTATTAAAAGCAAATATGCGTGTGGTTGGAGCTACGGAATACGCATTATTGTTTTACAGAGACAGGCTTCCTAAGTTTAGGAACGGCGTTCAGACCGACGAAAACGGAAAAACAATCAGAGGTACAGGGCACATGGTTTTTAACTGGTTCGATTGGGAGAAAGATGGAAAAGATATTCCTAAAATTCATCCAGCACAAAAGCCAGTCAAACTTTTAAAAAGATTGATTGAAACGTTTACTGATCCCAGAGATGTAGTAATAGACCCATGTTGTGGAAGCGGGACAACGTTAAGAGCTGCACATGAAATAGGAAGAAATGCTTTCGAATTTGAAATTGATAGAAATTTCTTTAAGAGAGCAAAAGAAGAAATGCTTATTTTTGAGGAAAACAATCAGATAAGCATAGAAGATTTTTTATAAAGGAATCGTGAAATATGGATGATTTTAAACACCGAAAACATATGCAATGGAAGCAGAACCGCCGGGATATTTATTATTTTATTTTGAAATACTCAAAATCGCATAAAGGCACACCGCCGACAAGAATTATATCTGATGAACTGGAAATTAGCATGACAGCCGTTCAAAGGCATCTGAGACAATTCGAGGACGATGGATTGATCGTATTTCACGGAACTGGTTCGCACAGGACATACGAACTGATAGGAGTAAATAAACATGAAACTGTATGACGTATATGACGGAATGAAGTATATTGGAGAAATGACAATTGATCAGATTTCAGAGCTGACGGGAAAAACAAGGAGCCAGGTATCAAGGGCGATTTGTTCAGCCTGCCTGCTTAATGAAAGATATGCGATTGTGTATGATGGGCGGGACACAATCTGCAAAACAAATAAAAACGATATGAGAATGCTGATGGAGTTCGATGTTCTGACAGGCAAAATAAGGAGGGCTGTTGGGTGGGAAAATTGAAGATCAAAAAGCCAAAAATCCAAAAGAACTCAATCCCTGCGCCACTTAATATAACCAATTTTACAATGGAACAGATATCCAGACAGACCGGCGTAAGAATCGAATCTCTTAAAGCATATTTGAACGCCAGAGAACAGGAAATTAAAGAGCAGCTTATCAAAGAATCACAGGAAAAGCTGTGGAAAGCAGAAGATTATATTGCTGTGGCAAATATTTTAATTTCTGTTATTGCAATCAAGAAAGCATGGGGATTCAAGAAAGCAAACCAGAATTTCATTGATAAGATTACCGAAGCTGAAAGATATGTTGAGGAAATCGGCGTTGAAGCAGCATACAAGGAAATTAAGGAAGAAATGGGTTTGCAGATTGAATTTGATTCTTTTGATATTAACAAGGAATTTGGGTTCGGAGAAAACGAGGGGAATGGTTAAAAATGAAATTTATAGATTTTTTTGCCGGAATCGGAGGTTTTCGCAAAGGAATGGAATTGACAGGGCATGAGTGCGTAGGGTTTTGCGAGTTTGATAAATTTGCGACCGCAAGTTACATTTCAATGCATCTTTTAACCGAAGAACAGAGAAAAGAACTTGAAAAACTTCCAATAAAACAGAGACAGAAAGAAATTTTAAAGGAAAAATACAGAAATGGAGAATGGTACGCAAATGACATTAGAAGAGTGTATGCCGGAGACATTCCAAAATCCGACTGCTGGTGCTTCGGATTCCCTTGCCAGGACATATCCGTTGCAGGAAAACAAGCCGGATTTCAAGGAAACCGTTCAAGCCTGTTTTTCAGAGTTATGTATCTTATCGGACAACTCAAAGAAGAAGATAAACCCACTTACCTTTTCATTGAGAACGTTAAAAATCTGCTTAGTGTTAATGGGGGATGGGATTTCGCCAGACTGCTCATTGAAATGGATGCAGGGGGGGGATGATGCAGAATGGCAGGTGCTCAACTCCAAAGATTTCGGGGTGCCACAGAACAGAGAAAGATGTTTCATTATCGGACATCTTAGAGGGAGAAGTACCACAAAAATATTTCCTGTCGAAAGAGCAGACAGAGAAAATAGTATTTCGTTAAATCTTTTTGGCTGTCTTAACGGAAGAAATTCGCAGCGAGATAGAGTTTATAGTGATGATGGATTAGCACCAACAATAAGCACTAAACCGGGAGGAAATACAGAGCCTAAAATAGCAATTCCTGTTCTAACACCTGATCGTGCAGAGAAGCGTCAGAATGGCAGAAGATTTAAGGACGATGGTGAGCCAATGTTCACACTGACAGGACAGGACCGGCACGGAGTTGCGATTGAGGTTGAAGAAGCAACAAAAAGATTAGATACAAGTTGCAGTCAAGGCATATTTGTGAAAGTTTCCGATGAGCTGATTGTATATGCAGTCTGGTATGAAAAATACCAATGCTACATAGCAATCAGAAAATTAACGCCAAAAGAATGCTTTAGGCTGCAAGGTTGGCCTGATGATTATTTTGAAAAAGCACAGTTCGTAAATTCTGACAGCCAGTTATACAAACAGGCAGGAAATGGCGTAACGGTAACAGTTATTAAGGCGATTGCAGAGAAACTACCCGTATCTGAAAGTTGGAGAGCGTAAAGCTGCACCAATGATTTATATGCAGAATAACGGACAGGTAGCATTTGGATAGGAGAAATAAATGGATTTAGAACAAAAAGCAATTGAGAGAATTCGACTTGCATCTGATCTCTCGTTAAAACATTATGGAAAACCACTTGTGTGCACATATTCTGGAGGAAAAGATTCTGACGTGATGTTAGAACTCTTTCGTAGGGGGGCATACCATTCGAGGTACACAATAGTCACACCACGGCAGATGCACCGCAAACTGTGTGGCACATACGAAAGGTATTTAAAGGTCTGGAAGAAAAAGGGATTAAATGCGAAATAGAAATGCCGAAATATAAAGGCGAACATATCACGATGTGGAAATTAATTCCATTAAAATTGATACCACCAACAAGACAAGTTCGCTACTGCTGTCAAGTCCTTAAAGAAACAGGGGGCGCAAATAGATATATTGCTACTGGCGTGAGATGGGACGAAAGCAGACAGAGAAAAGAAAGAGAAGAATTTGAAAAAATTGGTACAACCAAGGCAACTAAAGAAAAATTTACGTCAATTATGCTTATGAATGACAATGATTCTAAAAGAAGAATGAATGAACTCTGTATGCAGAAAAACAAAATGATTGTTAATCCCATAATTGACTGGAAAGATTCTGATATATGGGATTTCATCAATTCAGAGCATATAGAAACCTGTGAGTTGTACAAATGTGGATATGATCGCGTTGGCTGTATCGGTTGTCCGATGGCGGGAAATAAGAGGTATAAAGAATTTGCAGATTTTCCCAAATACAAACAGTCTTATATTAGGGCGTTTGGGAGAATGCTAGATGTTCGAAAAGAAAAGGGGCTAGAAACCCAATGGGAAACGGGCGAAGACGTGTTTAAGTGGTGGATGAATGATGATAATTTAGTTGGTCAGATGGAATTATCTGATTTTATTGAAATTTAATTTATAAGAAAGGATGAATAATAATGGCAAAATTCAATATCGAAGTGGAATTAGATTGGATGGATGAAGAAGGAGGGTACACGATTGATGACGAAATCAAAGAGCAGGTCATCAGTGGTGTGAAAGATGCGCTTCTGAGGAAAACAACTGACGAGGCTGTAAAAAAAGTCGATGAAGCAATTGCAGATAAAATCGAAGAATCAGAATCAATTATTCAAGAAACTGTAGACAAATTTGTTCAAAATATATGTGAAGAAAAAATTGCGAATATTATGATTCCAATAAAAACAGGTTCCTGGAGTAGTAACGTTAAATATATTCCGTTATCCGAATATGTTGGAAAAAGATTCGAAGAATTTTCCACGGAAAAGAAATATGACAAAAATGGGCAAATTACACGCTATTCGAGTGAAAGAGAACTGTCAATGGCAGAAGTTATTACAAGTAAATATCTCGAAAAAGAACTTGGCACAAAAGTTGAAAAAATGATAGCGAATGCAAAAAGAGAAGTAGAAGAATCTCTTGTAAGGTCACTAGAACAAAAATTAAAAGAAAATCTTGCAAAAGAAACCATCGAGAGAATGAATATTCCAGATGTATTAAAAAGATTCAGCGAAGCTGCACTTGAAAATAAAGCAGAGTAATCTGATTTTATTGAGTATTAAGGAAACATAAATACAGAAATCATGGAGGACTGCACAATAGCGTGCCAGTTGCTTACATTGGGAAAGTGAGGACGAAAATAAAAAATAATAATTACACTTCATTTTTCAAAACGAAGCCAAGGAAAGTAGAGAGATGCATTCGTTGTAGAAAATGTGGTGGAAACATGGAATGGGTTGAATACTATCCACCAGAAATCAAATGCCCGAAGTGCGGATACACTGTACATCCTAAACCTTATGAGTCGGATGATATCAAACTGCCAGAAACGCTAGAAGAATATTTGAGTGTTCTGAAAATGGCAAAGCTTCAGGGATTCGCATGGGCAAGAGGAAACCATTTAAACCCTATTGAAATTCCATTTCCAAACATATTGAATTTTTACAACGGTAAGGACGTTACTTACAGAGATGTTGAAAAGACATTGTATGAAGCATCCGAAATTATCGAAGATGAAGAAAAAATCAAGGATGCAGTAAAACTTATCAGAACATTTGCTAAAAACCCAGACAGAATAGCATTGACGGACTCATTTATTAAGTCCTTGAAGTTACTTGCAGATACTGTAGAAAGTCAGATGGAAGAGGTGAAGTAGATGGAGAGATTAACAGAAAGATATAAAGATCCTATTGCGAACACAGTTTTAATCAGGGAATGTGGGGATAAACTTTGCAAAAATATTTGTGACGATATTGAATATGATTGTAGCAAATGTGAATTAGAGAAAGTTCTTGAAAAGCTTGCCACTTACGAAGACTTAGAAGAACAGGGATTGCTTGCGAGATTGCCGGTTAAAATCGGTGATGATATTTATGTTATCCCGAGTCAGTCCATTTATGGAATAAATATTGTCAACGGCTTTGGAGAACTTAATAGAGTATATCATCAACACATCGGATCAATTACATTTTTCGATAGCCGCTGGTACGCAACAAGCCGTGAAGAATATGGGATTTACAACGAAAAAGTACTTAATGATATTGCTTATGGAATAACTTGGTTCACAGATTATGAAGAAGCCGAGAAGAAGTTGGAGGAGATGAAGAAATGAAACCAGAAGAAGCATTAAAAGAATTAAGCTATGATGACACAGCTTATGGCGGTAAATGTACGCATGAATTTAGAATGGCTGCAGTTAAGGCATTAAAAAAGCAGATTCCAATGAAACCAAATAACATAAAAACTATTTTTGATTTTTCCGGCAGATACTATACGGCAAAAGGAAATTGCCCAGTTTGCAACAGCGAGGGACTTTATAAATCAGATTTTTATTGTAACAAGTGTGGGCAGAAATTAGATTGGGGTGAAGAAAATGGCAGATAAAACATGCAAAACTTGTATTGAAAACGATGATGGGCTGTGTGACCGCAAAGGCATCCTGATAGAGGAAGATGATAGCTGTGAAAATCACACAAAAAACTGGATGGACTCTTTAACGGAGAAGTTCATGCGAAAATCAATGCGGTAAGGGCGGAAATGTCCTTGTCAGACGGGAAGGTGGCTAAATGACAAAGGTGAGTTGGATTCGATTAGAAATTGATATGTTTGACAACAAGAAAATCCGGCATATCAGAAAACTTCCAGAGGGGAATAATATTGTGCTGATCTGGATGATGCTCCTGACGATGGCAGGGCGTTGTAATTCAAACGGGATTATTTTTCTGACAGAAAATATTCCATATACAAATAAAATGCTGGCTGACGAGCTGGACTTTGATGAAAGCGTGATCGAACTTGCACTTACAATTCTTGAAAAGTTCGGCATGATAACCAGAGATGGAACATTGCTTTCAATTCCCGGATGGGAAGAGCATCAGAATATTGACGGGCTTGAAAAAATCAGAGAGCAGACAAGAAAACGAGTTGCCGAGCACAGAAAACGTCAGAAAGAATTGTTTGAGGAAGAAAGCCTTCCGAAACTCACAGATCAGGATACTGAGGAGAAACCTGTCACAGCAAAAGATTCAGTAAAGCCCGGAGATGTTCAAAAGGTTATTGACGAATGGAATAAGCTTCAGAAGTTAGGAATTCAGCCGGTTATAAGAATGACGCCTAAACGTTCACAACTTCTGAAAGCAAGAATTCGGGAATATGGAATGGAAAAGATTATGGAAGCAATTGAAAAAGTCAAAAAAAGTGATTTTCTGACAGGAAGAAAGAAAGATTTCATAATAACTTTTGAATTTTTTATAAACCCTAATAAATTTATAAAAATACTCGAAGGGTTCTATGACAATAGAGACGAGGATGTGCATAATGGATTTAACGGAAAAACTCAAAGAGATGTCAGCCCACTTGTCCCACTTGGAGAATGGAACAAAGAAGAATCAGACACCCCGTTCGCTTGAATGCCCTGAGTGTGGGGACAGCGGATGGAGATGGATAAGAGACGCAAGCGGTATTCCTTATTGTGAGGAGTGCCCTTGCGGAATCAGGAAGAGAACAATCCTTGAAAATCAATTGAAATTCGCAGAGCTTCCAAACGTGTTTAAAGGCTCAAATTCCAACGATTTGAAGTCAAGTGTATATTTGAACGCTGAGAGTCGAAAAGTCTTTTCTCAGGCGGCTCAGGCGGTAAATTATTGGTTTAAAAATCTTCCTGATATGCAGAAGAAAGGAATAGGGTTATACCTTTTCTCAAACACAAAAGGTTCTGGCAAAACCAAAACAGTATGCAGCTTGGCGAATGAGATCATGAAGAAATACCAGAAGCCAGTCAAGTTCACCACATCCCTCAGGATTCTTGATGAGATCAAGAACACATGGGTAGACAAAGGGAACACAGAGGGAAAGTTGATAGAGGATTTGTCCAGAACAGAAATCCTTATCATTGACGACTTCGGCGCTGATTCTGGAAAAGAATGGATTAATGAAAGATTCTATAGCATTATCAACGGGCGGTATGTTGACAGGAAAATCACTATATTCACAAGTAACTGTCAGATATCAGAACTGAAATATGATGAAAGAATTACCAACAGGATTCTGGAGCGGTCGCTCGAAATCCCATTTCCAGAGGAATCCGTCAGGGAACACATAGCGCAGCATTTAAAGATAAAGATGGTGCAAGGAATGCGAGGTAAAGAGATTGGAAATAACTGTTAAGCCATGGGGCGAAATGTCCGTTAGAGAAATTCAATATTTGAAAGAAAAACAATGCAAGTATTGTGATTATTTTTCTAAGAATAGTTCCGGTGGGGTTTCATATGGTACTTGCGAATATATTACAGTCAATGAACACATGAGAGGATGCTTGCCGACAGAATGCGCCGCAAAAGGAATTTTTAAAAGCAAAACAAGGATAAAAAAAGATTTAAACCTTTTTTGAAAGGAAAAGAAATGAGAACGATAAGCGAAATGTACAAACGTTCCGGTGGAACTGCATATCAGCATACATGTTCAGAATGCAGATTTTTCCGGGATGGGAAGAAAGGAAAATGTCTGTTATATGGCAGTGATCGAGATTGGTACGGAAGATACATAGCATGTAAGTTTATCAATTCTGAAAACGATATGCCAGATGGACAGATGAATATTTTTGATTATGTGTGAATAAGATTAATCGAGGTGATTGCATGGAAAAAGTTATTTTGATTGCCATAAACGAAAGGCTTTTTAAACTCGGACTAATCAATGAAGAAACCAGAAATAAAGTATTGACAGAAATTAATGCAACAAAATAGCGAAAAAACTATTGAATGGAATCAAGAATAATGATTATAATATTCTTGATTCCATTCCTGCAATTACAAAGGGGAATGATTTATGAACATATATTATGCAAGGGAAAGATTAAGGACAGGATCTATTTTTGACCTAAAGTTAAAAGTGGCATATTACGCAAGAGTTAGCACGGAAAAAGCGGAGCAGCAGGTATCTATCAAGCACCAGCAAGAATATTACGAGGAATTTATTCGTTCAAATCAGAATTGGACTTTTTCGGGAGCATATATTGACGATGGAATATCTGGAATCCATGCCGAAAAGAGAGAGGAATTTCAGAATATGATTCGAGATGCAAAACTCGGAAGAGTAGATATGATCATCACGAAAGAAATTTCCAGATTTGCCAGAAACACGCTTGACAGCATTCAATATACCAGAGAACTACTGTCCTATGGAGTTTGTGTATGGTTTCAAAACGACGGGATTAATACCATTGACGAGGACAGCGAGTTCCGTTTGACAATTATGGCAGGCGTTGCGCAAGATGAACTTCGAAAACTTTCGAGCCGTATTAAATTCGGACATGCAAGGTCAATTCAGAACGGAGTTGTGCTTGGAAATCGAATATACGGATATCACAAGAAAGACGGGAAACTCACTATAGTTCCTGAAGAAGCTGAAATGATTAGGATGATATTCAGAGATTACGCATCGGGAACCATGTCTACCCCTAAATTAGAAAAGAAATTATGGGACATGGGGTACAGGAACTTCAAGGGTGGAAAAATAAACAGAGATGTTATCAGGAATATTATCAAAAATCCAAAATATAAAGGATATTTCTGCGGTGGAAAAGTGAAGATTGTCGATATGTTTACCAAAAAGCAAGAATTTCTGCCAGAATCCAAATGGGTAATATTTAAGGATGACGGGAGCCGGGTACCTCAAATCATAGACGAAGAAACATGGGAAAAAGCGAATGAGTATATGAAGAAGAGAAGTGAAGCTATAAAATCTCATCGAACTTCGTTTAAGAATGGAAATCTCTTCACGGGTAAAATTTTTTGTGCCAATGATGGCGCTCCGTACTGGATGAAGCAACATTATGTACGTGGAAAAGAAGATGTGAGATGGGTGTGCAGTTACAAAATCAAAAATGGAGCGGATTCTTGCAGTTCACACGGTATTAAAGAGTCTGATTTAAAGAAAGTGGTCGCAAGCCTTATCAACGAATCTTCATGTAATATAGATGAAGTTATCAAGGAATACTTAAATATACTAAGAAAAGTTATTAATAATAAGCCGGATACGGGCATTGAAAAAGAAAGGCTTCAAAACCAGATTGATGCAATAAAAAAGAAGAAAGAAAAAATACTGGAATATAACCTTAATGGAGATATTTCGGACGAAGAGTTTATATCAAGGAATAAGGGCTACACAAAACAAATCATTGATTTGGAGATGGAAATTTCGAAATTAGTCCCAGAAGATGTCGAACTACAAATAGCAGAAAAACAACTTTCGAAAATC